>Ga0315915_1004161_pt1 | contig 18278 bp, 10 predicted proteins | sample MpolbnodulesMG_FD_207738 | JGI IMG/M metagenome (GOLD analysis project Ga0315915, IMG submission 207738) | Medicago polymorpha root nodule microbial communities from Los Angeles, California, United States - branched nodules | ecosystem: Host-associated > Plants > Roots > Nodule | place: USA...
TTTGTAATTTATTTCTAACCCTTTATTCTAGGTTTTTCTTGTAAATTGATGGGATAATTGGTTTTTGGTTTGTTGTTGCTGGATTTGTCTAGGAATTGATTTATTGGTTGTTACTGTTTTGCCTTCAAATTTTCTATTTTCAGATTTTGTTTTCTCAAAGCTTTTTGTGTTGAAGAATTTTTTGGGTTTGGATGTTTAGGTATGAAGAAGATGAATATTATGCAATTTCTTTAAGAAATGGATGAAGAAGATGAATGTCACGTGCTCCTCCAATTAATCCTTTATTTATTTATTTATTTTTTATTTAAAATATACACGCGTGGCTTTTTTCTTTTTTTTAATTCAAAAAATATACAGTTGGCATGCCACATATGGTTGACCAAGTCAAAATTGACGTTTTGCAAAAGGGGGTAGACATGGGGGGTCACTTTTGCCATTTTTTTTAATAGGGGGCCAAAATTACAACTTTTGCAAACTTAAGGGACAAAACGTGCATTTTAGCCTATTATTTATTGAATTTCTATGTATTTTGCCAGGTTTGATTCTTATTCCCATAGTTCTAAACACCAAAAAATGTGGATGCAAGAAAAAATAATCATAGATTTGAGTACAAACAACCATGGAATTTTGAGAAAAATTAGGATTTTTTATGTTGATTATGGTTTTGGGTTGTTGGATTATGGATTTTGAATTGATGATGATGAAGAAGATAATTAGGGTAATTCGATTTTAAATTTTGATTTTGGTTGAATATGAATATGATCATTTATGGGCAGAGGTGTTGGTGAGCAAGAGTTTATGAGTAGTGTTGGAGAAGATGAAGGAATTGGGGGCTTTGGAGAAGATGAAAACAGTAACATAATTGTGGTCATTTTGGTCCCTTGCCTATGTGGACACCCAACAACTTAGTCCCTTGCCAGCATGGAAGACCAATACAAAAGCTGAAGTGACAAGTGTAACAGACACATCAAACACCGTTAACACCAAATTAATGTTTTGGATGCATTTGACTAACAATGGCGGAGTTCTTGATTCATTAAATTGATGCAAGGGCTGATGTGATAGCGAGTGTCACTTTTAGGGACCTAATGAGGTTTACTCTATACTAGATTGTTGACCCGTGCGACGCACGTGTTTATTGTTAAGGGATTGGCATACGAATAATAAAATGCAATATATAATTGGTAACGGTGACAAAACACTACTGATATATGCTTCAAAAAACACTACTAATAACAATCCAAACACCATTACTTAAGTTATATGCTTCGAAAAACATGCTTTTTTAGGTGTCTATCTAATAAAACAACACCTGCGTACACATTCTGTTCCATAATTAATTCTTTTTGAGCAGCTGTTCCATAATTATTAATACAATTAAACAGATGATGATATTATTAGTTAAAAACAATGACCACCAGTAAAATAAATGACTACTTATTTAACAAAACAAAAAACCACCAAGTACTATTGCAGAATCACTTTCCCCTTCCTCTATATGCAATCCGATCAAAGGAAAGGTGATTCTCACCTCAAAATTCATTCACAGTTGCACAACTTTGCTTGCAAAGAAAGAAATAATAAAAGTATGCATAGGAAATAAAGGCTAACAGCAGAATAAGGTTTTGAACGAAACAAAATTCAGTAAGTTCAAAAAACATGACATTACACGATAGAGTCTGAATCCTTAGATAATAGACCAAGAAATTGCAACAAAACTAAATAGGAAGGCTGCCAAAATTGGTGTAAACATCTCAAACTAAAAGCAAAAAACGCAAAAAGGATATTCCAATTCTCAAAAAAATATGCATATCGATAAAATGCATGTTAAATTAGAATACCAGTTAAGCAATGGTGTGAGAGGAAGGTTGTAAGGTCACATCCTTCCATTTGCAAAAATCAAAAAATCAAAATATATGATTCTTCTGCTGTCTGTGTAATTTACCACGGTTTAGGGTTTTTTTTGTTGAGAGAAACATAATTTAGGGTTTGCTATATATAGCCGAGTTTGCATGGAAATTAGGGTAGCCGAGTTTGCATGAAAATTAGGGTATTCTGTTTGTAAACGTATTAAATAAGTGTACAACAACTTGTCAAAAAAAAAAGTCTACAAAAACAATAGATATATACAAACGATGACACAACATGATAGGAATGAAAAGCTCATCAGTGAGGAGAAATATCAGGGATTGTTGCATTTTAGAGGGAATTTGTTAGGTTAAATTGGTGCGCTGCATTTCAGATGGAATTTGTTAGGTTAAATTGCTGCTAACCTAATGCAGCATTTTAGAGAGAAATTATTAGGTTAAGTTGCTGCAGACCTAACAAAATTAATAAATAAGGATAAAAGTGATGTTGTTGTTTTACTTTCAAACTAGTTAATTTGGTATTGATTTTAAAAAGTAATGATGTAATATGTCATAGTACCATGATTATTCTATTATATTGGAGTGTGCATCTCTTTGTTCTATTTAATTGTCATTTTAATAGTTCTATGTAACATTATTTGTTTATCAATACTAATTTTTAGTTATTTATCGTAGAAAGATAAATAGATGTAATAAAATAATAATTAGTTAAAAGAATTATGTAAAAAAGATAAACAATGGTATTAAAAGTAACAAAATTTATTAATTGTATTGTGATTCAACACAAAGTTTTATTTATGGAACCACTTATGTGCATCATAACTTACTGTGTCTGACGTTTATGTAATTCACATTGGTGTGCTGTAAAAGTATACCACATAATCATAATGAGTGTTACTCATTTATTTAATCTCTTAGTTATTTGTTTTTGAGTGGTGATTTTGTAAGTTCTCATAACATTGAATGATATCTAGCAACACATATCTACTGTCTAAGTGGTGAGAATGTCACGTGATTTTATGTAACATTTATGTATAATGATGATGTGTATAATTACCGTTTTTTTATATCTACATTGAAAACAAGACATAACATGTGTCACCTCTGTAGAATTCAATATTATACTCCTTGATACCCAAATATACTTAGTAATAACATATAAACACAATCTCATATTGACATATCTCAAAACGACCATGTATACTAATCATATTTTATCATGGGCCCCACAAATATTACTTTTACTATGTAGGAGGGGCAAATTTTATCTAGATCACTCATGTCCCTCTAGATTACTCACGAAGTGTCCAGTTAACCAATTCTATATTTGTCTTGTTACAAACAATGTTTGACGACAATAGCAACTCAAATCCTCTTATAGTTTCTATATTGATTAAGAGTGACATACACCACTTTCAATCCATTTTGAAATGCTAACACAAATATTTCTTGATTCAAATTTATGACTTGTATCGTGGCTTCAATAAGCGACCCAAATATTCCTTCAACATTTTAGAATGGCCTTGACCAACATTGAAAAGGCTCTTCGATATAACTTGTTAGTGTTTCGTCACCAAAAGTTAATGAACCATTTTTTGAGCAAAGTCAGTATATCCGGTGATATAGTACCAATGCAAATTCATGTACCAACAAAGTGCAACATCTTTTAGGGTTCCTAAAAGGAGTTTGAACTTTAGAGATTCCATAGCTCCAGTAATAGCCATTTAGGTGTTGATGACCTTTAAGTGCTCATGGGGACCTCCCGTCCTAACAAAACTCTATGTGTGGGGTGATTTAAAATTCTATAAGGATTGAGGGTCATTTGATTGACCCTCTTGCTTGTCTTCCTCAACTCGTTCTTGTTGAATGCCTTTAACCTGAGACTGCTATCCATCTTTCTGATGACGCAATTCTTCCATAGTGGCTTGAATTATTACAAGGGACTCATTCTTCTTGAATGGAGGTTGGACTCACACCATCTTTCTTAGTTTATCAAGGTATGGTCGGAAATGTATTTACCGCGTCCATACAGTGGGTGCTATATGTTCATGCTAGAGATTGTAAGTTAAACCTTCTTGGTGATGTACCACACACACACACACACAGAGAGAGAGATTGTAACTCCCGTTCATCTGTTATCATTAGATCGACTCGTGTGTGTCCATTTTCTTAGGTAACTTCCTGTTCCCTCTCTAATACTAAGGTCATGTTCCTTATGGCCTAGATAGATTAATCTTGCATGTGTATCTAAGACATTCTCGTGTTTAGATATTCAAATTATGGCATATTATTTTTGCTTATTTGGCCCGAGAGTTTCCTACTTTATGGGTCGGGTTGACATGTGAAGTTACGATGGTTTACAAGTGATCAAAGAAATTTGCTTCAAATGTTTTAAATGTCTTGAAGTCATCAACTACTTTCATTTTTGCTTTAAAAAATACAACTAAGCATTTCTGTTAAAAGATTTTAATACAATGCCTAACTAAGTCTAACAAGTGTTGAAATTTCAACTGAACATAAATCTGAATGAATTATCTTTTTGATGAAGACAAAAAACATAGAAATATCAAAGATGAAGTTTTGAGAACTATATTTAATATTTATAACTCTTATTTATAAGAGTTATCCATTCCATTAAGCTTGAATTTGGCTGGTAAGTATTAAAGAGAGCTTTCTATAACACCTCTTATTTAATTTAGAGGACTAGTAGAATAACTTATACAGTTGACAGTCATTTTGAGTAATAAAAGTAATCTCTAAATTATATTGGAGGAAAATCTTGTAACAACATAAAACATTTAAAAGACTAGTACGAGAGTCATCTTTACTCTATATTAAACTTGGTAAATACTCATGAAACATTTAAGTATTTATCAAGTTTAATGTTTAGAGTCTGGTAGAGTTCACAATCAAAACAAAGTTCAAAGTCTAATGCAGCGAATAAGTAAAAAGAGAGAGAGAAGAGAAAGACACAAAACAATTATACAGGTTCCTTCCACAATCCGGAAGTAGTCCTGTCCCCCCTGACACTTCCAAGGAGAGTTCACTAAATCAATATCTAATTACAAATGCTCAAGCACAAAAGCAAGAGACTTCCAAATACTCAAGCACAAAAGCAAGAGATTTCTTATGCTAAAGCACAAACGCAAGAGACTTCCTATGCTCAAGTACAAAAGCAAGAGACTTCTAGACAAACAAAATTACACAGAAAAATATTTGAGGTTGAACACTTGATATACAATCAGAGGTGTTCACAATAAAAATCTGATACAGACTCTTAAGACTCTAGAATTTCTAAAATACGAAAGTTGTTAAGAAATTCTAAGTGAACTTTGATGTGCAACAATTTCAGCAGAGTTTTTGCACTTGTAAATTGTTGGTGAGTCTCTTTTACAATCTTCAAGTCTTCACTCATTTATATAGAGGTGTGAGAGATACGTTGAGGATTGGCAGTACATCAAAAGAGTCGTTATTGAAGCTTGATTATCACCAACGATATGTTGCTTGATTTGGTTAATGTCCTAAGAGGGAACAATTTTAAATTCATTCCTTGTTTGGATAATTCACCAGCGTAGACACAACTGTATCAGTACTATTGCAGACATGAAGAGTGAGTAGTGGTTGTACAATTGTACTATGTCCTTTTCCTGCGCTCTTCAATGAATAAACATCCAATGACTTCTAATTCATCTGAAATAGTCGTTGCTCCAGGCTTCTATTCCTTCTGCAATGATGTGTCTTCAAAATAACAGAATTTAACTAACTGTAGCTTCTAGTCTTTAGACTCTGATGAACTTCAGCTTCTGATGATCTTCAGACGCTTGATGACGTCAGCTTCTTATGGTCTTCAGACTCTGTCTTGCAACATAAGCTTCCTTTAGTAACTCCTTTGCTCTCTTTTGTTCTTTCAAAACTAATACTTGAAATTAAGGACTTATAAATTTTTGTCTATAGTCCTGCGCACTTGAACAAATATTAACAATTTCAATTGACTTTTTAATACCTTGTTATCATCAAAACTTAAAGTGGTAAAGTTAAACACATTTTGTTCCAACAGTTACAACATAAAACATTTGAAAGACTTATGCGAGAGTCATCCTTACTAACTCTTTATATTAAACTTGATAAATGCTCATGAAACATTTGAAAAGTCGACGATACAATATAAAATCCTAAGTCTAGACTCTACCTGTGATCTGGCTTTCACCTAAATGATTGACAAGTAGTTATAACCCTCAACCATTCAATGTGTATTGACATCTGAAAAAAATAATAATGTGGAATTAGATATACTATCTCATTGAGTTCCCAAAAAGGGGTAAAACATAAAACACCATCAATGGAAAATCATCGCTTAAAACTCATATTAAGAAATCTTCTTATTAAAAAATCATACATTCATAACTGTGTCATTTAGGATTTATGACGAACTGTCCTTACTTTAGATTCATAAGCTAATAATAAGTAATGCACCTGATAGCTTCATGATATCACATATACATAAATATACACATAGTTCATAATATTTCAACAAGTTCCTCTGGACACTGCTTTAGAAAGAGAGATCCCTCTATTATTCGAGGTCTCCCTAAATTCTTCACATTTATCATGGTGTTTCCGTTATATTCACTACATTGTAACCAAAAAAAATTAAATCCATTACATAGTGGCTTAATTATGCAGCTAGTAGCCATCATAGTTTTATATATAATGACTATTGATAATACTAACGTACATAAAACACACACACACACAAATAGATACATGCATGCATGCATGCATACATACATACATACATTTCATGCTAACACTAACCCTATAATCATATCATTAACATGCGCAGTTGAATCATTTGCTCCCTACATAGAACATTGAATATGCATCATTTACAATCCTAGTTACCAATCATGCATTAATTGTTGGTTCTACTTCTACTATTAACCTTATAAAGGACTAGTATTTCCTTTGCATCTATTCATATTCCTACAAGCTTAGAGGGAACAAGACAATGACCATATGATTGATAAGTGGCTTGCGACTACGGGCAGCAAAGGTCGGGTCATGGGCTTCGAAGCCAACTGTATATCTGCCCCTTTGTATCAGGGAAATTGTTCTTCTAACTTTAAAAATTGCATTCACACCCCAAAATTACCTAATTGAACCCAACGGCAGTTAACTATCGTTCGCCCCAAACGACAGTTAATTGCCACAGTGTTCTGGTTTATTCCAGAATAGCAACAACCGTTAACTGATTCTTTCAAAACACAACTTCAAGCAAAATTCTCCCTCCATACTCAAGCTAATAAAATTTCTTCAACTTCAAGCAAATCAAGTTCAACTTTAACCTCAACTACAAGTAAGTATTCATGATCTTTTGCATAAAGTCGTTTTGTTTTAAATGTTAGATTTTTTTGTTTAAAGTTGTCATGTGTTAGTTTTTAGGGTTTATGAAATTGTCAGTTTTTTTGGTAGTTAATGATCAAATGCTTACATGTTTGAACTGTGAATGTTAATAAGAGTAAGATTAAGTGCAATGTGGTATTTTAGAAATTGAAATAACAAAATGAACCCATAATGTATATTTTGCACTTTAAGTGTTTGATGAAATGTCTCCATAAGCTGTTCATTGATTTTTTTCCATTGTTTTTTGTTGTGTAGATATTTCTGACAACCTAAACCCACATAGGTGTCAACTTAGCATCGTTGAATCGCAGCCACTCTCTCCTCGCGGGCACTATTAGTCAAGCAACATTTCTTTTTAACCTAAACCCACATAGGTAATTAACTATTGTTTGCTTTAAAACGGTAGTTAATTCCCGTTCAAATACTTTTTAAGTCGATTAAAATATTTTTTAAATCGGTGTAATTAGTTTAAAAAGTTTTCCGATCAATAATTAATTGTTGTAGGAGGTATTTTGAATAATTTGATGTGCATGTGTCATAAGTGTCTAAAGAATTATTTAAATAACTAGGTCTGTTGTACTTGAACAAATCTTGTATAGTTACAAGATCAAACATATAGTGTTTGGACACACAAAGAAACTCTTATCCCTAGAATGTCAAATCAAATTTTTATCTATTTTATTTTATTATTAGAAAAATTTATTTATTTTGTTGAAGGAAGAAAAAGTTATTTATATATATGTGCTTAAACACATTATATTTGGTACGATACAAGACTTACTCATTAGATAAAGTGAGGTTCACGCTAATTAAAGGAAAAACCCATACTTTTGATTGGCTAATGGAAAAACAAGGTTTCTTCATAAACATTGTCGCAAAGCATAAGAGAGAAGGGGATTTTGGAATTGCAACATATACTTAAAATATAGAGTTCATTAAAGAAACTCACACATTAAAGAATAAAAAGTGGTGACCCTAAATATCAAACGTTGTTACAATGTTTTACCATACGAGCTGCGTGACTATAACTTTTTAATTCTTGTAACTTTTTTAATTCTTCAAATGATGTTTGATTTATTTTACCCAACAATTTAATATAAAATTTAATTTGCATTCAACATGTAAAACTTTTTTGCACATGTAGTTGGAAAAAAGTTTTACAATGTGAGTGAGTAGAAATTAATCTCTTTAATATGAATAAAATAAATACAAACTAATAAATGAAGCTTCTATATCTTTCTTTATCAGAATTGAACTGGTTAGTTATCTTAGAGCTCTTCATGAGAAATTTGTTGCCCTAAGCTCTCCCAACATTCTTTTGTGTTGCTCAAACTCTTCATCCATATATCCTCCGCTACAAATGCTTCACTATCATTGTTACGATGCCATGACCAATGTGCATGTGTTTCGTTCACTATTCTCAACCTTCCGTGACCAAAGCTTGCCTCTCTATACAATGAGAGTGGACTTGGAGGCTTCTTAAACCTATACAATCCAACAATCAACATGTACATGTGCATAAATATAAATATACAAATATAAGAAGAAAAAAATTTAAAAAATATATGTAGGTCAACAATATTAGCTTAGATAGTAAAATAAACTTCATCATTAAGAAGAAAAAAATATTAAAAAATAAAATGTAGGTCAACAATATTAGCTTAGATAGCAAAATAAACTTCATTAAGGTTTGCCACTCACTTTAGTGCAAGTCCCTCACGGTTTCCTCCATCACCAATTGTCACGTACAACGGACCACATGGATCAGCCTTATTGTCATAGATTCTAGTCTGCATTGCAAGGGATCAAAGTAATTAGAATGATTTAAAAAATAATAAGTGAGATGGTAAATAAATAAAAAAGTTGCAACTGCGACAAAAATTAGAGACAAAAAATGAAACAAGTATCTAAATTTAGCGCCTATAATATTTATGGACCAAATTAGATATAGATTTCATCTTTGTGTTTTTAAATTTTCTCCGTTATTTCAATTTTTTTAGTAAAGAATCGTGACATGATCAATATTAATATGACATACAAAGCGTTCGTATGCATGGACATGCCCCGCAAAAACCAAGTCAACACGAGCCTCATAAAACAAATCTTCCATGGCCTGTCTCATTTCTTCACCTTCACCTTCATGTGCCTCATTAGTATTATACCAAGGTGCATGCAACAAGGCAATCACCCAAGGTGTTCTCTTCCTATCAATCTTAGCTAGGTCAGATTGAAGCCATTTATATTGTTCGGAGTGTGCATCAAAATCAGTGTAAGAACCCAACATGATGATATGAGTGCTTGCAACTTCAAATGAGTAGTAGAGGTTTGAGGTAGAGCCACTCTCATTGTAGGGCATGAGCCAACGAGCATTGTAGGATCTGAAGGCATGTGGTTGGATAATAGGGATACTCTCAATCTCATGGTTGCCTTCGGTAACCATCCACGGCCTCTGGCTTGCGTAGGGTTCCACCAAACGACCGAATGAATCCCAAAGTGGTTGATGGGTATCGGCATAGGATAGATCTCCGGGTAACAAAAACACGTCGTAGTCTTTGCTATCAATGTGTTTTAAGGTTGATTTTGTCCATTCCGTTTGTCCCAAGTCCCCTACATATAAGTAAGTATTTTATACAATGCAACTCTACTAAGCAATATTGCTAGCAAAAATTGTAGAAAAATGAAAGAGGGATAAAAGTAAGGCATGCGATGCAATGAAAGAGATGTAAAAATATAGGCATGTATTCGATTTTAAAGTGGGAAAAATTTAATGTTAATTAAAATGAATTGATTCTATAAGATTGTTTTGGTTAAAATCGTGATGCAAAATTAAATTAACAACTCACCCACAACCACAAATTCAATAGGTAACTTGAGTGGAGGTGTCTTGAAAGAAAACTCAGGACCTGATCCTCCACATCTATAGAAGTAAGTAGTGCTTGGATTTAGAGGCCCAATTACCACATGATGGATCTTGCCTGATTTGTACAAGAAATAACGGTAGGAGGTGTGTTCACCAATTTCTTTTTTGCTATATTCACCTCCTTTTATTCCGTACTCTACCAAAGATTCGGAGTCTTTTTCTTCTGTTATCCATGACACTCTCATATGATCTTTCCCTACCAATGAAATGTGCACCTTTTGACACACAAAAATTCGAATTTGGTAAAAAATAATGAAACTATTCAATAGAAATATTGAGAATATGTATATGATTGATATATTTTTAAGGTTTAACAATATGTAAAATAAATATTATTCAAACATATATCACAATATAACTATTTTTTTTTTAAAAAAAAACAATCAATGTTAATATGTTAGTAGTAATTGTTAATTTGTTTTTAAACGTGTATTCGATTTGACGTGAGAAATCAATCTACTCCTTAACTCGCACACCCGACTACCAAACCAATCTTATATTCCCCGGCAATATTTACAAATTTGATGCGAAAGGATATAAGGAGTGGAATGTATAACAATTAAGTGTGTATTCGATTTGAGATGAGAAATCACTCCACTCTTTTTACTCTCTCACCCGACAAACCAATCTTATATCCTCACACAATATAACTATTTACATTTAAAAACATTATAACAAAGTGACATTATAAATTATACAAATATAAAATGAACCTGTTGAGGGTCAGAATCTGAGCGTTCATGATGAGTGAAGATGAATTTTCCAGAAGGTTTACGAGAAAAAGCATTTGCATGTGATTGTAGGGATTGAGGGAACAACAAGAAGCATAGGATGTGAAGGAAGAGATGAATCAACATATTGTTGTTTTGGTTTTTGAACTTGTTAATGTTTACTTTATGAATACGAATGACATTAAGCTATATATAAAGGTGTTTAATTTGGACAGAAAGGATTAAATAAAATAATGCATTTCAATTTCAAAGAGTATTTCCCTAATTAACATATAATTGATTTTTTTTGGGAATAACTTCACGGAAAGTCTCACTATCCTTCTTCTTGGATTGCTTCCCCGTCTCTCTAGGATACGCACATTTTGTGATGCCAAGTGCTAACTTATGTTTATATATTTATTTTTATATCATTTTTTTTTTTTGAACAAGCCAAAATGAAATATATTATAACACAAAAGGTGATTCATCTCGCACAAGATATGCAAAAGAGAACCACCCCTCAAAAGTCACAGATACTATTTTTATCATCATAGTACATGCTTTGTATTAATTAACTAGTTCAAGTCCCTTAACTTTAAAATAAAATAGAATATTTTTCATTTTCTTAAACATATTACAAGGTAAATTATTTTTTAAGCAACAAATTAAAATGCACATTTATTTAGTATGGATTAGCATAGACGTTATGAAACAGAGACTTTGTAATTTCGAAGTTAATACTAAATATTTGTGAGCACGTTATATCCGAATATATTTGGAATATACTTGTAGAATAAAAGAAGGCCAGTGTTGAGACAGCAAGTGTCATTTTTAATTAAAATATATATTTATATTGTTTATATAGAATTGTAAAGTCCAACTATGGAGGTTGGATCTCATCAACAACAAAAGAAAAATTGTGGAAGTTGAAAATTTAGTCTTAGGTTGAGATCTCTGTGGGTAAATGCCGTTATCATAATGGTTAAGGTAATGGAAATATGTACCAAAAATTAGGTACAATTACTAGCAAGGTTCCAACAAAAATAAGGTCAGATGTAACGAGGGATTGCTTCTGAAGATATTTTTTTATGTACATGTTTAGTTGTCATGGGAGACACACAAAAATGATATTTATTTTTATTTTTGAGGGAATATAAATTGATATATAGATGAGCTAACATTAAATTGTAAAAAAGAAATGCTACACATTCTCGTGTGTCCTTCAGCTTTTGACTAAAATACTTCATTGCATGGGCGGTTCCACCACCCGGCGACCTCGGGCACTCGCCTGAGCTCAATCGATACTTTCTTTATATATCACCCAACCCAATAGCTCATTAACCCACTAAAAAAAATTGTGCGAATTCTGAAATTTCTCACATGCACACAACAAAAACACGTTCTTCTTCTTCTTCTTCAGGTCTGTGCCTCTCTCTCGTCTCAGCTCTCTGTTTCTTCTCTTCTTCAATCTCTCTTGTTGTTTGGTTGCTAATCTCTCAGTTCTCACTCACTCTAAAGGTAAGTCAACTGATTCTCCAATTTCTCCTTCCTTCCTTATTTTAGGGTTTTAGAATTGGAAATTGTGTTAATTGAAAAATTGGATGTGTAAATTATGCAATTTCTCCTTCCTTCCTTCCTTGTGTAAATTATCATTTACATAACATTCTATTTTGCACATCTTTTTGTTATTTTGTACATTGCATGCATGAGGTGAAATTTCATGTGTTAATAGAACTTGTTTTTATTATATGAGATTTCATGTGAAATTGTGAATCATCACAATATGTGTGATTATTGGTATCAACTATCAAGTCTGAACCTATCCTTTCCAGCTATATTTAATGAAGTCGTTTCAATTTCTTCTACTGCCAGTTAAATTGCGCAACAAAATCAACGATGTGTTGTTAAATGACTTGATGATATGTTACACCGCGAGCAGCAAATATTCAAGTGACTTGATGATGTCAATATTATTCGAACATTCACCGCAAACAGGTCTTGGAAAGGGCATTTACCTACTAATTTTATTTAGCACACTATTGGCAGGTTATATTTCATATCTCTTATTTCAAATTGTACTTTCGTTGACAAAATGACGAGCCTCTTTTGTTTCGATTTAAGACTATTTATATATATTATGTCACATGTGAATTTGCGGTTAAAATTTTGCCCAGGCTCTATAAAATTCATGGCTCCGCCAATGCCTCACCGTTCGAATTATATAACCCGAAAAAAATATAATTAAGATATATACTTTGAAATATGTTTATATACAAGCAACAATCAAAATATCATCCTATTCAGCAGTTGCTTTTAACAATTGTTCCTTATTTTTTTTTAATCTTATGACCAAATTTCAATGTAACCCGATAAATTAGCCTGAAAATAGAATTTTCGACTGCAACACAACAGAAATAGCTAATAATGATCTGAAATACAAGACACAATCCAGCAATGGGCTATAATGATTAAATTGACCATCCCCATCACAAAATAGGTTCAGTCTTTGTGCTTATACAATTCAGATTATGTAATTCAAATTTGTTTTTCACATGATTTTTTTGGGAAAATAGGGTGTTTGGATTTTATAATCCAAAAAAAATAAGTATTTCAGATTTTATAATCCGAATCAATGAAAAACACATTTTTTCACCAAAAATATAGTGGAAAACCTCATTTTAGATTATATAATCCAAAAATTCAAGAGCATTATTGGAATTTTGGAGGACGCGCAAGAAGAGCGGAGGGTGAAAAAAAAATATCTCTCTTTTTTTATTTGACGAAAGGGTCATTGTCTTTTTTATGTGTGAGATGTTGAACCTATGAATTATCTTATAAGGATATCAATTTTTAGAGATTTCCTTTTTCCACTCTATAAACTTCTCGCATGTCCTCCTCTAAAAACTTAGAAAACAATTGAATTATATAATTCGAACCGTGTTTATTTTTGTTCGAATTATATATAATCCAAATGATACAAAATTGGTATTTCGAAAGAGCGTGAAAAGCCTAAAGGGTAGGAAAACATCTCCATTTTCTAATAGTTCTCGGGAGTCCTATTTTTTTTCCTTGTTAGATACTTCCTCGACTATGTTGAAGTGATTTTTTAAGACCTTTGTGTTACTTAACTGGTTATTTAGTCATTTACTTACACTAACCATAGTTAGTGATTGATTAGTTCTAGTTAGTACATAGACCTATGTGTGTGTATATATATATATATATATCACTTGCTACTGTTACCGCTGATAAGAAAAACCTTTGTATACTTTTCAATATAGTTTTATATGAAGATGAATACATTATTTACTCTGTGTTGCGATGCCAAGACTTTGTTTTAAATGGATTTGAGCAATTTTGTTCCAGAAAGACCGTAACATTTCATTTCAAAAGTGGTTTTAATTTCTCTTTTTCGATTGTCCTTACTCCATTTTTTGGTTGATAAATGTGCTTACTCTGTTAATATGTTTTTTTATATGTTATTTCACTTTAATTTATACTTGTTTATTCTTATATAATTGTAAACCTACTTTTTAGTTTTATTTTTACATTTTTCAGTATGGTATTTATAAATTTTAAAGGCTATAGACGATGATAGAAATAAAAAGATCAAACTTAAATTAAAATAAAAGTAAAATTTGGAGAAAGAATAGATTATTTTTTTCCATGCCAATGTTTGAAACTTAGCCCTGTCATTAACACCAATAATTTTATTTTATTTGGTTAAAATCATTAAGCCCAAATATTAATATGTAAGTAGAATTTCTTTTATCACCCTCTGTCTTTCTCATGCACCCTCCGTTTTGTTCGTTTTATCCCTATTGGGATTTTATAACCCAAAGAGCATTGGCGTTTTCCGAATTATAAAATCTGAGTTGTATTTAACCAGTTTTGTGCAGATTCAAGTCAATTTTTAAAAATGATATAATTTAAAATTGACAACAAAATTTATTAATTCAACATAATTTATTAGTTGAACAAGATTTCATAATACATTAACATCATCATGAAATAAAGATACATACATACATCAACAAAATCCTATAATATTATTACTACCGATGACTACTACAGACTTATTTGACGACAGAAAAATAGACGACAATGGAAACAACTCTAGATCTGAACTGATAAAAAATTCTAGAATACAAGATGCTGGAGCGGACTCCAGGAACAATGATCTATACATGGCGTGAAAATGCTTGACATCCCTCTCGCAAGCCATCCTATGAAGATGGGAACATAAGATTATGGAGCATGAGAATTTGGAAACTGATTTGATCAATCACTAGTGGCAGAGCCAGAAGAAAAAAAAACTCGAGTGGGCCAATAAAATAAAGTATGATATATAAACACAAAATTAAAGATGTAATAAACACTAAACACAAAGTTGAAGGGGCAAAGTTTGACTAAAATGCTCGGGAGGATACTTTAAAAAAGTGAATTACATATTTCACAACTACCATAGGTTATGAAAATGATTTTTTATATTGCAACTATTAACTAGGGAATTTTTTAGATTACAAGACAATATAAGAGAGTTTTAGAACCCCTGCAAATTAGAAGGTCTATAAATATCTGCTCACTAGTAAAGTATAAAAGTGACTAAAATCTTGCACGCCACTTTGTTGGGTTAGGAACCGCTAAAAACTAAAATCGCAACAATATTTTTTAAAATCTCGCAAAGTTGACCTACAATTTTTAACTTTTTAATTATTCCAGATAAGTTATGGTCCATCTCAGCCCATAAAGTGCTTCGCCACTAACAATCTTACATCTAAGTGTAGGTTTCTAATACTCTATCTTAAATTTTGAGTGATATCTCATATTCATAGGATAGTTGTAGATTGTACTTTGTCCCTCTAAGTTTGAACTTGTTCTCACCTTCATAAAACATTTTGCATACATAAAACCTTTAATTTCACATTAATCTTGTGTTGGAACACTTTTTGGTGTTGTCTTGAATATTATGTGCTTGTTAAAATAGTTTTTCAGAGGTACTTTATAGTGGAACCCTTTTACTTATAGTCTGGCATCGTTTGTGCTTTTTCAAACCTCTTAAACACTTTTTTTATATACTCGAATCGATTCAATTCAAAGAGTTTATGGCTTATTTTGAATCGATTCAAAACTTTACAGAAGGATAATCAAATCGATTCAATCCTCATACAATTCATGTTGAATCGAATCAAATCTTCATCTGAATTGTTTCAATCTTCAAACTTTTCCTAAATTGCATCTTATCTTCCCTATCCTCTTTGATTTTGCTTTATTATTTGTATATGAATTTTAATATTTGTAGCAATTTGATTTGATTGTGATTAATTTTCATACTTAACCTAATATTAATTAATTGAATTAAGTTTCTTTTCAAATTCAATTTAATCACAGTTAAACTTCAATTAAGTTTCAAATTATTAATTCATATACTTTGTTTTCCTTGGTGTTAGTTTGGTTTATTGAAATTAGGTTTGGTTTGAGCTTGTCTATGTTAGAACAAGAATCGGCATACCAACATATGATCAAGTGTGCAAGATCTACTTATCATGAAGAAAGAGCATATGAAGAGCATCATAAATGGATTGGGAAGCTTATAATACTATAGTGGAAGATCTACTGGAAGTTCAACCAAATGTCAACGTCCTTAGTAGAAGGAAGTCTCATAGAAGCTGGGGAGTAATCTCCACAGACTCTGTGAAGGACATCGAACACAAAATCTGACTGGCTACTTGGATCTGAGGGACTCGGAATCCACGTAAGATTTTATCTTATTATGTGAACTATCTCTATCACAACATTTGGTAGAGCATCTATTTTGTCTTCTTCCGTTTACGTGTACAATCAGACAAATGACATCAAGAATGAGGAAAACAACGAATAATTCTCTTTTCAACAAAGGAAATTCAAAGTACTTTCCAACTAGATTTTCCATATCAGGAAAAGGGTCAACGTTCCTGATCAAAGCTTCTCAACGACTCTATTTGCACCCTCTTAAAAAAATGACTATATTTGCGCTGGCAATCTTCGCCAACATCTCTTAAATCATTGCCTATAAAAAGAGCTGAAGACATGAAGAAGAAGCAACAAGACTCTGCTATTTTTCTGTGTCAAAACTCTATCAAATCAAATAGTGCAGAACACTTAGGATTAATTTTCAAGTTTATATCTTATAAATTCTAAGGAGTGATTTTGTTCATTTGTTCGGTTTACACTCACTAGTTAGAAAGATTGTAAGAACAAATTAACTTGTTTGCAGTTGGGGCAAACATTTTAGAAAGTCTCTCGTGTTGCATATAAGTCTCTTGGTTAAACCTTGAGCACCTAGGAAGTCTCAGTCAGTTGTGATTGAGCAGGGTAAAGTCTTAAGAAGTTATGCTTAAGCATGAGAAGTCTCTTGCAGGTGTGCTTGAGCAAAGAAGTCTTTAGGTAGAGTCCTAGAGCATAGAAGTCTCTTGTTGTGTGCTTGAGCATTGAGAAGTCTCTTGGTGTGTCCTTGAGCAGTTGTAATAAAGATTGATTATATTGAAATCTCTTGGAAGTGCAAGGGGACTGGACTACTCATGTGTTGTAGGAGGACCTAGTATAAATTGTTTTGTGTTTTTCTTCTCTCTTCGACTCTTTATCTTTTATCTGCGTGTTATGTATTTCCGCTGCATTTAGAATTCGAGTCAGAATCTACAACATCAGATTTTGTCTAGGTTTGTATTAAACACTTAGAAAAAGAAATCATCGAAAAGACCAACACAATTTAACCCCCCTTCTTGTGTGTTTTTCTCACCTTCAGTCTAGTTTTGTGAATTGTATATTTGATTATTGATATTTGACGTGCTTATTAAAATTCAACATTTGAACCTCTTAATTCAATATTGAATCTTAGTGTTTTAATCATTGTCTTAATTTTTGTTGTCTTTATTGTGCACAAATTCGAAAAGTCATACGTTTTCTATTCACGCTTTCACATAACTCTTTTGAAATTTATAAAACGCTATTCACTCCACCTCTAGCGCACCTTCTTGTTTGCCATATAGACCAACAAGAATATGTTGATGTCCTTATAAGATTGAATAGACGAGGGTACCTTTAGGACAGTGAGAATTTAGGAAATCTAATATCCATTGATGATTTAAATACCTCTAAAGTAAGAACCTACACATACCTTTACACGTGTAAGTTTATCTCCCTATACGATTAATGAGTGACGACCTACACACTGAAAAATGTAGAAACTCCAGTGGAAGGTTGCAATTGATAGCAGGAAGGCGATGAATGATAAGTGTCAAAAAGGAGTTAAATAGACTGTATATTTTAGGCACTTTGATTACTTGGTTTGCAAGTTATCCTGCGAAAAGCTCACAAATACTGAAGAATCATTCAACT
>Ga0315915_1004164_pt1 | contig 18271 bp, 7 predicted proteins | sample MpolbnodulesMG_FD_207738 | JGI IMG/M metagenome (GOLD analysis project Ga0315915, IMG submission 207738) | Medicago polymorpha root nodule microbial communities from Los Angeles, California, United States - branched nodules | ecosystem: Host-associated > Plants > Roots > Nodule | place: USA...
AAGCAAATTGTGAGTTCACTGCTAGAAATACTTCCCTCCCTCTAACAAAGACCTCTATATATGAACTGTGGTTTTGATTGATTTCCATGACACACTGTGACACTAACAATCAGTGAACTAGTGTTGTGTTATTACATCAGTCAAGTAACTACCAACTAATGTAACTAAAAGTATGAAGCACGTATACTCCTCTGATTAGGTGTGTCCTGGTATCGGATACATATCATGTTCGACATAGCAAATATGATTACATTGAATTATATCCTTTTCTTAAATTATTTTCAGTGTCCATGTCCATGTTGCGCCCGGTGTCGGTGTTTGTGCTTCATAGAACTGAAATAATATAAGTTATTGAATATAACAGAATTTAAGAGAAATAGTTTGTAACACAATGCAGAAGCTATGAGAATTATTAACAGTAACATATTAGAAACTACTAAAATGATGTGAATACAACAGAATGCATTGTGTACTCACATTGAAGTAATAATAGTTGATGGCAGAGCTCATAATTTTCAACCCAAGATTTAGTGAATACCAATTTCAATTAACAATCATTTACACCCAAAAGCACAACAAAAACTAATAATTTCCAGAAATACACAAAGTCAGAGCACATAAACTCAAATTAAGTAACGGAGTAAAAAAAAATTGTTTTTGCCAATGACCCAGAATTCGAAAGAAAGTGACAAACATGAAAAATGGAATTCCAGAGGAAAAAGAAGGAAAATTTGATATGAATTGGAGGTTATGGTTTCTCTGGGTAGAACAAAAACAAGGTTTGTGAGTTCAATGAAAATAACATGTTTTTTTCTTACGAGATAATTAAAACTTATTAAAAAAATATTCCCTAAAAAGTATTTAAAAAGAAACCATTAAAAAGAAAATTAAGGTTGTTAAAAAAAAGGCTAACATTGAAAATTTAATGTCTCTCAATGAAAGAGAATGTGGTATACCCAACCTAAAAATCAAGGTAAAGAAAAACTACTCTTAAACATGAGTGATTGAATGTTCGATATCTATTCTAAATTAAGACGTATGAATGACAATGTTTATAATTGTTTTTGGGTATCAAATAATATGCATAAGAAGTTCAATTTTTCCGGATTTGGAAGAGAGAAATCTTGTTTGGAGAAGTATGGTTTTGGAAGAGGAACGAAGGAAGCGACATTTACCGGTTTTGAAAGAAAAAAGAAGGAAAAAAACGTTAGTTTTCTGTCTAAATTTAAAAATTAAATTTGATTTAAGGATAATTTTATCATTTTAATGTGTAACTATGAATACATCAAAAAACTCTTGAACCACAATGTTATTTCCTAAGTTAATGTAATTTATGAAAGAAAAAAACTTTTATAATTTTTTTTATATAAAAGTTTATGAATTTATTTAAAAACTTATTTATTTGTATAAACAACATAAGATAAAATATAATTCAATTCAATTTGGCGCATACTGTCCTCGTGTTTGGTATAAGAGAGTTAGAGACGAGAGAGATAGGGAGGAGAGAGTTAGAAGAGAAATTGTAAACTCATCCCACCCACTTTTTTTTTCTTCACTAGAGTGCCGAGAAAGGGATAGCACTTGTGTACTATAATGATATATACTATTGCACAATTAGAATGTGCCACGTGGCACATCCTTTAAAAATATATATCAAATAAAGCATTTATAAGGTAACATTGATAGGTGGCACACTCTAATTGGCCAATGATATATACCATTGGTACCTCAATGGTACACAAGTGGAATCCGCCGAGAAAGAGGAGAGAAGTGGGCTTAGTTTATCTTTTTCCAGAAATACCCATATGTTTCTTTATTAACTTGTGTTTTTCTTTTTTACAAGTTGTGGTTTTTATTATATTTTTTACACGTTTGGGTTGCTTGTTGTTCCAATGGTATTGCGTAATAAACTGTGATGCTTTGCAAGATTTTTTTATTTTCCCATCTCATATGATATATATTTGGATAAAAAAGGATATATTACAGTATTTCACTTCAGTTGTCATCATTATTTGCAATCGTTAATTGACATAATTTTTTTTTTTGGAATAAATTATTCTTTTTTATATAGTGGAATGTGAATTTCATTTTTTTATCGGTGGAATGTGAATTTTTTTTTGGGTAGATTTGGAATGTGAATTTATTTGACCTTAATAAAAAAAAATGACACATGTGTATATATATAGTATAAGTATATTTTTGTCATTTCAAAAATCAGACATACTTTTTCTCTCTTCTTTTTCTTACCAAACAATGCATTAAATCTACTCTACTTCTCACATATTTCTCTCTTCCCATACTCTCTCTTACCTATTTCTCTTCTTACTTTTTTTTTTTTTTTTGTCAAGTAGCCTAGTGCCTAGATCACGCATATTAAATGTGGAGAAGTGGGGTGTCAGGGGTTCGAACATTTGCCCCTGCATAAATTATGCAATGTCCCTACCAACTGAGCTAAGTTCACGGGGACAAAAAATACACCTATTTACAATCAAACACATCCTAAAAGAAATACACCTATTTACAAAAATATAGTGAGAACCAAATTGATCTAATTTGTTGGAAAAAAACATGAAATTGATAGTATGAGATCCAAAGTTCCACGTTATTGACCAGGGCAAACCCTATGCTTGAGTGCGCCGTTGACTACGAAGTTAGATAAACCAAATTATAAGCTTGAGTGCATTCTGTAGTACATGAATACAACAATCCATTGCTCTATCTGATTGATTTGCACACTCTATTTCTTGTGTGTAGTATTTAATTGGGAAAACCAAAGAGTGCAAATGGCTTAGGTCCTGAAATGTTGCTTACATCAATAAATTTCTCTAATTTTAATTTTCGCTCGCATGTGGAAACACGTCTCACTTTGGTGATATTTCATTTCTTTTCATTCCTTCTATTTACAAAACTTGATCTTAATTGCGATTAGTTAGAAGTTCTCAATTCTTTAAAATTAAAACAGGGTAACATTTGTGTTACTGTAAAGCTTCCATCATGTACACATGCAATTTTTCTAAGCTTATGCCACATGCAATTTTTCAATATCATCTATTGATAGGTTGCACCCTTTTTACTGCACCTATAGATGCACATAATTAATAGTTCTATTCCTGTACACATGCTAATAATCATAAATGCTTGTAATTTATCTGCTCGTGTGTTTAGCTTACATAAATTAGTGGTATACTAATGATGAAAAAGCTACTAGTTATTTTGGTGCTGCTCTGGCCAGAAGATTGATTGGCCAAGACTTACGCCAGGTTGTCTTGAAATTCTGGTTTTTTGTTTAGGTGTATATGTTGTGCATAGTGGAATGATATGGACAAAGATGAGTTTAAAGTGAACAATTAAACCCAATTATTTTTTAAAAATGTTATTTGAAAACCATTTAGTTTTTTTTTAATCATTTAGTGGTTCAACTTCGTATTTATATATTGTATAGATATAATTTCGTTTTTTATTAGTTTTTAACTCTCTTCTCAAGTTAAATCAATAGGGATAAGTTGTCAAGTTTTAGTTGTTTAAATATCATTTATCTTGTTTTCTTTTGTTGGCAAAAGCAAATTGAAACAAATTGTTAGAGTGAAACACAACCAATTTGCAAGCTAATTAATATAATATCTTTTTAATAAAAAAATAAGTCTTCTTAATATTAATATTTATTTTGATAATTTATTTCGCTCTGTATATTATCAATTAGAAATATAATATTAGTACCAACAATGAATTGTTCCAAGTGATTAGTGATTTAGACCCTTTAAACAAGTGGTTAGGGATTTGACCTTTGACTCTGGCGTATGAAAAAAATTCAGTTGAAAAAGGAGAATCCAATTTGTTGAAGGCAATGCTAAATATGCATACTGAAACATCAATAGTAAATTTATTTAGACGTATCTTTTTTATCAATCACGTTAAAGTTGGTTGTTTAAGAGTTTGTCATTGGATTTGGAGATATGTTCTTAAATCTACTCTCACCAATTCATGATAAGAAATAAGTTAAAAAAAACATTGAATTAATGTATTTGTGTAACTCTGACCTAAGACTCGTTTGAATTTGGCCATATGTCCCTCTCGAACAATCTACCTATTTTTATCCGTACTCAAATATAACATTGCTTTAATGAACGACTCTAACTTTACAACACATTTTGTCTAATCTAAATCTCTTCAATATTGGAGAGGAGCTCTTGTCTAAAATATTGAACAAAAAGTTTCAAATCTAAAACATTCGATTATTATATATTTTAACCTTTTTTTCTTCAACCAAAACACATCTAGAAATGGGTTTTGATCAGGAGATCATAAGTTCAACATCCTCCTCTAAAAAAAATAACAATTAACTATTAATATTGACTGTTTAAAAAAAAGAAGAAAAAATACCAAACATATCCAAAATGGTCATTGAATTCAAGTCACATAAATGAACAAAAAAAACAAGAATGTTTTACTCTTTAAATAAATCCACACGAAAAATTAGTTGTTTGACTCGAATCAGTCGTGGTGCTTTATTAAACTACAAAGAATAAACAACTCAAAAATCCATTTGAAATAAACTGAAATAGACAAATATTTTTCTATAAAAAAATTATAGGCTGTTAAATTTTTCTATATTTCTCTTTAATGTATTTTGGAAGTTTTTATGAGGTGTTTATGCCGTTTGAATTATATAATCTGAATTGTATAGGACGCACGAGAAATCAAATAAGGTGGGAAAGGATGCCAAAATTATATTTGTAAATAGCATAATAGTTCATCTTTTGTTATCAATATAGGATATCAAGAGAGTTGGTCACTCTGAATGCTCCTTCAAAAAAAAAAGAGAGAGAAGTCTGAATGCTTAGCATGCACAGAAGAAAAAAATTGTAGGGATCTTAGAGTTAAAGCATTAATAAAATGTTTTTCTTCTTCCAAAACCTCAAAATAAAATTAATACATGTTGATTTTGTCTAATATGCAAAGTAAAACTGTATTTCGTTATGTATTGCGTACAAATCTGTTTTTTTTAAGGATGTTTTTCACCATTGAATAGATAAATCACAACATATTTCATTTCATCGAATGGTAGAAATCAACTTGTTCACAATGCAATACATATCTCATTTGAGTATGATAGAATTAAGTTAACTATAATAAATTAGTAACAACAAAAGAAAATAAAAATAAAATGGGGCCTGCTGTGTTGTTTATAGAATGTGTGAGAAGAAATGAATGATAAAAGAAAAGAGTAAAACATAATATTTTTTTGTTAATAGGGAAATAAAAGAGTTGTAAAAAATGTAACATGCTCTCAAATTACTATTTTTTTTTTTTAGGAATGCTCTCAAATTACTATTGTAAGCGTATAAAATTAGCATTCATCCATCAGAAATATAAATTATACCACACTATCGCTCGAAATGGGGGATTTAGTAGGACATTTATAATAGTTCCTTGCTTTATTTGGCATCAATTTTCTTATAATAACCATGTGACCAAGCATAAGTTCTACAGATGCTTGAAATGTAAGTCTCAATTTTCTCCAGAAATGTGGAGACTGAAGCAAACTAAACTTGTTTGACAAGAAGAAGAATACAACATTTATCCGGAATTTGAAAAAATGGTCTGGCTAAGCCATAAAAATGTCATACCTATGCATAAAAATAAATACATTTTATTTATGTACAATATACGGCTCTACCAAAATTTATACTAAAAGCTAGTGGACATACAAATCTGCACAATAATTCATCTATGAAATGTACTTCATGTATCACCCAAAAGTTCTAAAGCTTTGATGAGCATGTTTCAATTTTATGTAAATGGTACTCTTGTATTTTCAGTCTTTATTGGACTGAACAAAGTCTCTAATCATTTGCTTGGTATTCTGCATGAAGCGGGGAAAAAGCAGCATGATGAGCACATAAAAACTCTAACAACTATTGAGTTAAAAAGTTCATAATTTAATAAGAAAAAAAAAGATTAATGATAAAAAAAGTATTTAAATAATTACCACCAGTTCTTCGTGAAGCACAATAAATATTTTCTTCAGTCTCTTGTGTCTCTGCAATTCACATTGAGGCCAAATGATAAGAAAATAGGTACGGAATATAATGAGAATGTTACAATTTAGGTACCACTTGGAATACTTGAGAAAATAATTGAAAACAATATACAATATCCCAAACATTTGAATAAAAATTGATTAATAATTTGCTCAAACTCAACCAAAGTTGATGAGTTAAACTAAACAATTATCAGTTAATTAGTTTTTCTGATAAGATAAACCAGCTAATATGACTACACACTAGAGGATTAAATTTTTCGTATGCACCATCAATGTACATAAATTCATTGCTTTTACCAAATTATGGTAGAACTAATGGGAGGAACGCACAAATTATATAATCCTAAGTGAAAAATGTTAACAAGATTTTGTCTTGCTCACAGTGATTTGGAATGTATGTGAATTTTCAGTTTCTATTGATCAAAACATAAAGGTAACGGATAAGATAAATAAAAGGACCCCAAGTACAAATTGAGAAACTGTTGGCTGCAAAACAAATCAAGAATATAAAAAAATGACTTTTCAATATTTGAGCTCTACACAGTATATGATGAATACTACATCATGATGTAGTATTCACTGAATACTATTCAGTCTACATGCATGGGTGAAGACAAATAAAACATACCGCTCCACATCGCCTATAGGATTCCTTAACTTGTGCTGCAATGTCGGCATATCTATCCATATCCCCCTTGCTTTTAGCATATTCTAAATCATCACCTAGTTTCTGAAACTCAACCCTGCAAATGGGTGGGATGTTTGACAAAATATCAGATACATAATCAAAATACACACTTGAACTGAAAAGAAAAAAAACTTTTAATCATTAGACTATTTAACCTGTAATCCTCCAAAATCTTGTTCAGGGAGAGGTAACTCTCGTATTTATCCTGGTAATCCTGCACATATTCTTTATATCTAGCATTGCATGTAGAAAACATATATCAGAACTCAGAACAAACAAACGAAAAAGCAGTTAAGTCAAAAGAACCCTACCACCTCACTAACTACTACAACAATAATTACAAAAGAAAATAAAGAATAACTGCTTACTGGGAGAAAGTCGTTATAGGTCCCTTTAATTCAGGTTCCTCCTTTTCAAACTTCGAATAACAGCAACTATTTTCATCTGAGGAGGATTCTCTCTTCTTTTGGTCACCATTATTTCTATCTGCAAATACTGAATCCTTTCTTCCATCAGGCACCTCTTCACGTGAATTAGGTGTTTGTCTTTTACTTTCTTTCACAGGGTAAGAAACCATTCCACGTTTTGACTCTTGCTTAGACCCATTTGCAGGCACTCTTCTATTACTTTCACTGCGACCATCCAAATCAATATCATGGTTCACCCCAGATTCACTATTTCTAAATTTGGTACTCATTTCTGTCAATTTGTTTTGAGATCCAACGTCCACATTATCTGCATTCAAATGCTGCGAATGAGTCTGCATAACTCTAGAACGAGACTTTGTTGAATCTTCAAAATGATAATCAGCATTCTTTTTATTTGTGACTTCCAAATTGCTAGGAAAACCTGAACTTAACACCGAGGATGGCCTTCCAGAATCTAAAGTTGCTTTCGATGAAGATTTTACTTTATTGATGTTTGAATTCACATCCTCTGATGTGTTTGCTTTGTTTTCCATATGTTTAAACGAACCTTTTCGTTCAAATTGCTTTGCAGCAATGGTTTCATCTGGAGTGGACTCACGAAGTTCTCCCAACTCCAAGTCTGAAAGCTCTCTTTGAAGCGAGATGCCTCGCCCATTAACAGCAGGGGATTTGTTAAGACCAGTTCTGTTGTTATCCTTAGGTGATGTTCCCAAATGTGACTGCGTACTTTGTCGGCCTTCCTTTAACTTACCAACCATTTCACCTTGTTTTTGGTAATTAGAATCCATGGATAATAGTGATTGCTTACTTCCAATACTACCATCCCTGGAATTCCTGGGTACTTTTTTCTCGGTGGCATAAATATCTTCATTTTGACCATCTCTATGAGATTTATTTTCCTGTGCATAAGAAACTTCACGTGCACGGAAGTCCTTTCCAGAGTGTTTCCTGCTATGCCTTCTACCTTCAAGTTTATCTGATTTTTCTAATGGATAGGAAGGGTTTCCTAGAGGGCTTTGGTCAAAGGACCTTTGACCTGTTTGTGGTAAATCTGAACTAGATTTTCCAGGCAATGCTCGATTAAATCCTTTCTGGAAACCAAGATCGGAGTTTCCTTGTCTGTCAGCTCTATTCCCCACTTGTGTATTGGGGCCCTTACCAGTGTCTTCAGTAAATTCAAATGGAGAAAAATTTCTAGAGTTCCCAAACATTTGTACATCTGTACCTGGAGGATATGATTCACGAGTCAAGTTTCCTGCTTTCAACCTCTTTGTACCTTCAGATTTCTCATCAATGTTCCTCAATTCAGAACCCCTCTTATGTTTACCTTTAGATAGCCTATCAGACTGTTCGTTCCTAGAGCTATCTGTGACTTCACTTTCCCTTTCATCAAACAAACTCCCAATATAATTTTTGCGCTCCTGATGATAATCAGGTGAAGAAGGCTTCGTATCTTCTGCATACTTTCCAACTTTATTGGAAATGGTATCTGTAGTTAGCCCCATATTAGCTTCCTGTTCCGCAGGTGAGTCTTTTTCAATATCAACTGCATCAGATTCATTACCATCCTGCTTCTCATTAACCTCAATCTGCATAGATCTTCCATCAGGAGATTTTACAGGAATGGAGATCCTTTGATCAAAAGCTTCTGCTTTATGCTTTGGTTCTTTTTCATCATCACTCATAATATCTACATCCTCATCAGAACCCTCCAATGCCTCCTTGCTGCTGGAAGACGCATCGCTTTCACTGTCACTGCTACTCCCACTCCCTGATCCAGCAGGACTTCTACTTCTGCTCCTACTATGGCTTCCACTGTCGCTTCCACTGTCACTACTGTTGCTTTCACTATCACTATCACTTCCACTAGCACTGGAGCTGCCTGCCCTCCCTTCACTGTAATCAGAACCTTTTCGGTCACCAAATATATCAGGTGAAACATGTTGCGTGTCAATTTTTTCCAATGTGTTTGATGCTTCTTCCACTTTGGATTCTACTTGCACTGTTTCCTCCAAATTGTCGTTTGGAAGTTTGTCTTCAAAACCTCCCTGTGGAACTGATGTCTGATTATGAAACTCTTCATGGGCAGGTATTTGGTTATGATTTTCTTCAGGTGAACTGTACAAACATATTGAATTTAAAGAGAATGAGAGGAAGAGAGAATATATTACTAGATTTGATTTTTAAGAAACTGATGCAAAAGATACAAAGCCTGGTAGCTATTAACCTATTTATACAACTACTAAAGCTTGTATTGTGTCTGTAATCCATTCACTTAACAGAAACTTATAATCACTGTAACAAACAAAACAATGTTCTAGAAAAGCTTTAGAATAGTCCAGTAAGCACATAAACTATACACAATAAAAACAAAAAAGGACACCTTAAATAAATTATGGGTCCAAACAAGACACACTTGCGGTACTAGTATCCAGTGACAACGTTAAGTGAAAATAACAGATACCTTCCACTTTCAGTCTGAGGTTTCTTGAAGCTTTCCGAATCTACCGCTGGCTTTAAAATATACCTTCCAGGGGGCTGGAATGTTGCAATCTGATGTTCAAGATCAAATGAAAAATTAGATCACATATGTATCATAAAATAATATCCTCAAAACATTCCCAGCACTTACTCTTTTTATAATGGGCTCAAAATCCTTTATGGAACTTGGAAGTGATTCAATGACTGATTTCTCCAAGGCCTATAAACAAAGAAGAAAGCAGTTAGACAAATGCTATTAAATCTAAACTTAGAGATTGTAAAAACAAGTCTAAGAAGTAAGAATAACTATATATTTGACTTTATAGAGCACCTTATGAGACATTCCGTTAGGTTTATCTTTTAGGAGAGAAATTAAGAAGCTCTGCAAATCTGATGGTTTAGATCCATTATTTCCTTTGCCTCCTGGTTTGTTCCTCATGGCATTGCTTTCCCTGGTAGGGATTTCTTTCTCAGAGACAACATTGGTATCCTGCTTATCTGTCATTTCTGATGGCACAGCATCATCAAGGCTTTTAGAGATGTTTACAGCTCCCAGTGGAGATGAAGAAGGAGCAAAATGATCAGGTGAAGATGGAAGAGGAGAAGAACGTTTGCCCTTGGCAGTAGTGGTTGTTGACTTCAATCCAGGTCTATGCGAGGTTTTTGGGGGGCCTCCAACTATGAAAAAATTCCAGACAAATAAACTACATGAGCAGATGAGCTAACAAAGATTTATATGACGGATTTCAATACTTCTATGTAATGCCATCTTACTATTGATTTAAACTGTATTGGAAATTTTAATACCTTGAAGAGTGTCCACTTTCCTTTTCTTATTATTAAGTGCAGCTTCTCTCTTTGCAAATTTAGTCTTCCATGACGTAGCTAGAAAAGGGAAGCACAATGCACTACAGTTAGATAGTTCAAATATAAACATCATTAAACTAAAAGTGGAAGTCTTTGACAGAACAAAATAGAATGGTGATAAGATAACAATACCCAAACATCATCAAGATTTTTTTTTCCAAGTTTCATGGCCCGTTGACACAATAAATCAGCAACTTGAAATTACAAATTTAAAGACTAGGAAAAAATTAATTCATAAATACAATAAGCAAAACAAAAATTACCCTCCACAGCTGCCACTGCCTTCATCTGGCTCTTCGTGGACGGATTCCCAGGTTCCAAGACAATGGCTCTATCATGAGAACGTAGTAAATGATTAATTGGACAAAAAATGGGAGGAGATATCCATACATCAAGTACTATTGCCAGTATGGAAAGTAATGTCAGAAAGAAAGAAAAATATCATTGAGTTCAGTAAAAACTAAGCAGCCTATTTAGACTTTTAGCACTATAAATTGAACTTTTCTGAACCAAATTTTTTCTACAGGCCAAATGGCTGATTACAACTTCATCAATAGTCAGTTCACTTTTCAAACACTGAAGTACAGTAGAGCAAATGGCTGATTGCAACATTACATTGTAGAAAATTGATAGAACAGTACAGTAGAGCAGAGGTAACAACGATGGAATTTAATATTGAAGGTTACTCCTATCCTTCGGTCGGAACTATAAATCAAGAAGATTGCAGAACCAAATGAATGTCAAGGACAAATCATCTCTAAACTTAAAGGATCCGAGAATCCCGGCCCTTCCATCCACTCCACTCCCAAAATCAGTCTACACCCAAAAATTGCTAATCCTATTATTTTTATTCTGCCATTTCCTTCCCTTGTCCTTAATACTGTTTGAGCCCCCACCACTAATCAATTCCGTCAGAAACTCCAACTAACTAAGTGCTAGGACAGCTGTCAACTGCTGGGTTGTTAATAACAGAAACTGACCCCAGCCATATTCCCCAATAATCACCCCTATTTCGCCTAGTATACACCTTTTTTATGGGGGTCTGTTAACAGAAATTCATAATTCTTCTCAATCAATATAAATCCAGCAACCTAAATACAAGTAATCTAACACAGGATACTTTTATTAAATAATTAAAAATGTGAGGAAATGTCCTGAGCAAAATAGAAATCCTTCGTGATCATAGAAAAGAGAAGTGTTTCAAACATTACCACTGTCAAGACTATAAAACTAAGCTTCAAAATACCCTAGCAGTTGATTGAAATTTATATACATGCTCATGCATATATTGATTGTTTTTTATTACTGAAACCCTAAAAATTTATAAATACGAGTGTGATACTTTGATAGACTTCCACTAGTTACCATCTAAAAAATATATTCAGATAACTATCACCAAATATATCATGTTTACAAAATTTATTGTGTTTTCCTTAACACATGCCAGATGCATAAATTAACAAGAAAACTGAAAGAGACCAATAAATTCACAAGTTGAAGACAGGGTTTTCAAAGAGCATAGTGCGAAAAAATTGAGTGTATGACAATAAGTAAGGAGTGTGAGACAATACTTGCGTGACTTGAGCTTGTGTTCAGCTTCCTCTGACCGCATTTTGACGCGATTCTTAGTTGACTCGTCCAAGATACGTTGTACATTCACTTTGCGCCAGGCACACCCAGATTCAACAAGCAAGCCATTTCCATCTACACCACTTTGGCGCTGTTCATAAATATCACATAGATCACCATCCCTTGACCATGTAAATCTGAACTCCTTCCCACCAACGTCGATAATCTGGTACAAAGAAAAAACAACAGGCCTTTCAAACTAAATAAAAAATTTCATACAAAAAGGCAAACACACCAAAATGAAAGACGGTAGATCAGGACTAAACTGCAATGGTAATCTTATATTAATCTCGAATAAAAAAAGTTCGTAAATTTTATGGAAAACTATCAAATTAGGTACACCATTCAATGGTTAGTTTATATTCATATTGTCATTAAGATAATACTATAAGTATTTTAATCTAGATTCAGGTTCACTGTGAACCATGTATTTGGCCGCATATCCATCGCTGAACTGAAATCCATAATATGCACGTGTGGTGAATATATTAATATTACTCCTCTTTTGGAGCCACCAACCTCCTGCCACGTGCGATAAAGAGATGGGCGAGCCCATCATAAGCAACTTATCTCGCATTTACATGTTAATCGCATGTTTGGATACACGATATGGAGTGTCCAAAATGGGTTTTTTCTTATCACACATGATTTTGGTAAAACTTAATATTGGGTTTTTTATATTATACCTGACCCATTCTTACAAAACTGGTTTGTAAGGTGAAGGGTACCACTCTTTATAAACTATTTTCAGGCTTTATCTCTTTTCAATGGGTGACTTGAGTTTTCCCCAATATACCCCTCACGCCCTCTTTATATTCTTGTTAGTTTGCCACCAAACCTCGATTCAACGAGAATCGATTAAAAATTACTTTTGCAATTTACATCAACTTAAAAAAATTACTCTTAAGTTTTACATCAAATTTGTTTTTCGAAAGAAAAAATTAAACCATAATCACTTCAATTCAAACTAATTTAATAAACAAATCAATTTTACAAAGTCAAGTTGATTCAGAACCACATTTGGTAAAAACTCACCCAAATAAAGTCTAATTCCACAACTCGAATCTACGAAACAGTCTTAACTCCACAACTCCAACCCATGACCTATGACCATGAGTAACTAAAAATATTTAAAACAATAGTCACTTCACTTCAAACTAATTTTTAAACAAATCAAGCCGATTCAGAATCACATTCAGCCAAAAATCGTCCTAATAAAATCTAACTCCACGACTCGAACCTATGAAACATTCCAACTCCACAACTCCAACCTTTGACCTATGACCATAAATATAGTCGGGCAATGGCAACTCCCAACACTTGTACCAAGACTATTACTCGTCAAAATGATTCTTTTCCCCCTAAAACAATAATCGAATAAACTCAAATGGAAAGGGATGATAAGTCATAACCTAACAAGAGCATAACTAGAAACAAAAATCAACAAATAACAAATTAGCATCTAATGATCAAGTGATTGAACTCAAACGGTTAATAAAATCAACCGTTCGTGAGAACCAAAGTTTGAATTCTGACTGAAACAATCATTGACAAGACAACTCCAGATTACTAGGGCTCCCTTCTATCTGAAACTTTAGCATTTGATTACACTAACTATGCTTCAAAATACAAATGCAGTAATCAAATCAAACAAAAAAACCAATCAACAATTCAAAACTAGTAAGAACAAGAATAATCATACATTTCCATTAGGATTATTCGGGTTAGGATCAAATTTCATACGGGGAGTAACACCCTGTGCTTCCACGCGCTTGATCTCTTCAATAAGGTCAGGTGCAAGCCTAATGATCATAGAGAATGCGGGAGGATTGGTTCCAGAGACAAGGTCGAATGTTTCCTCCACCGCCGGCGGTGTTTTCTTGGCGGAGCCACCGAGGGAGAGACGGGAATTGGCGGAGGAAAGTGGACGGTGAGGCGGCGGTGGAGGGAATGAGTTGTGGAGACGCTTTGGACCGCCGCCGCGGCCCAGTTTGGAAGAAGGTCCGCCGTACATGTTTCCGACTCCGACCCGACGATGATGATGATTATTATATGATGAAAATGAAAAATGAAATAAAAATGTAACCTATATTACTTTATCGTATTTTTCTATACTATGGTTATATTTTTTATAATTCACTTTCTCTCACATTGCAATGATATCCCTCAATTTTTTGTTTATTAGATTTGTATTTATGTTTGTGTGCTTTTTGTAACATATAAGTTTTGTGTTGTGTGTTTTGATTATTTAAAAATTAATTTTATAAAGTCTTGTTTGTAAAAATGAAATTAATTTTTTTAATATGTTAACTTTCCGATTTTTTGAGGAAATAATGGTGGTTAAATGAGGAAATATGTATGACTAACGGCTGAGGCACGCGAATGAGGAAATATGTCTGGCTAACGACTGAGGCGCGCATATGATATAGTTTATAGCGGATCTTATTTTTTTAATAGATGAAATTAATACTATTTTTGGATGGTTTCAATCATGTTATTATTGAATCGAATTCGAACGAGGTTATATCTTATATCTAGTGGGTGTCTTGCGACTAGGTCTTCTTTTTTTTTGCTAGACAAGGAGCGAGGTCATGCATCAAGAGGAAACCCCGACATCCCAACTAGGTTGGCACCCCGGGAAACCTCCATCCTATGCCGCCAAACTCTAAAATTTAATTTTAAAAAGTAAAAAATATATACAAGAAGAGGGGGACTAGGCCAAAACCCTAGAAGAAAATAAACAAAAAAAAAACTAGTGCAGACTACAGTGAACTAAGGAAACCTGTAGTTAGGCAAGCCAACTATATCACAAATGAAATCCAGATGCAACTTCGTCGGAAGCGTATCTAACCAAACAGAACCCTTAATGGTGTGACCCATATTCACTAACGTGTCAGCACAATAATTACCTTCGCAAAAAAAAAAGGGAAGAAATAATCTGAATTCCAAGGCTACGGGCGTTATGCCATCTGTTTCGAAGCAAAAATGGGATTAAGGAAGGGTTCAAAAAAAATCAGCAAGGCACTAGTTGAGTCACTCTCCAACCAAACATTTTGCCACTCGTGAAGAGTTGGATGTTCCATAGTTAAGATGAATGCAGGAACTTCATAATGGAACACCGAAGCAACACCAATGTTACAAGAGAACGCATCAAGAAAAAAGCCACGAGAGTCTCGAAAGAGCCCCCCACAGGCCGCATAACCAGTAAGCACGGAACCATCAATGTTGACTTTCAACCAAGGAGATGAGGGAGCCTTCCACAACACCGGAATGATTTCTTTGACGGTACGGCAATGAGCAGAAACCGCAAAAGAATCAAGAAACTCTGAATCATATGGCAATCATTTCCCAACCTAGGCCTTACCAGACGTAGCCACCAAGGAATGGATACGCACTTTTGTCGAGTGAATGGTAGCTGAATTCGAAGAAAACCGAATAATGTTTCGATAGAGCCAAATAGCATGAATCGTATGAATGACTGCGACAAGGTCATTCACCTTCATTATTATTGATATTAACATGATGTTTTGCTCGTGGATTCTTCCAAGATTTTTCATGTTTGTTAGGGGGAAAATCAAATGTTACTAGTTTAAATTTTGACGTGGTTTCTGCATTTTTTTATAGGAGTGTTATATACACTCTTTTTTTAACGCTATCTCTGATACTCACTCTAACACTCACGGGAGTCTCACCTCAACAAGAGAGTGCTAGAGAGATTGTTAAAAAATTAGTGTTCATGGCATTTTTTTTATGATGCTTGTTTAGATGATAGAACAAATTATCTTATTCTAAGAAGATGTGAGTTATTTCTATATGTTATTTTGGGTCTTTTCTTTTTTGTCCTCAAAATGTAAAAAAGACTATATCGCAAATAAAAAATAATAATTTAGGCCTACCATGCATCTATGATACCTTTTATCGCTTTTGTTATTATACTATATTTTACTAGTGAAAAAACTGACATTAACGTAACAAATAAGTTTGGATAAGTAACAGGTCAAATCTAAGTCTTGAGTTTTTTCATTATGTCAGAGTTTAGTCTTGTAAAGTCTATCTCATCTAGCATACTTCCACCTTTAATTTAAGTGTGGTAAGTTTTTTTCAATGACATTCAAACTTAAGTATTCTTAATAGATTAATCTCTGTAACCAAAAAATATAGATTTATCTTTTACCTAAGACTCATTAATGACTTAAATCCATTATTTAATTCTTTTCTTTGACTCGTTGACCATTTGATTAAGGAACGAACATGTTTGTTTATTCTAAAAGTATGTAAATGTTTTTTTTACGAGATGTAAATGTTATTATTGTTGACTAAAAAAGTATGTAAATATCATAATGTGATATTCCTATTCTATTACATGCTACAAAAATTAAGATTTTGAAAATATTGAATAAAAATATTTTTTTCCTCATTTGTTGATCTTCTTGGAATGAACCAATCATATATTTTTCTTTTTCTTTTTCTCATGATCGTTGTAATTATCTTTCTGTCACGTGCTAGAGGATACATAGTCACTTAAAAAACGTGGGACTGAATCCTAGTGTGTTAGGATATTGGGAAGATTCTTTTTTTGTCACAAGGATACTGGAAAGTTAGGAAATATAAGAAATTAGATCATCATTATTATGTTGATATTTTATTTACTGCTTTTAAGAAGTGAATATTTGCTTTCAATTGATTTCAATTCCATTCAGACAATTTGCTTTCAAAATACATACCCCTAATTTTGGTGAAGCGGAAACTAGTTTTTGAAAACTTTTCGTGGATTACGCGTATTGGAATTAACAAATAATTTTTTTTTAGTGTTATCAATGTGAATCTAAGTTTTGGAAATAGAACTCAAATAAAATGGTAAGACATACACTGGTCACTATTATAAGCAAAAATCAACATTTTGGATTCATTTAATTATTGATGTATATGGTATTTATTATAGACCACATACATCATTTAATGAATGAATCTAAAATGTTGATTTTTGCTTATAATAGTGACCGGAGAGTGTATATTAATTTCATTCAAAAAGAGAATGAATGTTAAAATAAATGTTCAAAAGAGAATGTTGTTAACATTTCCCACCTATAAAAATATTGGTAAAAATGATTGCAAAGCATAGAAAATTAGGATTATGAGAAATGGCGAGTATGCATAGAATTAATTGATTAAGAAAATCAACCAATTGATTATTTATTTTTTGGTCAGTAGTCTAGTGGTTAGAATTCACCTTTTTCAATGTAAATAAGTAGGGTGTCCGGGGTTCGAACCCCGGACCCTGCATACAATAATGTATGTTCCTATCAACTGAGCTATACTCACGGGGACAACCAATTAATTATTTATTTGCTAAGTTAATGAAATGATTTAGAGGAATTATTCAGCCAATACTCTAATTCAAAAACTAGCTTTTTGGTCTTTATGTTGAGTTTTGATCCCCCACATAAGAGTAAGATCCTTTCTATCTAGACTTATCCCTTATTCTAAAAAGCTTATTATGTCTCATTACATGTAAACCTAATCTTTTTCCACTAATTACCTGTCATTAAATGTTAATCCTTTAACCCTAAACTCTTTTTTCCCTCCCAAATTGCTATAACTAATGGAGGTTAACATGATAATAAGGTTGACTATTTATACTCTATCGGCTCCCCCACACCATTACTCCATTGCATTAAAAGCTATGTCACCTATTTAAATTGAATTTGAAATTTCTCTTTCAAACTACCTTCGATTGCCCACGTAAATCAAACCTTCCCATGCAATACATATATAATCTCACGAGCAATTATCAGGCTTCACTACACACACCCACCCTTTCCTTTTTCCTGCCCTAAATGAGATTTTGAATATCAAATTCTTATGTACAACTCTAAACAACCTTAAAATTCCATCATTAATTAGTTAACATCGTAAATGGCAAAAAAAAAAAAATTGTTGTGTATTTTCCTATAATGAACTGGGCGGCTGACTAGCCTTAAGAGGCTAAAAAATTAACTTTGGATCAGATAAAGCATCAAGCCAGAGTTTTCAATTTTGTTATCTTCTCATTCATCTCCTTTCTCATTTCTTCTCTGTTGATTCATCCACGCAGAATTTGTTTGTGTTTTCTAGGCTTCATCTTTTTCTTTACTA
>Ga0315915_1004165_pt1 | contig 18268 bp, 6 predicted proteins | sample MpolbnodulesMG_FD_207738 | JGI IMG/M metagenome (GOLD analysis project Ga0315915, IMG submission 207738) | Medicago polymorpha root nodule microbial communities from Los Angeles, California, United States - branched nodules | ecosystem: Host-associated > Plants > Roots > Nodule | place: USA...
CAAACACTTCAAATTAAAAATCTCTCCTTCGCTCCCCTCCCCTTCAAAACTCTCGAATCAAACGGACCCTAAGGTACAAATAATTGCAACAATAAAAATAATAAACCATCAATTTAATTTATATCTTTCAAAAATAAAATCAATTTAATTTATAAATTATCGCTCTCTACAATTTAATTCCTAAACAATATAAATATTATAAGTGTATAAAATCTATCGATTTAGTCTTTATATATCAAGATGTTATAAACTAAATTGACAGATTTTCATATACTGACTATTTATTATATTTGTACATTTATAAACTAAATTGAAAAAATAATTGATGGCAACAATCACTATAAGGTTCCGTTTGGATAAACAGCTTATATAGATGCTTATAGCATTAGGGCTTATAACATTAGAGCTTATATCACAAGCTCTTATACTTGATAAGCTATTTATGTTTGGATATGTACACTAAAAAGTACTTACATAAATTGAAGTGTTTGGATATGACATTACATAAGCAATTATTGAAATTTTAAATTTTTTTAATTTAACAAAAAAATCAAAGAATCTAACCACAATTATCAAGGTTTTTTTTGATAAAATTAATCAAGATGTAAAAAACAATATTATAATATATTAATTATAATTATATATATAGTATAATCAATGTTCGTCCTTAAAAAAATTATCAATATTCATATAAGACAAAATTAACATTAGATAAGTATATAGTGCCGTAACAAAAAAAATATTCATATAAGAAAAATATTAATATTCAGTTTCATTTTGTTACGTAACAAAAAAATAATAAAAATCTTCCTTAAAAAAAAAACTTTGTTACGTGCGTTAATTTAGTAAGATAAGTATATAACAATTTTGTTACTCATGTACCGCCAAAGATAAATAACATTATAATTAAAATATATGTTTTGAAAAAGTGGATCCAGAGAGAATCGACGGAGGTTACATAAATTCATAAACTCCTTGTTAAGCCAGGAAGTAAGCTGAAAATTTAGGCTTATTAAAATATGGCATAAGCAGCTTATGAAACTATGATAAACTATTTTTATTTATTTACCCAAACACCTTTGAAAAGGCTTATGGGAGTAGATAAGCCCACATAAACTCAAAATAAGCCAATCCAAACGGGGCCTAAGACATGTCTTTCATCTGGAAGTTGGAAGTTGAGAAGAACAAAAGAATCATGCGGCATTCACACAATAGCTACCATTTCCATTCGGCATCACAAAACAGCACAATCAGACAGTCTAAACTACCAGTAATTACAATTCTTTGTGTTTTACAAGAATCTAATTCGTGACAATGACATAATTAATATTCTTAATTATTTAATTAATCACACACACATAGTACTCCACAATACTGACAAACAATCTTACCTACTCCACAAGCTTTTCCAAAACATCACTCTCTACCTCCCACAGAAGCAAATAGTGTACAATATTACCAATCACACCAAAACGACAATTATTTATCTCAATTGTTTTCACTCAGTTAACGGCTTTCACACAACGTTTATTTGTTATCAACTGCAAAATCGCATAGTGCAAAATCTTCATAATAAATTGATGCTAATTAAACTAACAATCAACAAAGCTAAACAAAATTTAATCTAAGTTTTCTTCGTTAACATATATCATACCCAGATTTTATAAAAATCACATAGAACAAAAAATCGAATACAAAAACCAAAATTCCTACTAATTGAAGTTATCATCATCATAAATGGTGTAAGGAAGTTATCAAAATTGAACTTCTCCACCTCAACAGATTAAAAACACCGGTTCAATCAAGAAAACCGGTTTGGCGCAGAACAGCGTTTCGAACCTGACGAAGATCTCTCCCTTTGAGAGTTCTTCCAACTCCTTCCAAAACCGAAAAAGTAGTTCTCGGCGAAACACCAGAGCCTCTCGCAACAATCTCATGCGGCGGCAACAACTCCTCGCCGTCGTCGTCATCATCATCCAACACCGCTAGCTCATCAACATCCCTTCGCCTCGGGAACCGACTCGGGGGCATAATCGGAACCTTCACCGGAGCAGATTGTTGAAAGAATTTTCTAGCAGGCATGGATTGAATCATATTCTCCGAAGGTCTTGGTCTCGGAAACGAAGGAATCATTCTCGAAGATGAAACGGGGGATTTACCACGGAAAACCGGCGAGTCACCGCGGCGGTTGTCTGAGCCTGATAGGACAGCAAGTATGCCGGAGTCTTGAGATAGATCGAAGCTCCGGTGACGAGTTAGCTCCTTCGGTTGAGGTGGTGGACGTTGTTGATTTTCAGATTCGGAGCTATCGGAGGACCAGTTGAAAAGTTCAGCTTCGGTGAGCTCATCGCCGGCGGCGGAGGTTGTGGAAGGGGAGAAGTTGAAAGCGCCGAGAAGGCGGTCGGAGGAGGAGGGAAATCGGCGGTGAAAGGAAGGTGTGGGGTCCATTGGGTTTGGTTGGTGAGTGGGATGAGAAAAGATGTTGAAAGTGAAGAAGAGTTTGTTTGTTGTATTTTAGTAAGAAGAAGAATGAAAATTGAAAATGAAGGAATGGGGGTAATGTGGCAAATTGTCGCAGAGTATGGTGAAATAAAATACATGAATGGATGACAACACGGTGTGGGACCCACAGTTACTTCTTACATGAATAATAAATGAAAATCAGCAATGGTTATCTTATCTTTTATGTGAGTCCCACCTAGTCATGAATTTAATTTGACAGTTTTTTGCCAATAGGACCTTCGAGATAAGAAGCAAAGAGTTTCATAACTTAAAATAATGAGTAATGAACTTAGACCCATTTGCTTATTTTAGTTTTTGAATAACCTCTTTACAAAATTCATGTATATTAAAAAAAATTATAATAAATGAGTGTAATAATCATGAGTTTTTAAAACAACTAGTATTCTCTTACGTGTAAGAAGTCAAATTTATTTTATTCAAATTTAAAATAAATACATTTGACTTTTTTCTTGTATTGAAGATTCCATTAGACATATTTTCATGGTATTGTCTATTTATAATTATAAATATAAGGAGTATTATAATTATTATTTTTTGGTCAAATAGTCTCATGGCTAGAATTCACCTTATAAGGTGAATAAGTGGTTGTCTGGAGTTCGAACCCCGACCCCTGTATATAATAATGCATTGTCCCACACCAACTGAGCTATGCTCACGAGACAAGGAGTATTATAATTAATATTTTAAAAAAATAGTATAATAATGAATTAGAAGTAGTATACTCCTTCTTTATTTGTTCAAGAGTATACTCCTTCTTTATGCATGGTAATATACGCTATTCTAATAAACAAAACCATGTTATATGCCCGGTGACAATTTTAAGTGATTTCTTAATCCCTTTTGTAAAGTAATTTTTTTCGCATACAAAATTAATTACATTTATTTCTTATATGTTATAAGTGAAAATGACTTATATTTAGAATGAAGAAAGTATTAATTTGTAGGTAAAATTGCGGAAAAGGATTTTTTATATTTTCAAAATTATAAAATGAGAGAAAAACTTAACTTTCCTATTATAATAGTAAATGCATTTAAAAACGAATGAAATATTTTATTAGTAGTGATTAATCTCTGTCGGAAAAGATGTGGGAGACACAACATGGATATTGTACCATCAACAATACTTCTCTCATTTGTACCTAGTTATTTTAATTAAACTCATATTTTTCCTTCGATCAAATCAAATTTCAATGCTTTGTAAAAAAATAATCATATTCTAGTGTTAAAAACATTATTGTCAAAAAACTATCAAATTATAATCTGAATATTGTACGCGTATTAGTTAGAGTAAAATCATAAACCGATCAAAAGTAAAAACATAAACTGATCTAAAAAAATTGAAAATTGCACAAAATTGATACTTATTGGATAAATTTAGATGTGTTTTACAACAACTGCTTCGATCGGATCATATTGATAAGATTGACATTGAATATAGTATCCTATATTTTGACTTTGTCACGTAAATAGGAAAATAAATATATATTTTTTTGGCAAAGGAAAATAAATGTTAAAATCAATTTACTTTCCTAATAACTTTGATTATTTTTTTGTTAGATTTTACTTAGTGCAAGAATTCTGGATTTATTTTTTTATTAGATTTTACTTAGTGGAAGAATTCTGGATTATGACAAATTTTCTACAAAAGAGAGGATAAAAAATGGTTTTGATTTATTAATTTCGTGTCAATTGAGGCATTTAAGCTCACCACCCTATTTGCTTTATCTTTTCTCCTCCCGTTATTGTTAACCATCACAAACCAATATTACTGCTATTGTTTATCTATCATTATTCTCCTTGAACGGTTTTGCTTCACCCAAAGTGCCTTTGGCATGATGCCTCAGTTGACACGAAATTTATAAATCAAAACCATTTTTTAACAAGAAAAATGAAAACCAACAAGAGTTAACAAGAAAATAAAAAATGAAACTTACATATACTTTTACGTCATTTCATAGTTATGTCATTTCATATAAATTATTATTTAAATATGGAGTTTGAATAACAACAACAACAAAGCTAATGAAAAAGTTGGATCATTTCACATAAACTTACATGTACTTTTATCTAATTTCATAGCTATATCATATGACAGAACAACAAGCCAAAGAAAAAGTTGGATCATTTCATTTTCTAACTTTAGAGAAATGAAGGAGCCTCAATAACATATGAAAAAATTCTTTACAACATTCAAAATTTGTTCCTGCTATTTCTATTTAAATAGAACCTTTCTACTTATAAACAAGTTGTTTAGCATGATAATTGGGTCAAGAATATGGATGTTGAAATTACAACACTCAATCAAAACAAGACACGTATTATCATAGAGTTACTTACCCCAACTAAGAAAACCATTGGATCCAAATTATATAAAATCAAGTGCAAATTTGTTGGATCCGTAAAAAGATATTCACTCAAAAATATAAGGTGTACTCTAAAATTGACAATTGCAAGACCTCTCTTTAATGAAATTAGAGGTCTAACTCAACGTTACAAAACCGGTTCGTAAGTTGAGGATTGCCTCCTCTATATAAACTCATATCAAGAGTCTAATTTATCTGATATGGGACATGGGTTTTTTCCCAATACACCCCTGTCACGCCCAACACTCTTTGGGCTTTGGTGCGTGAATCGGCCGTCACGCCCAACATCACTCTTTGAGCTTGGTGCGCGAATCGGTAGGTGGCCCTTAAGAATTCGACATGCTCTGATACTATATGAAATTGGAGGCCTAACTCATCCTTAAAAACCGGTTCATAAACCGATTTTTAAGGATGAGTTAGGCCTCCAATTTCTTTCTGGTATCAGACTCTCTCCAAGATCCATTGGGCCACCTGCTATTAGGTTTCTGCTATCGGGCCACCCACCATTTATGTCCACGAACCAAGCCCAATAGTACTGGTCGTGAGGGGGTGTGTTAAGAGTCCCACATCGGATAGGTGATGGTCTGACAATGTATTTATAAAGAAATTGGGGGCCTAACTCATTCTTAAAAACTGGTTCATAAGGTGAGGATTGCCTCCTCTATATAAACTCCTAACAAGAGTCTAATCTATCTGATGTGGGACATGGGTTTTTCCGAATACACCGCCGTCACGCCCATCACACTTTGGGATTTAGTGCGTGAATCGACTGTCACGCCCAACAACACTTTTTGAGCTTGGTGCGTGAATCGGTAGGTGACTCTTGAATTCGACAGGCTCTGATACCATAAAGAAATTGAAGGCCTAACTCATCCTTAAAAACCGGTTCGAATCGGTAGGTACATGGATTTTTTCCAATACTCTTTGCTATCGTGTCTTCTAAAAACTGGTTTATTCATTCTTAGACGTTCATAATATATATTCACAAGTAAATTTCAAAGAAGAGGTTGACATGCAATTACTTACCTCTTGGCCTTACAACTAATAAACCTAATCATTTATGCCAATTGCTTAAATTCATCTATGGACTAAAGCAATCAAGTAGGCAATCATTCTTCAAGCTTTCCTATGCTTTGGTTTCAAAAGGTTACACTCAATCATCTTATAATCATTCCTTACTTATCAAAGCAAGAAATGTAAATTATTTAATCACCAAGATCGAGTTATTATACGAAATTAGAACAAACTTACTTGGAAACCATGGTACTTACTTGGAAACCATGGTGAGCGGATTCGCCGAGATTGGAGACAAGAGTCTTCCTTTGCCTTTCACGTGCCCCGAACTTAGGGTTTTCAATGGGGCAAACCACTAATAAGCAGAATAGTCAGAGTGATGGCAAAGGGGACCTAGCCTCTCTATTTATAACCGTGCAACCCTATGCACCACCCATCATGGGCCTGGTGTTTAGGCCTACACCATGTTTCTACACAAATCGGATTAAGTGTCCAAAAACTCATTATTTATTGATCACTTTTATTAGGGCCTAAACATCATCAAATGGATCACAACATCAGTCCGTTTTTATTAAAAACCAAAACCAACAATTGACTGCAGCCCATACAATATTAGAAGAATTTCTAACAAGAAATTCCAATTTTAAATTTATGTTGACGTTGTTTTGATTACAGATTTTAACTATTTTTTTGCAATCAAAAAATTCCTTAACACCGCATTTAAAATCAAGAATCTAGAGATTTGAAGTATTTTTTGAACTTGAAGCATTGCAATCAAATATAATACATAGTCTTAGTTTGACTTTATCTTTAGTATGACCAAGTCATAGTTAATTAATTTGGTTAGTCTTGTATTCGAGTTTCCTAGTTAGTTAGTTAGAAGAATTCTACTAGATATAGTTGTTGACTGGATATCTCCTTATTCTACATAAACTCGTTTTGTACATTTATCAATTCATTCAATAATATAAACTTAGAATCTCGAGTATTTTTCACATTTTTCGTTCTCTTTATGAGAAGCAGTAAAGCATAATAACTTTGAAACCAGAAGTTTCTATCCAAGTCTAAACTAGAACATTAACATACCAATGCCATCATTCTAACCATAAACTCCCTTTTCCAATCCTGTACATTTTTTGGTACCAAAATATGTTCTTTCACTACCATAATTGACCACATGTAGCCTCTTTTAAATGGAAAATAATATTTATTTTTCAGTTGAAAAATAAAAAAAAAGTATATAAACATCACAAAATTTAAAAAAAGTATCATTCAAATATCTGTTTCGTTAAATAAAGTACATAATTTATGATGTTTAATCAAACAACGCAAGACAGTTTGGCCGAGTGGTCTAAGGCGCCAGATTTAGGCTCTGGTCCGAAAGGGCGTGGGTTCAAATCCCACAGCTGTCATTTTTTCATACTTCTTTTGGGTAATTCACCTTCTTTTTTTTAAAAATATTTTACACCGAATTATTTTTTTCACGTGAAAAATAAAAGCCCAATAAAACTGAAAGAGTGGAGCAGAGAAAAAAAAATGGCGGCATATCTTCGAAACAGAAACAATTCGTTACTTCTAACTCGCTTTCTCAACTCACCGATTCACCTTCGTTCAAGATGGATCGAAACCATAGCATACGAAGAATCCCGTGCACAACCAGACAAACCTTACACTTCCACCGCCGTAATCATCCATGGCTTTTTGGGATCCAGCAGAAATTGGAGATCTTTCTCTCGCAATCTCTTAGCATCTCTCTCCAATTCCTCTCCATCTTCCAGTTACGAATTCTCCCTTTTATATGTGAATTCTGAGTTGAAATGTTTATTATTATGATTTATTTTGTTTTTGTTTTTGTGTGTAGATTGGAGGACGGTGTGTATGGATATGAGGAATCATGGAAAATCAACGGAGCAGAAACTTGATCCACCGCATGATTTGGTTAATACAGCGAAAGATTTGGCGAATTTGGTGAAGGCTGAAGGTTGGTCTTGGCCTGAGGTTGTTATTGGTCATTCCATGGGTGGAAAAGTGGCTCTGCAGTTTGCTCATAGTTGTAGAAATGGTGATTATGGTGATTCTGTTCAGTGGCCTAAACAGGTTTTTCTTCTTTACAATCACATTATCCTCTTATCTACTACTAGTATTAGTTATTTTTAAATTCAATTCAATAGATTAAAGTGCACTTTGCATAAGCAGCTTAATCAAGCACTTATCATATTCATGTTCATGTATAAGCTAATAGTGAGTAGTGACTATTGCATCGTTATACTAGAGTACCATAGTAGAATTTGAACAATGTGATCTTTGATCGACAACACCATTGTGAATATAGAAGTTGGCAGTTGGTGGTTTGTGATTGAAATCCTTGTAAATGTGCATACCTTGTGGTGCATTAAGATGTGTTGCTGGTTAAAAAGTAAATGCAGTTTGACAGAGACAAACATCAGCCTTGAGTAGTGTGATGTGCTAATTGTAACTTGTATATTTAAACTTGTGCTTTTTCGGGGGTGAATTTGAAGGTGGTTGAGGATTATGAGAATTTAGTTCTTCTTCCCTCACTCTAGCTAGCTTAGACCAAATTTATTCAGAGAAAATGAAGTAGTGTACCTTAACTCATTGAAGTTGCAATATTAGTCCTTTTTTCTTTTATTATCTCTAGTTTCTCCCTCTAAAATCTGGAGTGTGGCTCTACTCAAATTGGGTGTTAACACTCTGATGATCAAGCTAGTAGGCGTATATGAGTGAGCGATAGAGATAACTAAGAATGAATTTGTACCTCAACTCATGGTGTTATCTGACTTATATAGCCATTTGGTAAAAACATCATCCGTTATTTTGGAGTTATTGGGGACTTCCAGATAGTTATTCAGTTGTCCGTCATGCCTCTCTCATTCTGCATGTACTAAAATCTTGAGAGTAAGGCCAGCCAAAAACTGAAATTTCATAATTATAAGTTCCATGAATCACAATCAGCACTGGCCCCTACCACCCCTGACCCACTACCAGATGCCATGAGAATGCGCAAGTAGGGAGGAAGGAACTAGGGAGAGAACAAGCACCGCACATGTAGAGAACAAAGAAGTGAGGAGCCTGATGGGAGAGATGATGACTTCAATGCAGCAGCAGAGAGGTCAAGAGACTGAGAGAGAAGCAGTTGATGAGAGAGACTGTCCATTGGAGTTTAGAAAATTAGTGTGTCTTTTGTGAGAATGAGTAATATTTAGGAGAAAAAAATGGTTTAAAAGGCTGGTTTAAGAAATCAAGTAGCGAACATTGCCAAGAATATGCAGCAGCCTATTGCAAACTGTAGCAACAGTTGTCTTTGCAGGCATAAAAGAAATGTTAATTGTTAACAGCTTTTTGATAATTCTTGCACATCTTGTGCTTTCTTTATCTTTTATCATATTATTAAAAGATGTTTGGCTTCTTCAGAAGAAAGCATGGTGCAAACTGAAAAAACCAAAATCAGTTCAAAAATACAGCAACCAGTGACAATTGCTGCCCCAATTTTTTCTAAAGCAGCACGATAAAAAAATCATCAGCAATTAGCAACTGCTGACCCAAAATAGCAAAATTGGCATGCAGGACACACTGCAACATCTTTAAAGCAACTCCCACAAACCAAATAAAAAAAACAGACCCAGACAGCGCGAAGAGGGGGAGGCGTGTCGTTGTGTCCTTTGTGGGAGGATGGACGAGTCGGCAATCCATCTTTTTCTTCATTGTGAGGTTGCGGCAAGTTTGTGGACTATGGTGTTGAATTGGGTGAATTTGAACTTAATTTCTCCTCCGCTTTTGACTACTCATCTTGATTGTTGGTTTAATGAGGTTAGTGCTTAAAAAGAGAAGAAAGGTTTGTTATTGATTTGGCATGCTACTATTTGGTCTATTTGGCTTGAGAGGAATGATCGGATTTTCAAAGGGGTCATCAAGGAAGTGGGGGAGCTTTTTGAGGCGGTTAAGGCATTATCTTTGTGTTGGTGTCTCAATAGATTAAAAATTGGCGCTTTTATGTATTATGAATGGTGTTGGAATCCTAGAGATTGCTTATCTAGGTAGAGGTTGGTTTGGTGCAGCTGTCCGGTTTTGGTGTGTTGCGTACAAATAGCCCAACTGTACGGCAGTGTGTTTAGCCTTCAGTTGGTTAAGTTTGTAGCATTTTTCTCGTTCTGTTTTGGTGCTGTGCTATTTTTCTGGTGCTGCTGCTCGGCTGTCTTTAGTGAAGCTGTTAGGGAGTTTTTTTCTACTTTTTGGGCTGCTGCCCTGTTGTAGTGTTTGTGCTCTATCGCCCCTTCCTCTTTTCTTATGAGGTGAGGAGCCTTAATAAATTTAGCCATTCAAAAAAAAAAAAAAAAACTGGTACAACCAACCCAATTGATGAATTGTGATTTAACAAATAGATAATATCATTAACCTTTAATTAAGAAACATATACGCTTTATCCTCTTCTCAGGTTTTCTATGTTACAGTATTTTTTCTATTTTCAAGAATTATTTTATTGTAGATTTTAATTTTAAGCGTTTTTAGTATAGCACTAACACTCTTTGTATGTTGCTTACTACAACTATCAAGTGGATTGCATTTTACTCAAGTGATTATATTTTTCACTGCTGGATACTACATATCCAGCTCATTATTTATAATAGTAACTTTCTTCTTTTATCCCTGCTGAAGAACAGCTTTGGGTATTGGATTCTGTCCCGGGAGAAGTGAACATTGGAAACAGAAGTGATGAAGTCCGTGATGTTTTAATGACTCTGGAAAGTTTACCATCACAAATCCCATCTCGAAAGTGAGACTCTATCCCTAAACTACTATCTTCCATGTTTGTCTGAGGTTGTCAATAGAACAGTAATCATTTTGTTGCAAGTTTCAGTATTATGTGTTATTTACACTGCACAGTGAAAGTTTACCATGTCTGCTAGACATTGTAAGTAATGCAAGTGAAGAAACTGTACAGTGATGGTTCATTAATCTCTTTTGTTCATAACTTTTGAATCTTTGATGCTTTACCAAATATTTCCAAGTATGCATTAAACACCACCTTTTGTCTTTTATGAAGCAACCATGATTATAGTAAGGTCCAAATTACATGAAATTTGATGTGATATAATTAATTATACATTTCTTTCTAGATATCAGTCTCTGAATTCTTATATAAACATCAAATATTTGAATACTATAGTTGATATACAATTACATTAGTAGATAATTAAATTAGAGTTCATCAAATTCCACAAATTCTCTTAAAATCACATGCAAAATAGCGTGCATCACACTGGTGATCGATCTTGTTATATCAAGATGAGTTGGACATGGTAAGTTCTTCTCCATTTTCTTTTGTGAGGCTGTGATCCGATTGTTGTCTAATATCTAAAAATGTTGAGACCTTGATTTTGTTAAACGTGTGTGTTTACCTTGTTACTGTGTCCAATTGTAATTGAACAGTATTACAAATTTACAATCTGTGATGCCTCCATGTTCCGGTCTATTTTCCTGTTGGCTTGAAATGTACTTTGCACCTCTTTTCAGGTGGCTTGTGAGTCATCTGGTGGGACTTGGTTACTCTAAGACATTGGCAGATTGGATGGGCACCAACCTAAAGAAAGTTGGTGATCACGAGACATGGATATTTGATCTTCAAAGTGCTAAGGAGATGTTCAATTCTTACTGGTAAATGAAACATATTAACTTATTTTGAAATAAAAATGAATATCTGAAAAACAGTCTAAAAACTTTGCTCACATTTTGTTCTTCACTTCATAAGTGTTTTTTGTGTTATTCCTCCGTGACAGCACGAAAGTAAAAATTCTGAATGTTAAAATTTTGTAGGGAAAAGTCCTATTGGAATCTATTGGAGAACCCTCCACAAGGTATGGAAATAGTTATTGTGCGTGCTGAAAAGAGTGATAGATGGGACCAAGAGGCTATTGAGAGGATCCAAAAACTAGCTAATAAAAAAGGAACCGATTCTGTCGGAAAGGTTTCCTTCTGTGTTCTTCCAAATGCCGGTCATTGGGTTCATGTGGACAATCCAAATGGACTTCTTGAGATTGTCGCTTCCAAGATGGCATCCCTTTAGTTCTTATTTATTTTTTTGAACTATTGGGGTATCCATCATTGAAAGTTCTTGTGTTCAAGAGTTGAAATTCTGAACATTGGGCAGATGAGGTTGGTCCGTAACAACGTACTTTAAATTTATTGGCTACCAAAACAGTTATAATCAATTTATTGTGCACATTGACGTTCTAATTGTACACTAATGTATCACTTCGTACACCGCCTCATAATTGAATAAATCCAGAAATATTCATATTTGTCATATTTCTTTACTGCAAATTACCTCATTATAATGAATCAATGGGATTAGAGAATACAATGGATGATATGCGTTCAATAACATTTCCTTTCCAAGACATAGTATCACACTTTCTATCAATTCCTTCCAAACTATAAGCAGCTCTATTGTTACATCTCTTAAACATAAATTAAACTAACATTTGACACACTGAACAACAATTCAAGGCAGTCAGTCGCTACAATATCAATTGAAGCAACCTTAGTTCAATCACCACATTTTGCATAATTTGCGTAAATAACAACCGGAGGCACAAACGTAGGCCCATAATCTCTGCCAATTTTGGAGCCACAGTCACATTCTCCCTCTTTATTGCAGCTGCAGAAACCAGCCCTTCATGGTTCCTCACAATCAATCCCCAATAAGTGAAATGTTCCTCAAAACAGTCTGCATCAATATTGATTTTAAAGACACCCATCGACGGAGCATTTCACTTTGTAGTAATCACACAAAGCTGATATGGTGTTCTTCTAGTGCAGGGCCAGAAATTGCAAGCTTGGTTGACGTCCTCAGCAGAAACGGACACTTCTTGGAATATATTTAAAGCATTGAAGTAGTCCTCGTTGAAAACATCATTGCGGATTTTCCAAATGAGCCGAAACTGACTGACAGTACTATCAGGACTAAAAACCCACTGCAGTAGCCAATCTGATAGGTTTAAGATGGGTGGCACATGGAAGTCCAGAGGTGAAATGAACCATAGCCTCTGGATTTCTTTACACTGCATAAATATATGATCCTGAAATTCTTCTCTCGTGTGACAAAGTGGGCAAGTAGCGCCCAGTTGAATACCTTTCTGCTTCAATCTCTTCCTCATCGGAAGGATCTGTTTAGCCGATCTTCATAAAAAGTTCTTTACACATTGACTAACCTGAACTTTCCTTAACTTTTTCCACATGCGCCTCATTTGCAGTAAGAGGTTCCAGGGATGTTTCTAACAACTTCATCCTTTAGACAGTGGTACGCTAATCTCACAAAATAGTGTCCATCCCTTTCCCAATTCCACACACGTCCTCTGATAGTCTCCAAGCTATGGGAATTTGAACAAATTGCATGGTTTCAAAACTATTGAAGTATTAAACACCGCCTCCCTCTTTCATTGTTTAGTGTCCAAGTCAATTAAATCTGAGACCAAAGTATTCTCATCCAAATCGCCATTTGGGGTCTAGACTTTATAATTTGATGACTCTAGAAGCCACGGTTCTTTCCAAATTTAATTGTTCTGTGTTGCCAATACGCCACCTCAATGCCCAAGTCAAGCGCATTTTTAGCATTCATTGGGCTCCTTCAAGCATATCTCATATGGTATCGGGTTTGAATCCCCTCTGCACCATGCAGTGGAATCTTGACCATTAAAAATTAATAAAGTGAGAGTATTAAAAGTATAAAAAGAGGAGAGAGATTGCTATCAAAGGTTGAGATTCAAACTGCAGAATCTTTTGAACACTCTAGCTAAGAGACTTTTCATTGGCCATGAAAGTCTCCAACATTGCTTACCAACAAAGGCCTTGTTAAACTCGCCAATTCCTTTAAATCCCAAGCCTCCTTTGCTTTTTCACCTTCAAATCGTGTTTTATTATTTTTATACGTTTGTTTATACATGTGTTGTGTTTTATATAGTTAAATCTGGATCTAACAAAATTATATATAGTTCAATGTGGACGAAACATTTGAATTTTCTTTGGTTCTTGTAGTGTTGTTTTATACGGAAAATGAATGTTACTGCTTATTTGCCTTCCCTTTTTATTGGATGAAAGGGAAGGGGTAAGGCTCCCACACAACGGAATTAAATTAGGTCCCTGAGGAGGAAACTACTAGTAAGTTTGAAAAAATGATTACCCTTGCCTCTTTCTTTTTGTTTTGAATTCAAAAGGTACGGTAGAAAAACAAATAACACGTTCTTAACTACTCACATGCAACCATCAAGCTATGCCGGCTTGATTCATGCAGTCTCATCATTTTGAAGAAGTTGCTGTAATATAAATTTAGGCGGTGAAAATAGGAGGGGAAAAAAATCAGAGAAATCTGTAATATAAATTTAGACGGTGAAAATAGGAGGGAAACAAAACAGAGAAAAGAGAGAAAGATAGCATTGAAATAATTGTTAGGAAAAGGAGAAAGAAGACAATTTTAATGTATGTCTTATTGACGAATGACGGATCTTAATTGCGCATTTGTACTACACTGAATGCGTATTGTGTCAAGCTAAGCACAAGTCATGCAGCCCATCAAAGTGTCAAAACAAAAAGTCAGATTAAAAAAACAAAACAAAATGCAAAAAAGTGAAAGCGAACAAGCGGCCGTTACGCAGACGAATAACCAAGACAAAGAGATGGGTTAATCCACTAGGCATGGTAGTCAAAAGCTAAACTAAGGTTAAACACCTTAAACCACCAACTATGATGCAAACTAAACTAGGTTTAAACACTTTAAACCACCATCAAGAATGCAATTTTACCCTATCAACAATCAGATCGATTATAAAATCACATGTTTTTAAGTTTAGTCCCTATAAAATTTAAATTGTAATTTTAGTCATCCGTAATATTTTAGTTTATAAGAATAGTCATATTTTAAAAACATACATTTCATCTCCATTCAATTGAAAACTTTTTCCCCACTAACAATAATATTGGCAAATTCATATTCTTTAGATTTTTCAAATCGCTTAATCAAACATTTTAGTAGTTATATAGTTATATTAAGAGTTTAATGGTGATGGGTCAACATTCCAAATTAACTTTGCACACAACCAATTAAAATACCTATAATTTTTACATTAGTTGTTTTGGTTAAAAATCGTTAATTTATGTGACAATTATGGTATTTTGATTGATTGTGTGTGCAAAATTGTTTTAAACGAGCAACCCACTACCATTAAACCGTTATATTAATATACATGCATTTTTTGTTTTGTAAACTTTTACAAGAGAATCCTGAGCAAACTCGATGTTTTAATATACATGCATTTCTTCAAACGACATTATCACTAAAGTCTGTTCTAATTTTCTTTCTCTCATAATCAACGTATACTGTTGTCAAAAATTTAGCGCCCCTCTATGTGTGTGTGGGGATAATATATATATTGAAGTAGGAGTGGAGGATATTTTTCCAAAGATTATGGTCTTATCGTGGCGATGGATCTTGACCCGTCTAATGTTTGTATTGCGAATGGTGTTGGGATCATTGCCTCACGAGTTGGAATAAGGTCCCGTTTGGTTTGAGCTTATTTTGAGCTTATGAAAAATAGTTTATGTGAATAAATAAGCTTTTATTTTAATTTATAAGTTCTCACTAGCGAAAATTGTATCTTCATAAACTGTTTTTTCGTAAATAACCTTAAAAACTTATAAATAATACATAAAAACTTATTTATTTGCATAAGCTGTTTTATATAAACTCTAAAATAAGCTAATCCAAACAGGCCCTAAGTATTTTTGATTGATACTGTAGGGCGTTTGTGTTTTTTGGTGGCTGTTGGCTGCTTCGGGTCAGGGTTGTGGGTCGGTTTTGTTGGTGTTTTTTCAAGGTTTGTTTCAGTTCCAACGAATTGATGTGAATCCGGATAGGTGTAGTTCGGTCTCAGTTGACCAGAATCGAAGGATCATAAATTGGGTGTATTTCAGTCCCAATTGATTTTTGGATGTTTCACCTATATACGACATCTTCTCTTTGTGAATATTTTTTCTTCTTGATGTGAGTGTCTTACATAGGTTTGGTGTTATTAAAAATATTTTTCGCACCAATCTTCTAACCTCTCAGAGTTTTTTATTATGTTTTGTGTTAATACTATGGTTGAATTGTTTATCTTCTAACCTCGTTTTCATGTTCATCTTCATTCTCTCTCACCACGACAATTATAATGCACTTAAACAAGTGTCAAGTTCGATGGAAACCAACCTCACTTCCAAATGTCAAGTTTTATTGCGAAACGTGTCACGTGAATTCCCCAACCAATGGTCACATGCAGAGAGACATATTAAGGGTTTGGCAAGAAATATTATTATATAACGACAAAATGAGGGTGATGACAAATCATATATTAGGGATCAAATAATCCAAATTGTATCAAATTATGAACAACACAATCTTTGAAACTAGTCTAATGGCGGGATCGACATAGTTCAAATTATATAAATTAAGCTATTAATATTTTGTTTCGGATTATATTTTCTGAACTGCGTTAAAACAAGAATTGAAGGTATCATAACAATTTTACAGTTTTTTTCTTAGTTTTTATGAGATTCAAATTATATAATTTGAAATATGGTAAGTATGTCAAATTATATAATGCGAACAAGATAAAATGGTTAAAGTCGAGGGCACACGGAAGAATCCTACTCTTTACCCGGAAGAATCCTACTCTTTACCCAAATGGTTTTGCTCATTTCCAAAGTAAATGACCAAAATGCCCTTACATGACTTAAGTCATGCTAGTGTAAATGCCACGTATGTTAAGTCACGCTAGTATTAAAACGTCATGTATGTTAAGTCACGCAGCAGGACTTAAGTTAAGCCAGTGTTAGCTATGCGTGACTTAAGTCACGCAACACTGAGCCTTCGCGCGAGTTAACTCATGTTAGTTGGCCGGTGAAGAACAAATGTTTTTTCAACTTTGGTCAGATTTTCAATATTCAATTTACACGTTTTTAATCACTTTCACACTTTTTTTTTTTACCACATTTATGTTAAATACAACCTAGGTTGCAATTTCTATCTATAAATACCATCACAAACTTCCTCTTTTCCTCACATTATCTCCTACCACTCTCTCCCCATCTTTCTCTTCTTCTTCTTTGCTTCTATAGTCTCTAGGCTCTTTATACGCCTTTAGGTAAATACCAGTACCTTTTGGGAGAAGTAGTGGTCAGTTGGGTTGGGGAAAAAGACATCATCCCTTGAGGTAAAATTAGGTTTGCTTCCTTTCACTCTCAAAATATTTTTACCGTGGGTAAAAAGAATCATCATGGGGGGGAAAAAGGAACCAAATTTAAATTTAACTCAAGGGATCTTGATATCGTTTTCCCCAACAGGACGGATCACTACTTTCCCCAAGAGATATTGGTTTATACCAAAGAGGGTAAAAATATATGTATTTTCCTCAAGGGATCTTTAAGTAGATTAGTGAATTCAAATAAGATATATGTATTGCTTATTGTAATGTTTGAATGATATTAATAAAACGAGAGTTATATTTATTCATTTTGTTTTTTATTTGTATTTATATTTGTATTTATTTTATGATTATGATTATCTATTGAATAATTTAGAATAAAGTGAACAAATAATTTAGAATAAAGTAAATAACATAATTTAGAATAAAGTAAATAAGTTACGTATTTAAAAAAAATGAAAAAAAAGCCTAATTGAAAATAATCTAGTGCATAGGTTTTATATGCACTAAATGCAGTCAAAAAACAGTAAAAAAACGCGTAAAACTCAATAAAACCAAGGTTGAATAACCGACCAAAGTCCAAAAAACGTGTTCTTGAGTTGTGACCACTGAACAAACTGGCGTGAGTTAACTCTAGCGAGTGTTAATGTTGGGCGTGAGTTAACTCAAGTCAGTGTTAATCTGGGCGTGAGTTAACTCACGCTAGCGTTAAACCTGCGTGAGTTAGCTCACATTAGTGTTGAAAGTGAGAAAAACACAAGAAGGGGGGTTGAATTGTGTTAGCTTTTTCTTCGTTTCTCTCATCGAAGTCACTAATCAGAAGCAGATAGAGTTCAACTTTTGAAGTGATAATCAGAATCTAATTGCAGCGGATAAAAACAGAGAGAGAAGAAAGACACAAAGCAATTATATAGGTTCATTCCACAAACCGGAAGTAGTCATGTCCCCCTTGCACTTCCAAGGAGAGTTCACTGAGAATGTAATATCTGATTACAACTGCTCAATGCTACAACTAGCACGAGACTTCAAATTACTCAAGCACAACTGCAAGAGATTTCCTATGCTCCTGAACACAGTCAAGAGACTTCCAATGCTCAAGCACAACTGCAAGAGACT
>Ga0315915_1004168_pt1 | contig 18264 bp, 14 predicted proteins | sample MpolbnodulesMG_FD_207738 | JGI IMG/M metagenome (GOLD analysis project Ga0315915, IMG submission 207738) | Medicago polymorpha root nodule microbial communities from Los Angeles, California, United States - branched nodules | ecosystem: Host-associated > Plants > Roots > Nodule | place: USA...
AATTTAAAAAAAAAACTGTCCAATCACGTCTCTGCGACGTTGGACACGTGTCACGCGCAGATTCATTCCCGCCATTTGAAACGGCGGGAATGAAGAAAAAGACAAAAAAAAAAAAGAAAATGAAAGTGGGTCATTTTGAAATTTTTTTTTCAAAGGGGGTCAGACTTGAATTTTTTTTTGCAAATAGGGTCCGAAAAAAAAAAAATTCCTAATCTTTAGGTTAACACATTTTAATTCCATTTGGTACTAAAAGCAATCTCATATTAATAGTTCTTCATTAAAAATTGTAAAATCAAACATTATAGAGCTCAATGCTAATTCTACTTTTATTTTTCTTTCCGGAAAAAAGGTTACATTTGGAAATCAAGCATGAACATGTAAGTTTAATGGAAAATGAAAAATAACGTAAACAAAAGGAACATTTGTTTTTTCCCCCCTGAAAATTAGTGATAGGTGCTAATAGAGATGGAAAAAAGTAGATCATTTTTTTAAGGGGACGTAGATCATTTTATTATTTAGGAAATTGAATTATATATCATCCATGTAATGCTAATATAAAGTAGTAACATTATCCTTTAAACTTGTATGGTTTTCCATAAGTATAATCATCACTTTTGTCATTTGGAATCCCCTTATCTAAAATCACAATATTATTTTTTTGGTCAAGTAAAATCACAATTATTTGATACTTACAATAGATGAATTTTTTTAAAGACATAAGTGTCTTTCAATACTAATAAATCATTCAACTTTCTTTATCATCCTATAGAAATATAAATTATCCTATTCACTTTCTCCTATATTTTTTGTGGAAGAGAGAGTCAAATCCCTCAATTTTCTCACTCCTCATTTTTAAACCTCTTATCTTCTCAAAGAATATCAACAAGTAAGGAGAACACTATCCTACCAACATGTAATTAATTGTGTTTAAATTTACATATTTGCGTGCTTGACCATTTTTTTTTACATATTTCTGGTTTTCATAAATGGGAGGAAAAAAGAGAAGCCGTTGTATCTTGATGAAGCATTATAAAAGTTTTAGAACTGATAGGAAACTGAATATGTTTCCCACTTCTGTAACATAGTGGCGGGGTATGTCACATGACATAGCCAGTAATATTGAATCCAAGACTTTCTGAAATTGCTCAATAAAAAAAAACAATTTTTCTGCTTGTTATGTGAATCCAAGACTTTGTGTTGGCTCGGTGGAGGAGTGGCTGTGACCTCTGAGATGTGTAAATTGCGACTGACGGTGACGATCAGTGGTGGAGGAAAAACAAATGATGATGGTGGTGGATTTTGTTTTTGAGAAGAAGAAGAGTGTGCTATGGGAACGTGTTCTGCTTTTGTTCCTTTTCTTTTATTTTATTTTATTTGATTTTTTTTTAAAAAGAGGAAGTGACACGTGGCACTATGTTACTGGCTATCATTAAGTATATTGATAGCTATCATATTGTATATTAGCTGTACCTTTGACCATCTTAATGTAGGCATAGTTTAAGGAGATAAATTAGGCAATTGTTTAAAGACTCTGGTATGACAGTGAAGTGGTACTGTGTATATATTAGCCATTCTGCTACTATCTGAAATAAACAGAATTATTCCATAATTTATTAAGAACAAATACAGGTTGGACAACTTGACAAAAAAGTGAAGAGTACATGGGTTTTTTTTCTTCTTCAAAGGGTGTTGGACATTCATGGTGTAATATTTTATATAATTCTTAAAATTTTCGCAACAAATATATCAACTACAATTATCTATGATGTATCATCTTTAGAAAGTTACATACACTTTCTTACACCTCTTTAAAATTTTTTACATTTTTTCCTATTTTATATACACTCACGGTCTTTTTTGAAGATGCTTGATTATAATGTTTTAATTAAAGTTATTACTATCTACATATGTATTTGGATTTTTTTAAAAGATTATAGATTCCACCTTCCGTATACATAATTGAGTTTTAATCAAAGGATTTCTTCATTTCCTTATTTTAATTTATTTCTTGATTTGCTTAGCATTCAGGTATCCATTTCTTAAAATTCTATTTCAGTTATAAAAACAACTTAAAATCATACTAAAATTCCTTAATTAATCGGTTTCAGAATTTCATTGACCATATTTAAATAATTAAAAAATATATATATATATATATATATATATATATTCTACTATATTCCCCTAAAAAAAAATATTTCTACTATATTAGTCATTGCAAAGACAAGCAAAAATATTATTTTAAGATATATTTTCACTATAGTAGGCATTGCTAAGACAAGCAAAAATATGATTTGAAGATACGCTTGAGTTAGTCACGAAGATTTGGAGGAGCTCCATTGGAAGAATAAGATATATAATAATATCTCTTTTTTAGTCCCCCTTCGTTATTTTCTATAGCATTGCATTTTATTATCTTTCGAAAAATTATTTTTATCATTTCTTTTTTTTTTTTAGATCTAAATGAAGATTATATCATGTAGCATATCTCCTACCTCATAGGGTTTTCAAGAATTATTATCAAGAATCGTTGAAGAACCCATTATGAAGTACATTTGAAAACTCATTATAAAGATTATCTCAAATAACATATCTTATATCTTAAAAAGATGCTCATTGAAACTAAGTTTATTTATGAGATAATAATCATTAGAATGAGTCTCAAAGAAAACCTATAATATGTTTTATCAATAGAGATAAAAGGTTTAATTGTAATTATATTTTATTATACTATATATTATAAAATAAAAATTGTGTTCTATTAATTTTTATATACTTATTTTCTTATAAAATAATTTATATTTTGAAAATGTATAACATAAAAGTATTCCAATTATTAAACCCAAAATTATTTATTTATATAAATAAAATGAACTTTATCTTAAAGTATAAATTTTTCCTACATTTTAAACTTTTTTTTCCTTATTAAAAATATAGGTAAAAAATTAAGTTACATTACCATATTATTAAAGTAAAACTAAAATTAACTGGTAAACAACAATGAACTAAAATTTTCAAAGTTATTATTTTTCACGATAACAAAATTATAAAGACATATTAATACGAAACCTGTGCAACAAAAATATAATATTTTTATTGTAATCCACTATTTAAAAAAAACATATATTGAAAAATATATTAAGGCCTAAACCAGACCAGACTCTTCAACAACATTTCTATTGATTTGTTTATACAAATGAATGTCATATTATCTATGTCAAAAACTGGTTTTTATCTATCTATTTTTGTTCTATATTCACTTGACAAGGAAAAACTTAAGAAAGATAATTCAAAGTCAATTTTTGAAATCAAATAAAAATTCAACATGCATACCAAATTTGTTATTTTCAATAAAAATAAATTATTAAAAATATTTTAATCAAACCCGTGCTAGTTGTATTATTCTTCTAATCATTAGCACAACTCATGCTTTTGTTTAGATTAGTCATTTATTTTCAATAAAATGCATTTGCTTCTTAAATAAAACAATTTGTAATTTATACCTAGCTTATTATCCTTTATGCAAATGATAATATGTTAATGTTGTGGGAACTGCTAATGCTACGTATTATATCCTATATGCACCTTCTCTCTCTCTCTCTCAATTTGGTGATTTCTTTTCGCTTTTTCCTTCTAATTATGAATTAATGGAACTATTGATATATAGTTATATACTATGCACTGAGAATAAGTGAGTAGAAACATGATAATGGTGTTTCCTGATCTATATTTAAAGTTTATAGAATTCAAATAGTATACAAATTTTCTTTTTGTTTCGTAAATTAACTAGTCCTATATTATAATTTTTTTAAAAGAAAAGTGAGTGAAATAGTAAAATTGAGAGATTTACTCACTTTGTTTCAAAATAGATGCCGTTTAAGGTTTATATACATATATTAAAAAATATAACGATTAGAAAAAAAGAGAATAGTCATTTTACCAAATAATCCCTATAAACTATTGATGTCTTTTATACTATCATAAACACAAAGTAAAAGTAATGTTTTGTGAGCAGTGTATAAAACAATTTATTTTATAACAATTGGAAAGATATTATGAATATTGTATTGGATATCGAAAGTGATATTCATTTTAAAACATTTATTTTTGTTAAAGTAACACTCATTTTAAAACAGATGAAGTAATATATTTTGAAAATAAATTTTGATATTCTAAATACTATGTAAACGACAAAGTTGAAAGATAATGATGTAGTTGTCAAGATCATTTTTAATTGGATCACTGCAATCTTTTTGATATATATGTAATTGGATGTAGATAAACAGATGAAACAAAATGTTTTGAAATACAAGCATTGAATTGTTGCAATGACATTTTTGAGCTTCTGGGCTATAGTTGGCTCACTCAACTCACTCATTCACTCACTCTAGTAGGAACACTTAGCTTGGATGGCAAGTGTATTCACTGAACCTGCGCAACCCTGACCATTGAAATTTGCACGATTCACTTCAACCAAACATTCTTCTTTCCCCAAGCATGCCTTCTCAACAACACCCTTAGCAGCAGCAACGTTACAATTTCCAAGAGCAAAACTTCCACAGTAACCAGTAGGATTACCAAAGCTTGCAAACTCGACAGCAACAATCTTTTTGCCGCTGGGACATTTCAGTGAAGCCTGTGGTCCAGAAATTTTGCCAATGGAACAAAACTGTCCATTCTTAGATCCCCAAGAATTGACATTGGCAGGACTGTTCTCTGTAATGTAACTGCAGATCGTATCTCTGTCAACAATCATTATCTCAATTTTTTCTGGACTTCCCTTCTCCTCTTCCAATACAACAAGCAAATTGTCCTTTTCGTTCAGGTAAGCTCTTGGGATGTGGTACTCTGCTTGACTAGGTGTTCCAAGAGGGGTGAGGAATGTCATCCAGTGACGACCGATGCTTTTTCCGTTCACCCAAATCATTCCTTTTCCCATACCAGTCATCCTGATGGCAACTGGACCTCTTCCCTCTGGTGTGGCAAATCTTGTCTTCAACCAGGAGAGAGCACGCGTTTCTCCTGTGACCGGATCCCATTGAACCTTCTTTGATCCTTCCTCGGTGAAAACTTTAAGTTTCTCACCTCTGAGACCAACCTACAAATTAAATTGAATTTTAGTCTCTCATTGCCTTCACTTGAATATTTAGTAACAATGAATGAATGGATGGCATTGATTGATTATTACCCGATGACCCCAACCGTTCTTAGTGAGTTCAAGTTTTCCTTTATTGAGACCAAGTATGGATATGGACTTGGGTCCGGCGTACCTATGTTCCATATAAGCTCCACTGTCCTGTATTGTTTGGTGTAAAAAAAACATTAGTTGTTGTATATTTTGTCCTCACTCACTCATGATTAATGTTTGGTTGGATCAAGGAAAAAATGGAGAGTCTTACAGGTAGTCCAACAGTGGTAGCCAAGATGGAAATGTAGTTGGTTCCAACCTTGAAGTTAGCTGGTTGCTCAAATTCAAAAGATTTTTCTTCATGGGTACCATGATCAGTACCTATTTCAAATCCAAGTTAGAATCATATAAAACTCTTTCCCTTTCCTCTCCTCTCACTCACCATTGCCGTTTAGTATTGAAATTGTGTTCTTACCAATGTATTGTCCATTAACAAATGCAGATAGTGTGTGTCCAAGACTCATAATACGAAGAATTGCACTCTTCTTTGGCAAGTCTTCTGGACCCAACTCAAAGCTGCATTAGAAAAACCATAATTCATGATATATGTGGGGAAGCAGTGAATGAGTTGCATATTTCAAATTTAATTAAGGTTGAATGAATGAATCTTCACCTGGTGGTGTACCATCCATAATCTGTGGTGTCTTTAAGCAATGTGTAAAGCTCTAATGGAACTTTTTGATTTGATTCAAGTTTCTTAGATGATGGAATTGCCTCAAGAAATACCTCCCATTTGAGGTTGTTTGCGACAGCAGACTTCACAAAGTTCCTTTTATTATGTTGTGAAACAATCTGTTCATTCATTATAATCAATAAATGAATTAATTATTTGCCAGCTATCCTGATGATGAAATTAGTTTATAATAAACAAGTTGGTTCATTACATTTTGTGTGTTGTAGACGACAGTCTTGCAATCTGGGAGGACGCTAATGGAATGTGCTGGCAAAAAGTAGTTAGAACCTCTGAAACTGATTGTTGCTTCTTGATTAGTGTGGTTATTGGTGATAAAAGCAGCACATGTGCTTGTTCCAGGCTTCTCAAAGATTCTAACCTGCACGATGCATTATGTATTTCTCAAAGTTATCATGATGGAGATACACGCATATTGCATAGCTTAACAATGATTATTACATGTACCTCGTGGTAGTCGTTGATCTTTTGGACAGTGGGAACACCACCGAGAATAGCCTTTCTGCAAAGGAGCATAGCCTTGTGGGCGTCCCTAAGGTGGCTCCATTTTGGCTGCCTCTCCATACCGTATTCATCAAGAGGTGCCTCATCGTAATAACGGGTTGTTGTGAAGGCAGAGGTCGTTCTTCCAAAGTTTGTTCCACCATGGTACTGCAACTCATTCATAGTTAATTTCACATTCAATTGAGTTGAGTTAGAAAAAAAAATACATGCATGAAGCCACCCTTTAAGTTTACTACATTAGTAAATAATATTAGCAATTACCATATAGTAATTGACCAAATTTCCATTTTTGGAGAAGAATCGGGCAACTGAGAAGGCAATATCTTCAGCAGATCTCTGTGATACTGGATCACCAAATACTCTGTACTGAGCGGTCCAATTTTCAGTCCATAGGGATGGCTTGTATGGTTTGTTTGGTCCTGAGAAGGTATCACCACAATGTCTTCCATTGCATGCATTGATCTGCCAAATAAATTATTAAACTCATGATCACATCATGACTCTCCTCACTTTGTTTTATGCCTAAAATTAATTACTTACGACGGGATCAGGAGCGTCCTTCTGCTTGCACATGATCCACGGAACTCCGATGTCCAAGGCCACTGCCATATTTGCGGCCCACTGAACATAACTATCTCCCTTCTCTTCATAAGCAAGTTGGATATGGTTGTACTCATTTTCAATTTGTGCCAAGATGATGGGGCCTCCTTGGGGAGCAAAGAGCTTCTCATCTTTCATCATTTGGATAATTTTTGACACGTATGCTTTCATGTGTTTCTTATAGGGTTCATTGTCAGAGCGGAATATGATCCCTGGAACCTCTCTTAGCCAATATGGAAGTCCTCTGATTTAGGAAAGTATTGAGAGGGTTAGAAAGAATAATAATGTATAAAACTAGGTTACAAGAAGCCTCCAACATATACATACCCGTGGTTCCATTCTGCTTGGATGAACGGTCCAACCCTGAGGGTCACATACATTCCTTTTGATTGAACAAGCCTAATGAACTTCACCAAATCATTGTTGCCTTCAAAGTTAAACTGCATAAAAAACAAATTAAGTTTACAATCAAATGTTCCATACATTGAGTCAAGAGATTAATTTTGTCATTTCATTTATCATATACCTTGCCTTGCTCTGGCTCATGAGCGTTCCAAAACACGTAAGTTTGAATAACATTCAAACCTCCATGTCTTGCCTTATCAAGAATGTCTGGCCACGCCTGAAAAGTACAACATCAATCTTATTAATCCATCATTTGTTGTTATTATATTATTGTATTGATCATGGATGTAGTAATTAAATAAAAACCAGTGAATCAGTTAATGAATGAATTATACATCAGGGGTGCTGCGAGTGTAATGGATGGAACCAGAGAAGAGGAGCTCGCGTCTTCCATTGACAAAGAGTGATTTGCCATCATAAGTAACATTGTTAATGCCTGCAACACGACCATGATCATGTGCTACGACAATAGCCGGTAAGAGAACTAATAATATGGAAAGGAAGGCGAGATTGCGAGTGGTAGTCATGTTTGTTTGACACAAACATACACGGCTCAAACAATATGATGAGAGAGGTGGTTAGAATAAACGAGCCTTCACCTGGATCAACCTTCTCAGTTTGAGGAGGTGCCCAGAAGCTGGTTCACAACGTTCAATGAGGACAATCTTATATGGGTGTGAAAGGAACCCAAACATAGAATAAAGGCTTGGAGAAAACCTCGGATTTCCATTGAAAACTATTGGCGGAGGGTGTTTTGTTTTTGTCCTAGAATTGTAGCCTTTTTTTTTCTTTCTTTTCTTTCTATCATTTGAATTATCCCATACTATTTTTGGCTTTAACATTAACATCAAATTTTTTTTGAACAATAAAAAATGGAACTTATATATTAACAAGGAGAGAGGTCATCCAAGCACAAGGAGTGCGAAGGAGCTCCCAAATAATTACAAAAGAATAATTTCAATCAAAGAGAGATAAGTCCCAGACAAGCCAAAGGACTTGACCACCACAAATGGAGACCAATAAGAAATACAACATTATTAGCTTGTAGCCACCAAAGAGAGCACCGCTTTACTTTGTCCAACAACTGGTCAATAGAGCTACCCAAGTTATTAAACAATCTCTGATTAAACATGCATTGTAACATCCAACTTTACTTCTATATCTATAATTAGTCTTTTTCCCGTCTACAGTTTTTTTTTTCCTTCCTTCCTTTGAACAAGCCCACTACAAATACATTGAATTTGGCTCACTCGTTTCCTAATGATATGTTCATCAATTGGTTATTGGGTAGCCAGGAAACATTATTTAACAAGTTTAGTAAACTATACAATAGTTTCATTATCTCTTTCTCATCATAAAAATTATGTATTGATGTATCTTTTACTCATGCATTATGAAGTTTACCTATGTAGTTTTTGCTACCGTGCCACTGAACCAAATATATGCTACAATTATTTCAGGAAAATGTTACATAGACACTCTTTATTTTCATACACCCTTGTACGTCCCATGCATTAAGATGAGATGAAAGAGAAAGTGTACTTGTGTGGGGTCATATGGCCACGTGTCCGATTTTTGTGTGGGTGTCTAAGGATGTATTGCTAAGGATGTCTATGTATCATTACTCATTATTTTAATCCTATCGCATTTTCTAGTAGTTACCTAATGAGATTTCGGCAAGGTTCGATAAGCTTTCCAATCTTTTGAAAAGTAGTGTCATGGTTGAGTGAATTAGACTTGTGAGTTATGTTAAAAAATGTAAAAGCTATTTTAGTCATTTCAAAACAAATTCACATATAGTCCCTTGGAACGACTAACACATTAGTGTCTACCAAAAAGTTTAAATATCCAAAACAATTCACAACAAAAGACTAATGAATACTAATTTTATTTATTTTTTTTAATTGAATTTTGTAATTATAAAATATTATTTGCAGTTTTTTTTCCTCTAGTAGAATGTAGCAGATTTTTTGTTGAGATGAAGAGGAACCAAATGGGAAAGAGATAGAGGCACCAGTTTTGTATGAAAAGATATAGATATTTTCCTTTTTTTATTTTGATAAATTTAGACGATTTATTAACTCCAACTGTGTTTTGTTTGTGGTCAACCAATAATATACTAAACTACTATTCTTCTTCTTCTTGAAAGAGTTTAATTGATGTGTTATGACAGGGTAAAGTAAACTTTACACACTAATCCAATAGAATTCAGTTACGTCATATTGAATTACAAGTTAATTTTAGAAGTGGAATGTTAGCAACATACATTCTAACATACACTTTTCAACACAATCCCTTTGATTGGTTAATGGGTCCTACCAAATCATGTGGGTCCCATATATATTTGGTAGGTCCCATGTGAATATTAACTAACCAAAGAAAGTGTGTTGATAAGTGTGTGTTGTTAGCATTTTTCATTTTAGAAACAAGTAATTATGCACAATTATTTTTAATTTTACAGAGAAAATATGTACAAATTTTGAAAGGATTATGGATTGAATTTCCTCCCTCCAAAATATTTTGGGGCAATAGTTTTCCCTCCCTTGTTGTCTGTTGAAAACCAAAACCCTAAACTAAGTCATCGTGTGCTGTGTTGTGTTGTGTTGAGGAAGAGGATGTCGTCGTCAAACCACGAAGATCTGGATCTCCTGCTTTCTCTTCACGACAGAGTTCCTGAAACCCCTCCCGCTTCTCCTTCTCCGCTTGATGCTGATGATGATGCTGTGTCTTACAAGCACAGGGAAAAACCTGATATGTCTGTTTTCAGAGACGCCGTTCAAGATTGTCTTCATTCCCAACCCTCTAACTCTAACCCTAAATCAATTACCAAACCCCTCACCGACGATCCCCAACTTGACAAATTCTCTGGTCTTCGCATCACCAACCAATGTTTAACCCCTGCTGAGCTTAGGGAATCTGTTCAAGACATTCGTTTTGTTCGCCTACCTGTCATTAAGTATTCTTCTTCTTCTTCTTCTTCTATTTTTCCTTTTTAGATCTAAATTCATACTGATTCTATCTGTCCATTTTCAGGAATTTGGTGAATGGAGATTCTTTCTCTGGAAGTTGGGTCACTGTTGGAGTGTTGACTGAGAAGGGGATTCAGAAAACAAGTTCAAATGGTAAGAGCTATTGCATATGGAAAATTGGTTCTTTGGATGAAAATACTATTTCTCTTTTCTTGTTTGGTAATGCTTATCAGAGGAACTCTCAAGAGAAGGAAGGAACCGTCTTTGCACTCTTCAATTCCACTGTCCGCAAGGATGCCAAGGTACTATTCGTTATCATCTGCTTCCATTTTTTCAACCAATGTTTACCATTGCCTCTGAAATCTCTTCTGTATTCTTTTTTTTTGAAGGGAAATGGTTTTTCTTTGAGTATATACTCCCCTAACCAAATTATGAAGATGGGCACCTCTGTTGATTACGGAGTTTGCAAAGGGAAAAGAGCCGATGGGATGGCTTGTACACTAGCAATAAATAAGTAAGCAAATTAATCACATATCTTGTTATTTTGATCATTTAACTGTGGAATTGCAATAGGATTCTTTGTTAACTGTCTGTACCCAACCATCGTATATGCAATTTACCAAAGCAGTAAAAAGTAACTACTAACAATCACAGTTATTTTTCTTATAACTCTTGTCACTAGTTGGATTCATAGTTCTAAATCACAAGTGTTTGCATTTGTCCTGTCACTTTGTGGTGACAAATAAAACAAAAGAGGAGTGAATGTAATAGACATTTGCGTATTGATAGCCATTCAATAACTTGGTCGCAATCTATGAATCAGAATTCACTTTGCATAATTCACATCTGTTAATCACAAGCACTATCAGCTTTAACATGGATACATGTGCTTGCCATGCTAGGTTTCTTGTAATGCCATTTTTTCAGAGCACGCCATATTTATTAATAGACGTAAAACTGTCTGGCAATCTATAAGTCTTATATTGGTCTTTTTTATACAAAACAAAAACTAAACTTTGAAATGGAAAGCTCAGTCTTGTTTTTAGGTGTCAGTTTAAGGGAATATACAAAGATATTATAGCCATATTAATATTGTTATATTACTTTTGTAAAGTTTCCATTATGTCCCAGGATTATTATTCTGTTTCTGTTTCTCCAGACTCCGAACTTTTCCTTGTAAACCATGTTTCTTTTTCTTCTTACAATATGATAATATTTGTCAAACTCTGAATGATTCACTACATAACCATTAATCCTTGTTATTTCAGGCGTCAGGGGACTTATTGTAAATATCACAAATCAGTAAGTACCATTTAATTATTTCATATTTTCTATCAGTATTCTATTGTAGCTAGGATATCAATTCACTAACCTATAACTTATGGCAGAAAACATCAGAGAAATATTCCACAGTACGAACTGAACTCAAGGGAGGGTGAGTGTTTACCTATTTCAAGTTCTTATAAAAATGCGCTCAATTTTTTTGATTTCATATGACATATGGATGTAACATATACATGTGGTTCTTATTAGCAGAAACTTAAGAACAGCATTTAGGCCAAGAGATTATCTCAAGTCAGAAGGAATATACTTAGTTGACCCCCTCGCCAACAAAACAAACTTGAAAAAGTCTAAGCCAGTGAAATTGTTATCTGTGGATGGTATCAGAAAGGCATTGAGGTTTGTCAAGTTTGAGTTAATTGTTTTCTCCACTTGAGTTCTTTCTCTGCAAGTATTAATATTTTAATTTTGATACCAGCAATGCAGGAAAAGTAACAACAGCTTCACACTCGCAAGGGATTAGATTTCTTTCCGAGGTTGCAGGTGATCAGACTAACTGTTAATTTTAATGGCATTAACATGTGCGTTTGTGTATAATGTATTTGTAGCTGACTTTTAGCCCTTTATGGCTGTTTACAGGAAAATTTGATCCAAAAATGATGAAAAAAGAACCAAAGACTCCAAATGAACAAAGCAAATGCACAGCGAAGAGGTGAGATGCTAAAGAGGATATAGGTTAATAGCACTTACGTCTTATGCATGTGTCCATTAGAGGCTTAACACACCTGTTACATGTTATTTATTATCTTCAGGAAATCATCTTCTGTTAATGTGGGATACTCTTCTGTCATAAGAAACCAGCAGCTGGATGTAAAAAGAGTAAAGACAGAGAGGCAAGGTTTGGTTGATAAAGCCACAAAGAGTACAGGCAAGATGATTGAATTAGATCTTATTAGTTCGGATGAGGACTTCTGAAAATCACGTGTTGGTCTGCTCTATTTTGTTGTTGAGTGTCAAGAATGTGCTGTCAGAAGAAAATAAATACTACCGCGAGGTGGCGGTAAAAATTAAAATAGTGCCCATATAGTTTTGAAGGTTCACTTGAAAGATTTGTCTCTTGAGCAAATACGCCAAAGTCCTGCGTAATAAAGAATTTATTTCACTTAGTTATATTGGTTGTAGGGATACCAAATTTTAGTAGGTTATCTACATTATTATCAGTTGGGGGTAAACTGAATGAGTTTAGCTCATCTGAATTCAGCAACTCCCTTCAAAAGATAAGTTACGTATCTGTCAATAAATATATCGTTAAAGTGTTGGTGGTCAACAACTTATTATTTAAAACAGTTGAATGTAATCCTTTTTCTTCAATTTGATAGCTGAGACGTGCTATTGATAACCTGTGATCCAAGTCATGTTAAATTGCACTTTCTTACCTGCTGTCCATCAATGTTCTTCCTTGTTCTTGTTAATTTTCTTCAATCACGACCAAAACATGGTTGATGTAGAACTGCGCTGGGTGGTCTGTCATAATATTCATCAATCACGACCAAAACATGGTTGATTTTGTGGAAATAATCCGAACATAATCGTGAAATCAGTGAATTTCTGAGCTTTTAATTGAATTGAACTGTTGAGTTTCATTTCAATGTATAATTACTGGTTTTTTAATCTTATTCTGTATAATTACTGGTTGAATATGTTGAAAACATTCTACATAAATTTTGTCAGCAGAATTAAGAACCAAACGTGACTAAAGATCCTATCAACTGTAAAAAGAACGAATCCAAAAAAGTAATTAGTTGTCGACAAAATTACCGCTGGAGCGCACCAAATCTGTATTTGATCTCACTGTATTATTGAATGAGATATACCTTACTGTTTACTAGCCCACTCACTGTATTTATTTACTTGCACGTAAAAAACTAACTACTTACAACTTGAATCACTATCAAAATACATGTCCACTTGATTTATATTGTCTAAGCACGTAACTCCCAGTTTCTCTCAACAAATCGAATCAACCACTTGATTTAGATTGCAGACGATCAGTGCCAATTTCACCTCTCGATCTTTTAACAAAATGAAATTGTTTCTCAATATGTTCACTCATTTCATCTGCTACATTTATAGTTGATTTGTTATCAACCATGAGCTGCATTTGATCTTTACTCTTAATGTATATCTTATCTAAAAGTGTTTTAACTTTGAAGCCATCATGCTTGACAACATGACTCTGTAGCCTTTCCTAGGATGAAAACATATCCTGCTATGATTCTTTTAGCAGATTGGTCTCCACACCAATGAGAATCTTAATGCCCTTTCGCTTTTGCATGACTTCAATTCCTTGGAAACAATAAACCATAGTCAAGTGGTCCATTTATCTACCTCGCAATCTTCTTTGCTTTGATATTCAATTTGACCCCAAAAGGAATATTTGTCTTGATTTTTTATAGGTATCCTAGTGAGCCGACAGTTTATTTGAAAAGATTTCTCATCATAATTTCTTTCAAGCATCAAGTTGATCTCTATATTTGAAAAGATTTCTCATCATAATTTCTTTCAAGCATCAAGTTGATCTCTATATATGTAGGAGCTAGGTTATAGTCATGCATATCAAACCCCTTCAATAGGAGGCTAGTTGGTATTCTGGTGTTGATTTGGTTTTGCTCTTGTTTTACTGTGGGAGGGTTCCTTTTGTTTTTGTTTTGACTTGGCTTGAGTATTTCTTGTACACATTATTTATATCTGTCTGTGGTTTTGTATCTATTTGTACTCTTTTGGGAGATTTCTCTTATTCGACTCTTTTAAGGATTCCACAAATAGTAAATATTTATTGAGAAAATTGAATTTTCAAAATATTTTGAAATAAATCGGCACAATTTCCAATACATAATTTTTATTTTTTGTCCTTCATGATGGTCGTAGATGCTATGCACATAAGTATGTTGCTAGACTCAAACTTAGCAATTTCCCTCTTATTATTGTTTGTCACTGGTTGATCATCTGTATGCATACACCCATTAACAAATCTATAATTTTGAATGCCTTCACATAGACTCTATCTTCCACATTGCATTTGGTAAATCATGTAGTAACAGAAAACTGTCAATCCCTTCATTCCAAGAAGATTGAGGGGTATGTTCACAATTCGTTCCACTTTTGAGACCGGTGGTTAATACTAATACCGCCATTATGAGCTTCTTCTGCTTCAGCAGCGTCACAACACCAAGAGTGGAGTGATAACAAAAGCTGTCTCTGTACATAGAGCCCATCCCAACCCCAAAATTAAATTTTGGTTTCTCCAAAAGTAGCTTCGCTGATTTTTTTTATCTTATCGAAAGAGACAGAGAAAAAGAGCATTGAGACTTGAATGAATGATTTAGGGTTTTTGAGGCGAGAACCAGAGCAAGAAAATGGTCAAGGTTCATGAACTGCGTCAAGATTCATTTAGGGTTTGCGAGACAATTTTAGCGCAACTGTGGCTGTGCGTCAACCTCGGCTTATGGGATACTGGTTGCTGGTAAGTGGTTACTAACTTCATTCTCTCTCTTGTATTTTCAATTGCATTGAAACCTGTGCAAACGACCATTATGCTATGCACCCATATCAAAAGGAATCAATCATTATTTTGAGGCGTTACCTACACATTCTTAACTCACTTTTAGTGGGCACTCAATACCAAATAGGATTTAACAACCCCAACAACTTTTGATTCTAACAGTAGAGTCCTTAAGAACTTAAAAAGCAGATCCTACAATTTACCTCTTGAGGCGTCCATGCCAGTGATCTCAAATGATGCAATGACTAAAAACCAGTTCTTCCATATAAGAACATGCATTGGAGGCGCTCTTAATCACAATCTATCCGACTCTATTTGTGTCACTTTCTTGGCAAAATGAGTGATGCCATCTTTTATTTTTGTTACATGAATTGTACCATTTAATGTTTTAAGTTGGGGACGGTTACTTATTACTGAACCCATTTCTAATTAGATATCTTTTCCTAAATTCTAAAATTGGATCTCTAAAGCCACCGCAGTAATACTAATAAATTGATACTTGCCTTTTATGGCTTACTTAGAAATCGAGTTCAATCCACAGTTGGTAACTATAACAAATTACTTGTGTTAATTGCTTTTTACACGGTCGTTTGGGAATCTGTTTCCTCCAACATGCAGAGCTAATCGGATGGTTCTCAAACTGAATGTCAAGATTAGTTTCTGGGCATGTTAAACACATTTTTTGAGACCAACCTGTATTTAATGTCCATAAACATGTTTTCAACTTGCTTAATAGGTTAGTGGCCTGATTTTGTGTATTTTATGAAGGGTGAGGAACTGAGAAAACTTATTGATGCATTTTTAAAAGTTCTGCAGATAATAAAATATTTTGACCTAAGCAGTTCCCCGTTGAATACAGAATGTGAAGGCTGTTTCGATGCAGCTACCAAAGTAGTTCTTCAGGCCCCAAAGAGGAAGAAAAAGAAGAGAAAGGGGCAAAATGCATGTTCGATGGCAGTAGCCACTTCCTGGTAGTCTTCATCATACCATAAAACCATTTTCAATCCAGTTGAGCACATTGAGGTTCCGTCCTAAGCTTCAAGCTAATTTTTTAGCTGTATGGTCGTAATTTGTTGTGGTTGGTGTGCACACCTCTTGCACTTATATAGGCTTGTATTAACTATTAAAAAAAACATTTCCTGCTGTGGACATGAATTTTGTAAATGCTTGCATTTGTAGTTTGTTACATTAAGGTTCACTCATTCATTTGTTTGCTAGTTTTCCTGTGCTGCTGTCTTCTAACTTGTAAGTTGTTGTAACCCAAAGTTACAGCTTACAAGGCTACAAAAACTTGGTCTCTTGCAGTGCTCATTTTGGCATCTGTGCATTTTCACAAGTGGTGATATGTGAAAAAGAACAAGAACGTCTTTTAAAAGTCAAGATTTAGATACTTGGATTGCTAAATCACTGATTGATTAATTAATTGATTTATGAGCTTGGCTTTATGATAGAAAATTAGCAAGTGTACTAATTTAAATCGAGTAATAAAATAATTCGTTTCCTCAGAGACTGTTTTGATTTTTACGCAGCAAAGACGTCAATAGTAAGATATAATTAAATTGGGGGTTGCCTTAGGCAAATTGGTTTTTAGTGCAATTGTAACTAAAACGACAAACTAAAATTGGTTTTTGAAATGATTTAGATAAATGACTAGGTCATTCGATTCATCTGCACATCACTCAATAGCAACCTGATTCTTTAAGTCTATAAATGTCACAAAGTTACGACGAATTAACAAATTAACTTAGGTCAATCCTTTGATCCTAAGTCCTCTTATCTAATCATAATTCCCTAATTCCTTAGGTGAACCTATAATCATCAAAGGTTTTCAAGTCCGTTAATTCAATTATCACAACCTAACAACGCTCTATTCCTAGATTGTCCGTTAGATTGAACAGCATAAATATGTCTGAGTTACACGCTACTGTCAATAGTCATATAATCTCTTGAATCAATTATATTTGGTCAGAATCATAAAGGCATGAAGAATGATTTATACTGAATAACTAGATTGACATTCATAAACAATAATAGTTTCAGGTTACATTAGTATGAGCTAGCACAGAATCATCTCATGACCTAATCTCAGAGGATTTAGCTACTCATGGCTAAAGCATAATTAATAACGACAAAGAAGAATTCATTACATGAAATTGATGACCGGCTATGAGTTTTGATGGACTCCCACCTTCTGCTCAGTGATCCAGCTCCAAAAGTCAGTTTTTATCTCCAAAATTTCCAACCCCTCTTTCAGAAATCGATTTCCCTTTTATAGGAAATTTCCCAGAAACGCTAGAATCGTACTCCGATCCTGCAGATCGGAGCACGATGGTCCATTTGACTCAAATCTGATACTGGAGCGTCTCAAAATCGTAGCCCGATTTGTGAGAAATCGTGCTCCGATTTTTTACGAGACAACATGTCTCAACTTTACTTCACAATCGTGCTACGATCCTCCCAAATCGGAGCACGATTTTTCTCAGCTTCAGAATTACAAAACAGTCTTTTTTCCAACTTCTGACTCATGCATAACCACCTGAACTCGACCAAAACTACATAAAAACTGTACAAAAAATGATGTATGACCTAGTGTCATCAGTTTGCTTGTGCATAAGTTTCTCTATGAGTGCAGCATGTTGCTTGAGAGTTTCTTCAAGAGCCAGCTGCCTTTGAAGAAGAAAGTCTTCTCTGGCCTTAGAATCTTCTTACTGTTTCAACACCTTCTGTTTCAGCAGCTTGAACATCTTTGCTTCCCTAGACACATAGTCTGATTATGGGTAGAAGGGAGCATTGGTTAGAAACAGAAGTGGAGCTTGAGCTTTCTCAGCAGAGTGCACAACAGTCAAATAACGCTTCACTGCAGCAGCTTGGATCCTTATCCACTTCTGGCTAACAACATTCAGCAGATCAGAAGCCTTGGTCTTCAGAGTTACCCATTGATCTTCATAATCAATTGACAGTGTGGGGGCCTTTCTGAGATGCACCAGCTCCTGCATATCCTTGCTGATCTTTAACAGCTCAGCTTCAATGAATTCAGATTCCAGGAGGTTTGTGGGTGGTTGTT
>Ga0315915_1004169_pt1 | contig 18264 bp, 10 predicted proteins | sample MpolbnodulesMG_FD_207738 | JGI IMG/M metagenome (GOLD analysis project Ga0315915, IMG submission 207738) | Medicago polymorpha root nodule microbial communities from Los Angeles, California, United States - branched nodules | ecosystem: Host-associated > Plants > Roots > Nodule | place: USA...
TATATTTTTCCCCGTTTTTTAATAAAAAATTTCTTGAGAGTGGCGGTATAGGATGGCGGCGTCTCGGGGTGTCAACCTAGTTGGGATGTCGACGATGTCTCTTGATGCCTGTCACTTCTCCTTGCTTATCAAAAAAAAAATATATATATATATATATATATATAAAGTTTAAAAAAAAGTTAATTTTTCTTTGCTAAAAAATTCTTAGTATTTGGCCCCTCGTAAAATTTACGCTAGCTTCGTCGCTGGCCTTCCCCTTAAGCCATTATTTTCATCCAAACTTGTGTAAGTCTCTTACCAGATGTTCCTTGTAATTATTTTCATGTCTGTTTCATTAAGTTCTAATCTTGAGACCACTATTTTATTAAGTTTTTGTCTTGTCCTTCTTGTGAACTCTACTTTATGTGAAACTAAAAACCTTACTTGAAAAGAAAACAATAAAGTAATTAAAGGCTCTAACCTTGAGCATTTAAGGCTCTTTAATCAAATACAAATATGGAAGTTGAATTTCCTTTAAAAAAAAAAATGCACTTAAGATAAAAAAAAAAAAAAAATATGCACTTTGAATTTAATGATGGATGAGTTAGACCAACTACGATGAGGAGTCCTTCCCCTATTTAGCACCATGCTAAATAGACACCCTCATTCTGACATCAATTAATATGCTGCTTATAGAAATGAGTGCTTTTATAGGCACCCCCTCTCTCCTATTATTCATGGGTCTCACATGTGCAATTAATTCTATTTTTTCTCTATTCAATGTTGTATTATTTTAATATTAAAAAGTAAATTATATATTAGTTCCAAGAGTTATATTTAAGTTATATTTAAGTGATCAACATTAAATTTTCAACCAAAACGTTTTTTAAAACAACAAATAATTTACCCATCTGAATGGGAAAAAAAAACAAAACAAACATACAGTGATTGGATTTAAGCAATACAACAAATAATTTACCATAATTTATTTTATATTGTTTTTTCAAGTTTTACTTTTTTTTATAATTTATAATTAATTTATAATTAAATTATTTCAATACTTTAAAATTATATAATTATGAATGAATATATAAATTATTGTTAAAATTTAATGATAGAGTTATTGCAGGAACCCAATTAATAATTATTTTGAGGTGCTGGGTTGGAGAGATTTGATGCTTATCAAGTATTAATTATAAAATGTATGATGTGTACAGTCGAGACCCGTTTAAGAACCCAAATGGAGTGATGCATTGTGGATGATCTTAGATGGTTAATTGGTTGTTCATTTAAGTTCCACAAAACTCGAGAGATTAGTCTTTACAGTTGCTTATGTGAAGATACCTGATTTAAACCAACAAAATAAATATTAAAGTATAAGTCTATTTTATCCACGGAGCCTTGTAGCCATAGCAAATTTTATCAAAAAACTTTATTTTCTTTTTAAAGAATGATAACACATACCTTAAGGACACTTGATATAAAAGAAAAATTAAATAAAAAATTTATCATAAGATTCGGGTATTCAAAACATCAAAATTAATTTGAAACATAAAAAAAAACAACTTGTAAGCAAGACCCTTTCTTTTTAATCTTTATTGTTGCAATTGAATCTAACCTTTGAAAGGAAAAAAAAAAATTGGATTCAACAGGTTGGATTTTATATTTTAAATTCAACTCAGCTTGTCCATTTATGAAAGAAAAGAAAAAATAAAAAAGAAAAAGGACATATTTGAATCCAAACCCAACAAAAGGATCCGAACCCAAACCCGAATTTTAAAACCGTTTCATCTCTTTATTTCTTCACCACTATATATACTTTACATTTTCCGGCCACTTCACAAAATTCACCATCATCAACACAAAAAAACCCAATTTCTCAAAAACCACCGTTTTTTTTTCTTCTCTCATTCTTCTTCTTCGAAATGGTTTTACGAGGTATTGAAGAAGAAGAAGAAGAAGACGTAGAAACCGAACCTATCTCACCCATTCCCAAACCACGTAAACCCCTTCACAATTTCACCTTACCAATCTTGAAGTGGGGTTCTCAACGCAGCCTTAGATGCACCAACGCCGCCATTCATGACGGCAACGGTTTTTCAACCAGCGGCGGCGGCGATCGTGGCTCAGTACAACGACGAAGAGTCTTCATCGGCTTTGGCGGTGATGATGACGATGATGAAGAAGGGATCGCGGTTGTGCGGAAGAAACTATTGCATGATCTGAAAATCGATACGGATAGATTGAAAGACACGATTTTGAGAAAAGGATTTGAAGAACAAAGCGATGAAGAAAAAGAAACTTTGAAGTCGTGGAGTATGAGAACGAAGCGAAAAACTGAGATCAAACCGCAGATTACCTTCTCCGGTAATGCGAAACAACGTGATTTATCTTCTCCGGCGAAGGTTGAAAGCACCGTAACCGTCGCTGTCGCCGGCGGCGAGTATGTATCGTCGAGGTTGAGAAGTAACATCAATATCAAAAGTAATAATAAGATTGAAAGACGGAAATTTTCTGTTCAGCTTTTAACGAAGGAAATCGAGGAAGATTTCGTGGCGTTTATGGGCCGTGGGCCTCGGAAAAGGCCCACTAAGAGGCCCAGAAATGTTCAGAGACAGATAAATGTAAGTTGCATGTTCTTCCTAAAATTCATTGATTTGAAACTGCAAGATTAAAAATCCTTGATTTGATTTTTTTTTTTTTTTGCAGAATGTTTTTCCAGGATTGTGGTTAAGAGAGGTTAATGCTGAAATGTATGAGGTTCAAGATACAAATCAGAATGGGAAATCTGGGAAGAGGAAAGGGTTAAGGAATTGGTTGGATGATGATGATGATGATGAATCAGATTGAGACTGTTTTTTGGGTTCTAAATCTCTGAGATGGTGCTAATATTAGGGTTTTTGTTTTATAGATATTATATGGTTTTGTTCATTCTTTTTGTTTATAAGAATAGTGTTCTACTGAAAAATTTGGTGAGAAATGAGATAGCTTTAGAATTTAGTTAAGCTAACTTTTTAGTACTTTTGCATATCAAGTTTTTTGGTGTGTGACTCTGTTCAATGATGCAATTCAAATGTGTCACAATTTTGAAGTTAGATGTATCAATGATGCACAATGTGCACGTGCCTTAGTCCTTAGTCCTTTAATGCTTAATGTTGCTATTTGGTGTAAGTTTGGTCTGTGACTCAATGACTCTGTTCACTGATGAGTTTTTCTTAGTATTGCCAAATTTGGTGTAATTTTGACTTTGGTTACAATACTACTCCTTAGTTCTTTAATGCATGCTAAATCTGGTACTTGTGATATGTGAATTACATTGAGCCCTTGCATCGTGTTGATGAATAGTACTGTTTTCTCTTAATTTGTACCGGTTTGGCTCACCTTACACAATGAGAAATGTGTGTCAGATTGAAACAAGTACATTTTTGGGAATGTTTTGAAAAGAGTTACAAGTACAATTTTTCTCTTCATGAGTTGAGTTCCACCTTTAACATGTAATAGAATCCCAATGTATCTGTAACATTCTTTTATCAAGAAAGGTTAATGATTGCTTAAATTTATAAATGATGTATTGGATACTTGATTTGGTCACTTGAATTTTTAAATTCAGTGTAAGATTATGTTTACCATTCAGTCCATCAAGTCTTCTATACCTACTAGATGGGTCTTTGAAACACATGCTATGTTACAAAATGCTATGTTTTATGGTATTCATTCATTTTGTAATCGAGAGTGCTGCCGTGCCTTTTTGAATTTCAAGGGTATATTCCTTAATCCTAGTACCAGCACAAATGTTAAAGCGATTATGCCAAATGCTGTGATATGTATATTAATTAATATACTATATGCTATTTTATTATTAATATCGGGATATTATATTGTACTATTCTATTTACTTTTTTTTTTGACGAAAATTCTATTTACTTATTCACTTATTTTCTTTTAATTTCTTTTACCTATTATTATCTATATTCATCCTTAAAAAAAAACTATTATTCAATATATTGGTATAAAAACAATCTATATTATACTTTCACATAACTTATTTTTATATTTAGATTTAAACCATTTCAAAAAGGTATTTCTCACTATATTATAGAGCCAGCAACCGACTTTGTGACTGCTTGTTCAGCTTTGTGACGTAATGTGGTGTATTTGGTGATCGAAATGAGGAATTGTGGGATAACATCAAAATAAGACCTAAGGTTTCAGTTCAGTTGCTGCGTTACCACGGGAGGACCTTTTCAAAGGTTGGTGTGGCTTTAGCCACACTAACCCAGTCCGTAATTGATTAAACGATATCGTTTTTGTGAGTTGAGAATACTAATGTGTTATCAAACTAGATTGTAAACCAGTTATGGACAACGTGTACACTCAACTCTCAGTTTGAATTTGGTGTTATTGTTTTGTACGGAAAAACGTTTCAATCTTTTTTAAACTTTAGGATAAATTTTGGTAGGAGACAAGTAATCAATATTGCTCATTTGTTAGTAAGGTGGTTAGTGTTGCATGTTAATCATCAAATTTATGATTACATTATTGTCACAAAAACTAGTTTATGATAATATTTCATTATGTATTAAATTAGTTATTATTAAGGAAATGAGTTGAGTTTAATTCTTGATCAGACTATATTTACTTTATAGTCGAATTTCAGATTATCAAAACCCTCTTCCCCTAAAAATTAGAGGGTTAGCAAAAAAAATTGTCCAAGGTATATTTTGATTATTTTGAATGCTTCGTATGACAATTAATTAATACACACTTTATTTTTTTCGGTCAATACATACTTTGTCAAAAAATATGAGGAATGCTAATGACACTCTCTTTTAAACATTTTCTCTAACACTCGCTCTCCCATTGGATGGAATCTATGCATGCCCCACCACTTTAAGTGAGACCATTTCCAAAGTGTGGGGCATACCTTAATTTAAACCAATAAAAAAGTGATTGTTAGAGAGAATGTTAAAAAAATAGTGTTGCTAGCATTTCTCAAAATATATATAGCCAAACCAAACCTCCTTAGTAATTTACAAACCTAAAGTTAGACATTCCTAACTTTTTTTTTACTCCCTCCGTCTCGTTTTATAAAAACACTTTACAAAAACGCGGGTATTAAGAAATATTCTTAGAGTAATAAATTTGTTTAAAATGTGTGTGACTTACTATTAAATTACCCTTTGTATATAAATGCATTCAATGTTACTTTCAATTCAATATTCTAAAATAAATTGATAGAATTAATAAAGAGTATATTTGAAAAAAGAGCAATAAATGCATTTAGTAATTTGTAGTGAATCTTATATCTAAGGACAACCATTTTTTTATGTACTCTTATAATTAGAGAAGGAAGAAGTATTCATCAAAAGTGAAAACCCAAAGACCAGCCCATTTGAATTATGAGAAATAAAAAACAAAGATAATAATTTAGTTGTTAAGAGTTTTAAACGTTAATCAAAAAAAAAATTTGGTATCGTTCTTTTTTACTATAAGTTTTAGTTATTTTAATCTCTAGTCGGTCTCAGGATAAGACTACCAAAACAATTGTCTTGGGTCTTGGGACTAAAAAAATTTCAAAAATTACTTGATAAAAAGCCTCAATTTCTAATATTGATAAAAAAAATTATTTTATAAAAGACCTCATATTCTACTAAATTAATATTGTCTCAATAAAGACTAAATTAGTTGATTTTGTTATCAGTCAAAAAAATATATTAAATGAAATTGAGCACTTTAGCTTAACGTATGATTTTGTAACTAAAAAGTATGAAAATTTAATTCAAATTTGAATCAAGTAATTTTATTGAAGTACTATTATAAGCAGGGCCGGCCCACCAGATTAAAAGGCCTAAAGCAAAAATATTAATGTGGTCTTTGGAAATATATTTTTTAACAGAATATTTGTATAAAATCAATTTTGTGGTGACTAAAATTTGAATTCATGACCAAGAGTAATTCATGTCTTTTTGGTAATCCGTTAAGCTATAAATGTATATAATTTATCTGTCATATAATATACTTACTAAATTAATTTTTTAGAGGCCTTTTTTGTCACCCAAAATTTTGAGGCCTAAAACCCTTACTTGGGTTGCTTGGCCCTTAGCCGGCCATATTATAAGCTTCAAAATTATAGTAAAAAATATGTAGTTGATGCCTAAGTTAAAAATGCTCAAGGCCTAGCTAATTATGCTTCTTAATGGTGGGATGAGCCTCCTCTATTTGTTTTTCCCTTGCTTCAGAGATGTAGTTTAGGGTTACCTTTTCATAGATTAGCTTAAAATTAAAATGTAGCTCTTTGTATTTAATTCAAGCATCTCCTCCTGTGTTTTTAGTACTTAGTTTTCGTTATAAAAAAATAGCTTCAAAGTTACCTTAATATGTGTTGGGTCGGCTCTGAGATATACATCTCCTGTATTTTCATTCCATTCAGTTTGTCTATGGAGGCCTCAAGTAATCGGTAGAGATATACATCTTAATGGAATGAAAAGTCCAAAAGAAAGGGACATTTCTGATTTCGTTATACTAGTGTTTATTTTACAACTAGGAAGAAATTCTTTAATATGGCCTAATGGTTATAACAAGTTTTTACATATACATGTTATTCATTACATAGTTCCAACACTTCCACTATGTAGCACATTCATGCAGTGTTGTAGTCTAAAAGTTCTAATCCATATATTAACAGAATATTGGCAGATTATAACAATTTCTAGAGGTACAAAGAATGTAGTAGATTAAACATATATACAGGAGATCAATTACACATGCATAATTATATGCTTGTTTCAGAATTTAATTTCCCTCCACCCCTAAACCTGCATTATTGTTTTTTAGTTAAACAAGTGGACAACTACTTGCATGATGAGATGATATATAAGCTAATAAGCTAATTTATCATGTATGAACTTCAGTATAACTAAAAATCCCAGTTAATAAATCGTAATGAGAAAAATTGTGGCTGATAGAAGATTTCTATGTTCTACTTCATATACTTTGATCATTCTACATAATCTTAATCTAACAAATTAACTCTTCCAAGTTCCATCATCCTCAGATTCACTATTACCTAATTCATCCTCACCCAAATCCTCTACTAACAAAGGCCCTTCTTCTTCGTCACCGATACATCCGACTATCTCACCATCGTCTTCAAAGTCATTGTTACCTAGTTGATTCTCAGAGTCACCTTCACTTTGTTCATCATCATCCAAATTCTCTGATAACAAAGGTCCTTCTTCTTCGGCACCACTATCTCCAACTATATCTCCAATTTCATTATCATCATCTATTGCGAATAAGACAGAATTTCCTACCATACTTTCATGTACAGAGGATGTGCTTGGAGTCAGATTTGCAGATCTGTAATTCAAGAAATATCCATTAGTCTAGAAGTAATACAACAAAACATAATGATAATGGTATTATAACACATGTTATTAGTCTAGAACTCAGTAATACACTGTAAATTTTAAAACTTGTAAATGGTATAAGAGAACTTACTTCCAACAAGTCGAAACCAAGCTTTCAACATAATCCATGGTAGAGAACCAACACAGTTTGTTGGAAGTTTTAATTCTCTCTACCCTAGCATCTCTCCGATTATAGATAATTGCCCGGTCATCTTCAGAATTTGCCAATATAAGTGTATCTCCATCCGTAGAAAGGTACAATGGTAGCAATGGAGGACCACATTCAGTGAGTCCATAGAAATTCAAGTTATGGTAGATTTTGAAGTAGTCAATTCTAAACAACTGAGTCCAAGACTCTTGAACTCCAAACTCCTTCATCTGCCATATAACAAACTCAGACGTCTTAAAATCATGCGAAAAGCAAAGGCAGTCCTTCAGAACATCAAGAGTTGGCTGATATTCCGGCACCTCATCAAAACCTCGAGGAAGCAACAACTTCTTGTATGTCTCCGTCTAAAGATCAAGTGAAACAATGGCAAACTGCTGAGCATTAGCAATAGACTTCCAACCATGTTCATAAGATGGTAGAAGATAATCGGGAAGACACAACCAGTTAATAGTACCATTCAAATGCACGCCATTATTAATTCGATTAATGAGAATATTCATTACACAAACCGGAATCAAAGGGCAATCTTGAATTTTTCTCCAACAATTATCACCAAAACTGAAAATTCTCACCTGACATTTCCATGAAACTACATCTTCCTCGTCACCTTCTTTTGAAAGGATCGGCTTCTCACTAATGGCCACAACCTTGTAAGTTCCAGTTGAAATATCACAACCAAAAGTGAATTTGTAAGGCTTTGATAGATATATATTGACATAGTCTTTAAAAATTCCTAATTTTTCAGATTTTGTCCTCGTGGCGGGGTTCCATAAACAAAACCAGTATTTCTTATACACGAAGTAACTTTTCTTATAGCGAGAATGGAAAAGCAAGCAAAGCAATCCATTGCAGGAACCAACAACCTGACAGGTGTCCTCTGATCCGTGGCAATTGTCACCGGAAACAATGATAGAAGAATTCTCGAGTAAACGACTCACAGAGAAGGATTCGACGCTACTAATAGGGTATTTCGAAGTTAGTGGTGTGAGTATGAGACGTGGGTTTTGTAACGACTTCTTAAGATGATTTTTTATGAAGATTGGATCGGAGATAAGAGTGTTCCATGACTTGCTTACGCATTTGAATAGCACGATGGTTTTTAGGTTAAGAAGAATAAGGATTTCGGCGATGAGTTCGTCGGGAATGATAGGTGTGTTGGATTGAGATCGCTTTTTAGTACGGTCGTTATTCATCGCAAACCAATTGCACCGACTTCTATTTTTACTTTGAGTTTGTCGTGAATCCTGATGTTATTAAACCTAAATTACCAAATACAGTACCATAGAGTAAGTTTTTTGTTTTTACTTCGACTTCTATTTTTATTTTTTTAGGGATACTTCTATTTGTTTGTTACCGTCATTCTGATTTTTTATGAAGGTTTTTTTTTTCTTTACAAAACAATAGGATAATTTTATTTTTTTTAAAGAAAAACAATAGAATAAGTTAGTAGTTTGGCCCTTTTAATATTTAATATATTTTTTTTGAAAGAAATATTTAATATATATGCTATATATAAAGAAAATGGGCTGTTTTGGCTGACTTTTTCTTCACCCAATTATACTCTTAAGTAAATTTGATTAGAAGAATGTTATTTTGTTGGTGTAATTTAAAAAATAAGAATTTATATTATATTTGTTATAGCGTTGATATCATTGAAAAAGATAAGTATAGTTTGTTTTTTTTTCACAATATAAGTATAGTTTTTTTTACAAGATAAGTATAGTTTGTTATAATATGAAAGTGCAAAATATCTATTATATATAGCTATAATTTTAATCCAAATCAAAATAATTTTAATCTAAATTTCATATAAACAATTGTTCGTAATTTATATGCATTAACACAATTAGATGATTCGACAAACGGGCACGAAGTGCTTGTCTAAACGCTAGTAAAAATAAGAAAAATTGTTTTTTTTTCCACTTGCTCTTTAACACCTTGAAAATATCAAAATGTCCCAAGCGGCAATTAACTTCCGCCCGCTAAAGTTTCAACGATAGTTAACTATTGCTTGCTAAATAAACTGATGACAGTTAACTGTCGTTTCATTTTGGTTTATTCCAAAACAACAATTGCAGTTGAACCACTTTTTCAAAACATAATAGTGAAACCTTTGCATTACAAGTTCTTCAACTTCTTTAATTTCTTCAACTTCAAGTAACTCATATATTACATTACAAGTAAGTGTTCTTAATCCTGTTGCATGGAGTTTTTATATATGTTAGATTATTTTTGTTTAAATTAAAATGTCAGTATTTAGGGTTTATGTAAATGTTGATTTTTTGAAGTAAATAATCAAATGATTGCTCGTTTGTAATGTGAATTTTACAACATGTCCATATTTGTAAGTCGTTGTGTTGTGGTAGACATATCAAGGACTTCAAAAAAAAAAATCACGGAATCCTCTGGTGATCCGGGTTGCTGCGAATATGAGTCCCTTAAATGTTTGTCCCTGGAAAGATATTTTGTATAAGCTTTAAACCAAAGCTTATACTCCTTCATTGGTTTAACTAACGCTCGTCAAGCAACACATAGTCAATGATGATTTTTCCACATTTGGATTTCAGGAAATTTTTGTTTCCAAGAAATTGTATATGTCAAATTTATTTGTGTTTCCAAGAATTTTATGTAGAACATACGGACATTTGTAGTTTTTTTTTTGCAATATTATGTTATGAATTTTATTAATATATTTTAAAAAAATTTTACTTTATATTTTAATAATTGAAATTGAAAAGAAAAACAATATAAAACAACCAAAAAGAAATTTCAATTGGCAACCTCGTGGCCATGTGATCAACGAGTGCGCCATTTAAATTGGCATCGTACTCCAAAATTGAGAGCAGGGTATTTTTGGTATTTAAAATTTCAAGTAGGATAGATTGATAATAATAAAATTTCGTAAGTAAGGCAGACAAGAAAAAAATCCCTCTCTCTCAAAAAAAAAAAAAATGAAAAAAATCCTCAATCTTTTATCAAGTTTGGTCACATATTCATGGATGATTTTAAGATGTGAAGATTTTGAGTGAGAGGTGAAAAATATGTTTTAAAACTGAATAAAAGCAATTTCGTATAAATTAAATTCTCTCACTCAAATCTTAACATATTTTAACTATGTTTTATAAATTTGTGTGAAACCGAATATTTTTTTCGGGTGTGACTAGGAAAATCATAACTTAAGTTTTAAAAGATTTTTTTTAGATTAAAAGTAATTATTGCATGAATATATCAATAATATATACGCAATTATGCTTAATAAGCTTCACCAATGATGAATTGTTTAGGAGAATTGCGTTCGATTTTTTATGGAACAATTGTTGGTCAGATCCGAATTATTAGGTCCCTTTTCCCATGGAAATCGAAGGGTTAACACACAAAATATCTATAATATTTGGAAAGTATATTAAGAATATAATTCATTGATATACATGCTTTGCGATTTGAATCAAAACAAACTGATAAAAAGAATGGTGTATTAAATTAAATTGATGAAAAAATGAATCAAAATCAGATTTTCGGTTAATCAATAATAATTAGAATTTAAATCATTCTAATCTATTATTGTCATTGAAATTAATACATATTTAATGAGATTCTTTACTTACTTGAGAAGTTTGTATATTAATTAAATAAAAATTATAAACACTAATATACAAATAACAAGAATATTAAATTCAATAAGCAATCTATGCAAACTTAATCAGAAAATGCATCATGTTTTTTTTTTTGAAGGAAGAAAATGCATCATGTTAAATACCTTGAAATAGAGTTTCGCCACTCATTACAAAGCTTATCTGATTGTAAGGATAAGTCTATGCACTGGCGCACAAAGATACTCGCTTCACACCAAAAAAAAAAAAAATTAAAGACATGAATGAAATTTGAAAAACTATATACAAATTGGAAAAAATTGAAGGAAAAATTTCATTTGCATTCATTGATATAATTGTTTTTATATATTGAATATGTAAGATAAGAAAATATTTTCTATAATAAAACTTAATACTAAATAAAATTAAAATATGTATGCCTTAACTAAACCGAAATAAAAAAAATCAATTGATATAAAAAAACAAAAAAGTTAAGTATATGAAAAATGGTCAAAATTTAATTCAAAAACCATAAGCAGTATTAAAAAAAATAAAAATCGGAAGAATTATAAGAAAAATAAATAAATTTAATAACCATTGTTTGATTTTCTTTTTTTGAAGGAATAAACCATTGTTTGATTTGAAAAATAGTTTTATATGGTATAGTAAATATGAAATTATGAATAATCCGAACACATTTTTAACATTTTTGTTGGTATCCCTCAAAAAAACATTTTATTGGTATATTAAAAACAAACGTGTGATATATGACATGCTCTTATTTGGTAAGTTTTTAAATGCAGTAATTATTTTTCCTCATAAAAAGATGCAGTAATTATTCAATCTTTTCATACAAGGCAAGTTTTTAAAGGCTGTAAAATTAATACTAGGAAAAATTAAAAGTTTCCTGAAATGTGCACCATTTTGATCAAGGCAGAAAATAGTTTACGAAACAGACGGAAAAGTTGCCTAAAATGTAAAAACCAAATCGCGTCCTCGGTATTATATACGCTTACTATTCCCAGCCACATTGCATAATCACCAATTCAACACTAACCCTATTCCTCTTCTCCAAATGGGAGCTCAACATAACCTCATATGCACCAAACACCTCCGTTATCGATACTGTCGGTGCTTCAACCACCGCTGATCGTCGTTCTTCAAGGGACGATGATGATGATGAAGGGTTTGCAGATGTCAGGGAGAAACTGATGCATGATGCTACAGGAATGAAAAGCCCGAGAGAAGAAAGTGGCAATGATTCGGAGACTCTCAAGTCGTGGTCTGTGAGAAGAAGGAGGCAAAAGAGAGATGAAAGCTCCGATTACCACTTCTTCGGTGAGAAATGAAGGTGTCGTGGCCAGAGGCGATGATCTTGTGTCGTCGAGGTTGAGAAGTACTGGTAATTAATAGTAATAAGATCGAAAGGCCAAAATTTTGCATTCATATTTCAAGGAAGGAAAAGGAGGAAGATTTCATGACGTTTTTGGGTCGTGTGCCGCGACAGAGGCCCGCTAAGAGGCCTAAAAAGGTTCAGAAGCAGATAAATGTATGTTGCATATTTTACATTTTTAATTATTCCCTAATCCTTGATTTGATTTTGTTTGAAATTTTTAATTGATTTGCAATTACAAGATTATTAATATATCCCTGATTTGATTTTTTATTTTTTATCTTTTTTTGCAGAAGGTTTTCCCTGGATTGTGGTTAAGAGAGGTTACCGCTGAAATGTACGAGGTTCGTGATACAAATCAGAATGGGAGATTTGGGAAGAGGAAAAGGAGAGGGAAGGGCTTCTGATGATGGAAACTATTTCTTCAGTGATATATGGTTTTTGGCTTCAGAATCTTTGAGATGTTGCTATTATTAGGGTTTTTTTTTATAGATATTATATGGTGAGACTCTATTCAATGATGCAGGTCAAATGTGTCACAATTTTGAAGTTTGATATTTCGATTTTAGTAGATTGCAATCAAATTTTGTGTCAAGTGCATGTGTGCCTGCCTATTTCTTAGTATTGCTAATTTTGGTGTAAATTTGACTTTGGTTACAATACTACTCCTTAGTCCTTTAAATGCTTAATATGGTGCTTGTGAATTGCGTTGGGCACTTGCTTTTTACTTTGTGATAAACTAGACTCTAACTCGTACGATGTACGGGTTTTATAGAGTTTCATATATAAATATTAAACTGGTTATATTATTAATTTTAGAGTTACATTCAAAGTCATAGAAACAATCAACTAAATGAGAATTGAAAGTGATTGACATGTAAAATATCAAAAAAGTAAATTAGAAACATTCAGTTTGCATCAACAAAAATGAAAATGGGATCAAACGTGGAAATAAACACAATAAAAATGAGCGTTAGTGGCTTAAATAAAAGGCATTTAGGATTGCATATCAATTTTAGAATCAACAATGTTTCAATAAAAATGTTAGTGGTCTAGTGGTAAAAGCTCGGAGGAGTTGTCATGGGTACCTTGTTTGATTCCCTGCAAAACTTTTTTTTCAAAAAAAATATTTAGTCCCGCCAAAAAGGGCGGGATTAGGGTTAATTGGAGACTATGTAACATTTATATATATAAAGATTGTACTGTTTTCTTTTAAATTGCACTTGTGTGTCAGGTTAAAATTTTATATGGAAAATAGTACAATTTTTTTCTTGAGTTTGAAGTTTACGTGAAGACGTATTGCACCCTATTCCCTTTTGTGGCAAAGGTTATTGATTGCTGAACTTTGAAGATCATATATTAGATCGTCAATTTACTCACATGAATTTCAATTCAGTGTTAGATTATGTTTATCTCCCAGACCGGTTATTGGCAAGTCTTTTATATATATACCTAAGCGGTACAAATTCTAATATGCATATGTTCCACGATATTTCTTTTCTTTTTTGTTGAGAGAAAATGTTAATTATGGTCGATTATTAAGTAAAGAACTAAGAAGCTGATATATTTTTTTGACAAGCAAGAAGCTGATATATGAATTGATCAATTTTGTTCCCGTTTATTATTTTATTTTATTTTTGAAAGGGTTCCCGGTTATTATTGTTAATCGACCTTGTACCTTTTTATTATATCCAACTTTATATATAAATTTTTTAAAAAAATTTCTAGCTTTATTTTCCCATTCTCAATGTTTTTTTTTTCTAACTTACGAGTAGGGTGGAAATGGACTAGGCCGGGTCAAGATTTGTAAGGCCTAAATCTGACTTACTTCAAAAATTATAGGCCGGAGACTGGTCTATTACCCGTCGTAGGCCCATTTTCAAGGTTTGGTTTAACCTTTTTTATAGGCATGAAAACCTATTTAAAAGCCAATTTTACACTAAGGTCTAACAACACTTATAAGCCTACCACTAAATGAGTCAAAACTTATGAAGATCTAAATAACATGAATATGTCTTAAATAACAAAATCTTACGAAGGTCTAATCACACCAATATACTTTTCCATTTAATTCTATTATATTGTATAGTAAAATTAGTTGAGTTGGTTGAAACAAAAATGTTTCTCAAGTACGTAACTCAGTTGCGAAAATTGATTTCAATTATGCTTACAAAAAAGACGTAGTGTAAAATTATTCATGCGAGTTGTTGTTGGCCTCAAGGAAGCCACAACTTGCCCGGATAATTATGCACTTGTGTTGGTAAATAGGTGTCGTTTATAAAAGTTGTATCCATGTGAATAATGGGATGCTCTAAGGTGACCATTATTTGACCAGACTTATCGTCGATATTTGATCATTACGTTAAGAGTATCACTTGCAGATAATTTTTTACAATCTGAATATTGGAAATTAATGGTGTATTCGATATCTTATTTGGGTCTTATTCAATTACATGTAAAGATTATAGTGCATGTCTCTACTATTGTATTCTGACATGCTCACTAATGTTAGTGTATGTTTGTTCTCTTCTTTTAGTTGTTGCTGCCACCGCTCCCAATTTTTCTACTCAAAGCAGTACTATCCCTATATCGAGTGGGATGAACTTCAAGTCATGGAAGAAATCTACTGAGATTGTTCTTGGATGCATGTACTTTAATATGTCGTTGAGGGAGGAACACCCTGTTGCTACTTCCGAGAATCTGAATAAAGCAAAAATATAAAAATGGAACCGATCAAGATCAAACTGTATGTGCCTTATGATCATCAAAGGATCTATACCAAAGGTGATTCATGGCTCGATTGCTAAGAGTGCCAAAGGGTTCCTTGAAACCTTGGAGAAATTTAAAATTCAAAAATTTTGGCTGACATTTTTTATGTACATCCCACTTTCTATGCATTTATTGAGGCATCCCTTATTTGTAAAGCTTATTACGTGATGCTATTGTTAACCCTATATTTTTCCCTCTAATCACTCTGCATTAACTGCTTATTCCCCAACCCTAATTTTATTCCCTCCCCATTCAATTTTTATTTGCAAATTCAAAATTCAAAATCCATTATTGCATATGGTAACTGCTTTGGTGTTTTTCAAAGTAATTTTTGTTTACCGTGCTTTAATATCCTTTATGCTTATTTCAGTTTTCAATTTTGGAAGCTAGATATTCTAATCTCTTAACTGCGGCCTTTGGTTTTCTGCATGGAAAACATGCAAATTTCCACACATATTCTCACGCTAAATATACTCTTTCCCTCTATATATACATGTACATGGAATACGTTTCCCCTTCATCCAAATCTATTCATCCAAATTTGTTATCGTGTTTTTTCTTCTCAAAGTATCAATGGCTGGACGTAACACCGAAACTTTGTTGTCCTACGTTTGCTTGACTGGTAAATTGTTTTGATGCTTTGCTTTTTATACCCAAACTTCTGACATACACTGTTTTCATCTTAATGTTAACCGTTTTCTTGCATTTTATTGTTAGGTCCTTTGATTACCAATCCTGTGGGTGATCTGGAGAGGGCTGTTAACAAACTTTGACAGAAATATCGGACATACATAGTGGAATACGACGTTGAAGATGTCGGTCGTTTTCCTTTCTTTTAAAAGTTTAATTGTTTCCCTTAATTTGTGTCTCACTATTTTCCCTCTTTTTTTAGGGCGTTGTGATGCTCCCAAATTTGTTTGATGTTGACTTTGTTGAAAGATCGTTTTGGAAAGGTTATCAAGGCACCGATTTTCAATCCTCCCATGCACTTCGTGATTGACAGAACAAACGTCCAACCAAGCTTCAACAATGCTTTACCCCCTTTTACTGGAAATCTGACATACCGACACAGCAACACTAACATGCACATCGACCATGTTAAGAATCTGACTGTGTATGATGTAACCAGCGGGTTTCTGGTATGCATCAATGTGTATGCCTTTATCCTTTGTTATTTGTTTCTGTTTGGTTCGTTGTAGTGACCAATATTGCTGAAATTTACTGAACATATTTTTTTGCTTTTATGTGTAGATGTTGCTTTACCAAGGATTCTGTGAGAATGTTTTGGACAAGGACTCTACCTCAGTGAAGTTGGTTGACGACTGTGGTAACTCTTGGGAGTGCATCTTGATTTTTGGGACTAAACCCTATGAACACTGTAGAGTTGGTGGAGAGTGGAAGCATTTCATTGATGCACGCAAGATTGCTGAAGGGTGTAGGATCAGGCTTGGTGCACCAGTTCCTGGAAACAATGCTACTATCTATGTTCAAGTTTATAACAATTAGGGTTAGGATGCTTTATCTAGAGTTGGTTTGGTGAATGATGCTACAGGGTTTCAGTTTATGTTTTTAATTAAGTTGTTTTTTATTTTGTATCTGTCTTGGAACATGTTAATCCAAGCTGTTGTTGTAGTTTATTTCCTTGGTTCAAACTCTTATGGAATGCTCTTTTGCTTTAATATGATGTTATGAGTTACCCTTTTGGCTTTAATCATGGTACCCTTTTGCTTTAGTATGATCAGCCTTTGATTGGTTTTTTCATCAGTCATGATTGCGCATTCTGCCATTCATAAAAAGAAATGAAAATTATTGTTATCAATTGGTAAACACCTTTGATGGATGGACCCTTTTGGTTGATTATTTGGGTAAAAATTTGCTGGGACAAATTCAACAAATTTTATTTAATTTATCTAATTAATTCTGCTTATACTTATATATATATATGTGTAGAAAACCAATAACACTGCAAAAAGATGACTGTGATTTTTGCAATTCGTATTGTTGGTTAATAATCAATTAACGAAAATAATTAGAAATATGTTATTATTTGCGCATTTTGAAGCTGGAATAAGGGTAAGAGATGTTCAATGACATAGCAAGTTGAATGTTATGCTTTAAAGTATTAACGTGCATGTTTTTAAAAACTTAATTGTTTTTTGTCAAACATCAAAATACATTGTTTGCTTTTAGATTTTTGTCTACAAGACTGTTTTGGATTGTACTTTGATTTAGTACCGCGCAAAATCATATTAAAGCGAGTTTGTTATATTGACGGATTTTGAGAGGATCTGTTGACGTAATTTTAGAGAGTTTGTTGTAACGTAATATATTAGTAATTAGTTATTCAATAAATAATGAGCTGCTTCCATTCTATCCATAATATTTTGGATAGTTTGTTGTATAGTACTACATTATTAAGGGAGTTATGTAAATAGTGAATGATTTTTGTCAAAATCCTTTAAGTAGATTTTTATAGTTTGTTGTACAGCTCTATATTATAATCAGTTTGCATCTAAGTAACCTTATAAAAATTATCATTTATTTAAATTAGTATTAATGTGTGTATAATTATTTTCCACTTATCAGAATTTTGACAACAGAATGTTGCCAAGTTTGTGACTAAACAAATTCTTTATCTTTGTTTTATGCAGTGGGCCACGTTATTTTCCATAGTAGGTAATAAATGGATAGGTTCCATCACTTCCCCATTAACTGTAATTGTGAACACTATGGAAATAGTTGATTACGGCCGTTTGGATTCCCAAGTTTTTTTTACGGTACATTGGATAGTTAACTAGCAGAAGTAATGTATTTTTATGGGGAGATTAAAATGTACCAATTAAATAACCATTAGCATCTATCAGTTTTCCATGCACTTAAAGCCATATAAAAGACAGTTGTTTCCTAAGGTTGCCAATTGTTTCTATAACCCTTTCTAATCTCACCTATTCTGCT
>Ga0315915_1004175_pt1 | contig 18257 bp, 7 predicted proteins | sample MpolbnodulesMG_FD_207738 | JGI IMG/M metagenome (GOLD analysis project Ga0315915, IMG submission 207738) | Medicago polymorpha root nodule microbial communities from Los Angeles, California, United States - branched nodules | ecosystem: Host-associated > Plants > Roots > Nodule | place: USA...
CCCCGCTGCTGAGGGAAACACCATGACGCTTTCGAACCTGCTTTCTAATTTCCTTAAGAACTCTCTGACGTTCCTTGGATGGCATCCTTGCAACCTTTGTGATACAAACTACCAGATGATGCAACACACCATCCACTTTCTTCTTCACCATCTTTTTTGCAATTTGAGGAATAATTTTTTGTTTTTGCCTTTTTTTTAGATGCAAAGGTTACGCCTGGATCTCCATGATTATGATGACTCAACCAATCCACGGTCCTGACACCACTGAACGAGCACGCCCTAGCGAACAAGAGTGAGTACGCCCTGCACATATTAGTATTAGCATACTATTAAAGATAAAAGTTTGTTTTCAAAATTGATTATTCTTTATAAATTCTTTAACGTATATCTTTTTAGAACAAGTTAAAATAGCTCATATCTTTTCTTTTTTTTGCTGTTAAGAAAAACTCATATCTTTTTTTTTTAGGAATAACTTATATCTTTTTTCCTTTTCTTTTCAGTGTACGATAGAGTCAATGAGGTTTTAAAACTAGGACTTTATATATACTTCATTCAGTCACATTTATAAATAACTTTTAATTTTTCAGATTCATTAAACGATAGATGTATCTAAAATCTTATAATACAATTCAAATACATCACTTATTTGATGAATTTGAACAAACAAAAATATATAACTAGAGGAAATACTATCCAAACCCTTTACTACTATACAAATCCTACTGGCTTAACATAACCATGATAATTTATCATAAACTTTTACTTAAAATATTTATCCAACAATAGCTTGCTACTAATGGGACCACGCCAATTTGGTCACAAGCATTACATGTATGATTTAATATTACCAATAAGTATCCAAAAAAGAAACATATACAGTTAATCGACAAAATAATGCGAATTTCTACGGTTGTCATTGAACAAGGAAACTTAAATTTGACAAGCCACTTGAGTTGCAACTTTTGTTGATTATGACTATGACTGGCTTATCTTCATAGACATGATTACCATTCAAGTTGATTGAGTTTGATTTGCGATGGTTTTCACAAGCTTGCCATTGGCATTTCCCTAATCAATCAAATGATCCGGTTGTATATGTTGCAATTTGCAAGTCATGCATGCGTTTGAACAGCACATTCATTTTCATAATCAGAAGAAAATTAAATTTCCTAGCCAAACACTGATTTTAACACGGGCACTGAAGACATAGATACGAATAATGTTAATGGTTTGTGTCCAAAATAAGAATTAGTTCACAATAATCGTAATAGGAGGATTTATGTGGTGTTTATTATTTAAAATCTTAACACCTTTCTTCTTTACATGAAAAGGTTAAACTCCAAACTTTTTGGCGGTTAAAATTGTATTACATCTTATTTGATTTTCATCATCTTACTTGGAGGTTAAATCCGTTAATGTGTTTACAAGTTGTTATATAATTTTGGGTTTGGTTGTTTTTCGTTTCTCGACTATTTGATGTAGTTTAGACTGTTGTATATTTTTTTTTGAGAGATTGTATAATTTATTTTAACTTTTGTCCCTCTAATTTGTCTTTTATTGGGAAAAACTCAAGTCTCACATCGGATAGATAAGACTCTTGATAAGAGTTTATAAAGAGGAGGCACTCCTCACCTTATAAGCCGGTTTTGTAAGGTTGAGTTAGGCCCCAAATTTCAACATGGTATCAAAGCTTGTCGGATTCAAGGGCCACCTATCCACGCACCAAGCCCAAAAAGAGTGATGGGCGTGAGGGGGTTTATTGGGAAAAACCCAAGTCTCACATCGGATAGATAAGACTCTTGATGAGAGTTTATAAAGAGGAGACACTCCTCACTCCACAAGCCGGTTTTGTGGGGTTGTGTTAGGCTCAACCACAATTTCTAAGATGGTATCATAGCCTCCTCCAAGATCCGTTGGACCACCCGTCATTTATGTTCACGCTTCAAATGTCCAGTCCCGAGCATGAGGGGGTGTGTTAAGAGTCCCACATTAGTTAGGAGATGACCTGAAAATGTGTTTATAAGTGGGGGCAATCATCACCTCACAAGCCTGTTTTGTGGGGTTGTGTTAGGCCCAACCACGATTTCTTTTATCAATTTTAGTAATATTTGTTTTTACAAATGTTCACTTTTTTTTATAAGAAACAAAAGTTTTATATGTTTCAATCTGACATGTTGTTAGTTAAGATTTTAAAATATCATTAATTTGATAACTTCTCTATATAATCTTTAATTAAAAGTTATATATAACTTCATAAAGATTTTTAATACAAGTATGACAATATTAATAAGATTTTTGTGTTCTCTAAACCAAGAAAACTGACTTTCGTTTGGTGGATTCAGCGGGACCCATGATGGTATTCAGACATGCAAGGTATTCAGAATTCTGCTCAAAATTTCGTTTGGATGTGACCTAGTTGTATGTATTGTATCGTAAAATCCTCTGCTTTTTTAAAATGGAGATTATGCCATGAAATTCTCAATGACCAAAATGTGAATCATTTTTTAATACAATAAATTGCGGATAAGGATTACACAGTCGGTGAGTAGTGATAAAAATTGATGGGGTACCAAATACCACAATAATTTGTGTTTATGCACTTTGGACTAATAATCATAAATCAACAAGGGAGTGATCAATAGTATTTTGCAGAAAACAAACAAGTGTACTCCCAATCCAGTTTTTCACGAGAGGACAAAACATATTGAAGTTGACTGTCACTTTCTTAGCGAGAAAATTATCACTAAAATCATCATAACTTCATTTGTCAATTCCAAGATGAATGTATGTGATGTATACGCACCACCTTGAAGGGATTGTTGGAATATTGAAAAGTTGTGACTATTTAATTTTAACTTTACTATTTATTGTATTGATTAACCTTATTAATTATGGATTAACTAGGAGACTCCTACCTATATAAATGTACATTCTCACCGCATAAAACATATTTTCGGTCTTAAGAACTTGTAAATCATATATACCTCCCGAGTTTTAGCAGTTTCTTATTATTAAATTATATATTATAAGATTTTGTTTAGAGGATTATATGATTATTACTTGAAGAACTTTAAAACAAGTAAACAAGTGAATTTTTTTTATAAATTTGAACTATAACTTATATTCTTTAGTCCATTTGTCCTTATTTATAAGACTATATAACATATATCGTATAATAATTTATATTACTTACTGTTCATAGAATTTCAGCAATTGCTTTGCAGCTTATGCGGAGATTCTACGACGGTCAGCAGAGACCTTTGACATCAAATTAAACACTAAAGATGGAGTCGTAATATTTCGGATTTTATAATCTGAAAAATGCTAAAAACCTGGTTCAGATTATATAATCCGAACCATAGGTATTTTTGTAAATTTTGTAGGGTGTGCGAGAATAACATAGGGTGGAAAAAGTAATAATCATTTAACTATTTCGAAAAATGTGGTATGATATTGCAAAATAGTGGGCTTTAATTGGATTTCAGTGGGCTTTAATCTTTTAAAAATACTACTACAATTAAACCAAATTATGGATTTTTAAAAAGGAATTGACAATTTTCTCCTTCTTAATCATTATATATTGAGTTAGATCTCGGAAACCCTACCCTAACATAACCTTCACAGTCTTGGTACCTTCGGCGTCATTGATTTATTTGTCGTAGATTCACCTTCATAGATTTGTCTTTTCTGTTTTAATACTCAGGGTGTCTCCTTAATGGTGATCGCATCTACAAATTTTGCATAGCTCATTATCATTTTCATTTAGGTTCGTTTATTTCCTCATCTCCTCGTTTTTGACTCGCGATTAATTTTTCTAAGCTTCCTTTGTCGATCCGTTTCCTAAAATTTGTTGATTTTCGATTTTCTTTATTTAATTTCGCATTAAATTATTTTATCTCACTCATTTGGTGTGATTGAATCTCTTGGTTTCGGGACACCACCCATAAACCTGGATGGATCTCGCACCCTAAAGTTGTGTGTTCATTGTTATCAAAGCTTTTCTTGAATTTTTAATTGCCCACTATTCAGATCGGTGGTTGTTCATTGTCACGGCCATTTTCTCACTGTTTGGGTGTTGTTCATAAGCATGGTCATATTACGTCATTATGATGTGCTCATTTTTGTTCATTGGCTTGACACGGTTTCGTAAGATCTTCAGGCTCTAATTAGGTTAGATTTTCTCGAAAGAGCACTAACTTTACAATATTGTTGCTTTTCTGTTTTCAGGTTGTTTGATGGCCGTTTATGCTTGTTGTTCATCACAACGAGTTGTAGGTGAGTGGATCTGCTTTCGTGTTGGTGGGCTGGTTCATTTGTCAGTCTTCTACAACTTGTTTCGATTATACATCACATTTTTGCAATCTGGTTCTGCATCAGTACGCATGCTCATTGGGTTGTTCTTGTGGTATGTTATCTTTTGCTTGGTTCTTTCATGTTTTTAGCGTTGTTTTTTACCCTTTTAAGATTACATTTTCGTGTACTCGTACTATATGTTATTCTCGTTAGGGTTGATGTTTACTTTTCTATAGATTTACTTGGCCGGCTTGTTTGCCCCTCAATCTTTGTATTTCCTTTTATTTGAATCTATTTTTCTCTTGCTTAAAAAATATTTTCTCACTCATTTTGTAGTTTTGATTGTTACTTTCTTTGCAAAAAATTAATGTTTCATATTTTGCTATAATTTGGGTATATTGAATTTTTCCTAAAAGGTACTATTTGATGTATGACCTTAATCATGCAAAATAGACAGACTTGTCCATAAGTTGATATTTAGGTGTCCAGTGTTTGTTTTATCACTTAAAATTTATTTGAAATAACAAAATTTACAAGATCAAGACAAGATCACATTGTTGTTTTGGATAAGAAAAATCGTTCTTTTTTATTTCAGCATTATTGACTATTTTTTTTATCACTCTAAACCACTGGCACATAATGAATCAAGACTAAAGAATTCGATTAGAGATAAAAAAAAACTATTAGAAGTAATATTCCCTCTATTCAATTAAGAGTTTACAAAGTCAAAAAAATGGAACCAACAATGAAAGAAAGAAACAAATTAAGTTATAGCTCCCAGACACATAATTGGGTTAAGCCACCAAGAATGATAATCAAAAGAGAAAGTAGCATATTCCGCTTTCAACCACCAAAATGTCTAAAACTTAATTTTGTCGAACAACTAATGCAAAGAGTGCTCCAATTTTACTTGAAAACACGACCGTTTCTTTCATTCAAAATCACCCAAATACAAGAAAGCCATAAAAGATGGATAGTTGACCGATGATGCTTTGATGATTATCCTAAATGACCAAATTGAAGTAAATGGTCTGAAATGAGAGCCAGAGTCACCGTCACATAACCTAGCCAATGCGAAACAAATGTCCAAATGGATCCAAATAAGTTGCAATGCAAAAACAAATGATGAATGTCCTCATTAAATCCAAAACCACCCACACATAATTGTTGTTGATTTTGATATTAGCCCCGCCACAAAAGATTATCAGTAGTAGGAGTGCGTTTCTGAAAACTTAAAAGTTGATTGAGCTATTAATCCTAATTAAAACCTAGAATCTGTCATGAAAACAAAAGAAATGGAATTATATTATGCAATAAGTGTAATTCTACATCGAGTTATTAATCCTAATTAAAACCTAGAATCTATTGTGAAGTATGAAACATGATAATCATAAACAATTTATGGGGGAAAGGAAACAAATGAAATGTTAAATACCTCCTTGTTGAGTTTTGTCTTGAAATTTGTGACAAGAACTATTGATTGAAACTTATAATCAATAGTATTTTCTAGGTTCAGTGTTTTCTTATAGCCGCGACACACCAGATTTGTTCTTCCTTCTTTCTCACCTCTTTGTTTATGATATTCTATGTGTAATTTTTAGTGGCTTATGTGTTTAATTTTTGTTTTGTAATTATTGCTTTGTTTTTTGGGGGCTTTTTGTTACCCCTTTTTTAACATGGAAACTTTTTTTGTATTTAAACTATTATAGTTACAATTTTTTTCATTTACTTTTAATATTTAACTATTAATTAAAAAATATTATATCCAATTCAATGAACCAAATAATTTTATGGGTCAACATTTTCATTTATGAATCAAATTTTTTTTTATTTCTTTGACCAAATAAGCCAAATAACTATTTTATTTAGTCAAAGAAATAATTATTTGGTTTATTTGGTCAAAGAAATAAATAATTTCTTTTATTCATAAATGAAAATGTTGACCCATAAAATTATCTGGATAATTGAATTGGATATAATATTTTTTAATTAATTGTTAAATATTAAAAGTAAATGAAAAAAATTGCAACTATAATAGTTTAAATAAATAAAAAGTTGCCATGTTAAAAAAGGAGTAACAAAAAGCCCCCCAAAAAACAAAGCAATAATTATAAAACAAAAATTAAACACATAAGCCACTAAAAATTACACATAAAATGTCATAAACAAAGAGGAGAGAAAGAAGGAAGAACAAATCTGGTGTGTCGCGGCTATAAGAAAACATTGAACCCTTGAAAATATTATTGATTATAAGTTTCAATCAATAGTTCTTGCCACAAACTTCAAGTCAAAACTCAAGAAGGAAGTATTTAACATTCCATTTGTTTCCTTTCCCCCGTAAATTGTTTATGATTATCCTGTCTCATACTTTTTGTTGATTCTAGGTTTTAATTAAGATTAATAGCTCGATGTAGAATTACCCTTTTTGCAGAATATAATTCCATTTCTTTTGATTATGTCTGGCTTATCTTCATAGACATGATTACCGTTCAAGTTGATTGAGTTTGATTATGCGATGGTTTTCACAAGCCTGCCATTGGCATTTCACTAACCAATCAAATGACCCAGTTGTATATGTTGCAAGTCATGCATGCATTTGAACAACACGTTGATATTCATAATCAGAAGAAAAAATTAAACATCCTAACAAAACACTGATTTTAACACAGGAACTGAAGACATAGATTCAAATAATGTTAATAGTTTGTGTCCAAAATAAGAATCAGTTCACAATGATCGTAATAGGAGAATCTCTGCAGTTTATTATTTGAAAGGGTCGTATAGGATGATTTTTTTTTTTATAATCAGACGGAACAACTTTCTTTATTATATGAAATGATTAAACTCCAAACTTTCTGGTGGTTAAAATCGTATTACATCTTATTCGATTTTGATTATCTTACTTGGAGGTTAAATCCGTTAATGTGTTTACAAGCTGTTATATAATTTTGGTTTTGGTTGTTTTTCGTTTCTCGGCTACTTGATGTAGCTTGGACTATTGTTGAGTAACTTTAGATTTTAAGTTTTTTCTGACACATCTTATGCCAAAGGGCTTCTGTTGGTTTTTTTAATAAATGTTTTCTTAGCCTCTTCAAAAAAAGTTCAACAATAAACTCCTTAAAAAAATAATCTAAGGATGAAATGAATCATGCCTCTCAAAATAATTGGCAAGTCTTACAAAGTTACAATAATGAACATCAAAAGTGTAACATATACGACTTTACACTTTAATGAATAAAAGTTATTTGGTTCATATATTTTAATTGAATTCAACTTTTAAATAATTTCTTTTCAACTCAGATTTCACTTGATGAGCTAAAAGACATAAAAATAGTTTTAAGAGGAGTTTTAAGAGGAGGTCTAAAAACTAACATAACCACAAATTTTCTATAATCTGTAAATTGAATGTATATTTATATTAAGATTAAATATAATTTAGTCCTTTTAAATATAACAACTTTCATTTATAATTTTTCTAAGAAATTCATTTTAACTTATGTCCCACTAATTTGTCTTTTATCAATTTTAGTAATTTTTTTTCTTCAAATGTTCACTTTTTTTTTGTTGTAAGAAACAAATGTTCACGTTGTATGTTTCAGTCTGACATGTTATTGTTAAGATTTTAAAATATCATTAATTTGATAATTTCTCTATATAATCTTTAATTAGAAGTTGTATATAACATCATAAAGATTTTTAATACAAATATGACAATATAAATAAGATTTCTGTGTTTTCTCTCTAAGAAAAAGATTTTTGTGTTTTCTAATCCATGAAAACTGACTTTCGTTTGGTGGATTCAGCGGGACCCATGATGGTATTCAGACATGCAAGGTATTCAGAATTCTGCTCAAAATTTCGTTTGCATGTGAGCTAGTTGTATTGTATCGTAAAATCCTCTACTTTTTTAAAATGGAGTTATGCCATGAAATCTCAATAACCAAAATGTGAATAATTTTTTAATACAATAAATTGCGGATAAGGATTACACAGTTAGTGAGTAGTGAGAAAGATTGATGGGGTACCAAATACCACAACAATTTGTGTTTATGCACTTTGGACTGATAATCATAAATCAACGAGGGAGTGGGCAATAACATTTTGCAGAAAACAAACAAGTACATAATGTTATTCAAGAAAAAACAAATTGGACTAATAATCGTGAGTTTCTCTTGTCTTACTAAATTTAACTTAGTTGATATAAACATTACATTATATATTAAGGTGTCAAGGTTCGAATTTCAAACAAATTGTTTATTCACTTTAAAAAAAAAAGTGAATTTCTAACTAGTGACAAAAAAAAATCATGGGTCCCTTTCACGGCCTCATTTTATTTGGCCTTGATACCTCAACGGCACATGTGTCATAAAAATATAATTAGCAACAGTGTTCCCATTTGATTGTTCTTGTATTCCCTTTGATTTGTGTGATAGTAGGACCCGAACGATTTGTTAACCACCGTTGAGTGGAAAATACAAAACAAAAATATCAAGCCATCAATATTCTGTCAGCCAGCCTCACCCTAAGATATGGAAATGACCAGAGGTGTACTATGGGAGCATCCTTTATCTTTTGGAATTTGGAGTGTATATCAAGGTTGACAAATAAAAAGTTAAATTAAATTTGTAAGATAAACAATTTTGTATATATATATTTTTTTGAAGAACTTTGTATATGTAATTGAAATTGTCGTTTTAGTAAGTGACCAAATTTTATAGAGATTTTGTATAAAATAATACAGAGATCAAAATTTACTTATGTCAAATTAATGTGATGTGTTCAAGGTTGAAATATAATTTAATTATGTCAAAATTAATGTGATGTGTTGAGAGAAACTCAACCTTTTCTTAGTGTTTTTTCTTCTTCTCTTTTTCTCGTCGAGGATAGGTGGCTTTAGGTCATTTTTCTAACAATCACCCTCTACATCTTTTTCCCCATTTCTTTCAATCTAAATAAGTGATTTTCACATATGAAGTTTTTTGTGTGTTTTTTTCTTCCCGTGATTCCGTTGTTTGAGTGCAGCGTTGTGTTGTTCGTCGTCTTGTGCGGCGTTGTGTAATTTCGCGTCTTGTTGCCGTGTTCGTTTGATTCCTATTAAAAGTTCAACTTCAGACAATCACAGATCCAATCAATGATTCGGGCATCAATGTTGCAAATCCGAAAGCATGGGTATTCTGATGATTTAGATTTTATCATTTATCTGTAGGCATTTTGCCATTTTACGCTATTAACTTGGGTGTTGTGAGTTTGTTTTCAGATTTACCCTTTACATTTTTAGCAATATTGACGATGTTGGTGTATCTAATGTATTCCATCAATTTGAATGAATGAATATCATTTTCCTTTTCTAAAAACAAAAAAGAATATTTTCTTAAGCATGAGAACATTTTATTGTAGTCTTTCTTTTATTGATTCTCGATAATTACCATAGAGAATATTCTATACACGATAATTTTTGGTTGGTCACAATCACAAATCTTAATCACTTAGACACACATAAAAAATATACACTATTTAATTATTTAATAAAAAGAAAAAATGATTCTCCTCTATCTTTTACTTGTATTAGTGTACCTAAGTAGTATAGTTTAGATTCATTTAGGTTTGTCATCAGACAAATCTTGCTCATCCTATATATAATTTGATCAATTAATTAAAGGGTACATTATAGACCATGGTCACGGGCGGAGCCACTTTCAAATGAGGGGCTGTACATGAACCCCTTACTATTTAGAATCACTTATGTTGAGATATTGAAAAGTTAGTTAGTTTGAACTTCACTATTTATTCTATTGATTAATCTTCCTTATTAATTAGAGATTAACTAGGAGACTCCTACCCATATAAATGTACATTCTCCCCACATAATATGCTATAACAAACGTATTTTAAGTCTTAAGATGATATTAGAGCCTCCTCCAAGATCTGTTGGGCTACCTGTTATCAGGTTTCCGTTATTGGGTCAGCTACCATTTATGTCCATGCTCTAGATGTCCAGTCCTAGGCATGAGAGTGTGTGTTAAAGAGTCCGACATCGGATACGAGATGTCATGACAATGTGGTTATAAGTGGGGGGCAATCACCGCCCAACCACGATTTTCAAGATCATTCTATTTGGGATGACCAGTTGGGAATTAGATCATTCTGTTTTTCTTAAATGCTCATCATCAATTAAATATAAATACCTTGTGGTTTATGTTGATGACATTGTAATTACATGTGATGATTATGAAGGTATCAAGGCATTAAAACAACATATATTTCAAACTTTTAGACTAAGGACTTAGGTCCTCTACGTTACTTTCTTGGGATTGAATTGGCTCAATCGAACTCTGGTATTGCTATTTCTCATAGGAAGTATGCCCTAGATATTTTGGAGGAAACATGTCTTATAAATTGCAAACAAGTTGATACTACTATGTATCCTAATGTAAAACTTCTTCCTTACCAAGGGGAGCCCTATTCGGATCCAGGCAGATACCGAAAACTAGTGGAAAAAATGAATTATCTTACCTTGACTAGACCAGGCATATCTTTTTCAATTAGCATCGTAAGTCAGTTCGTGAACTCTCCTTGTGTCAATCATTGGTATGTAGTTGTCCAAATTCTTAATTACATCAAAAGAGCACCTAGAAAAGGACTTGCTTTCACTGATATAGGCCACATAAACATCATTGGAATGTAGTTGTTCGATTAAGATATTTAAAAGTTGTGACTATTTAGTTTTAACTTCACTATTTATTGTATTGATCGTATTGATTAATCTTCCTTATTAATTAGGGATTAACTAGGAGACTCCTACCCATATAAATGTACATCCTCCCAACATAATATGATAAAACAAACATATTTTCAGTCTTATGATGATATGAGAGCCTCCTCTAAGATCTGTTGGGCCACCTGCTATCAAGTTTCCGTTATCAGGCCACCCGCCATTTTTGTCCTTACTCCATATGTCCAGTCTTGGGCGTGAGGGGGTGTATTAATGAGCACCACATCGGATAAGAGATGACATGACAATGTGTTTATAAGTGGGGGCAATCCTTACCTCACAAGACGGTTTTGTGGTGTTGTTTTAGGCCCAACCATGATTTCTAAGATCATTATGTTTAGGATGACCCGTTCGGAATCAGCATATTCTATTTTTCTTAAATGCTTATCATTAAATAAGTATATCTACCTTGTGGTTTATGTTGATAACATTGTAATTACATGTGATGATTATGAAGGTATTAAGGCATTAAAACAACATCTATTTCAAAACTTTCAGACTAAGAACTTGGGTCCTCTACGTTACTTTCTCGGGATTAAAATGGCTTAATCGAACTCTGGTATTGTTATCTCTTAGAGGAAGTATGCCCTTAATATTTTGGAGGAAACACGTCTTAAAGGTTGTAAACAAGTTGATACTCATAAGGATCCTAATGTAAAGATTCTTCCTAACTAGATGGAGCTCTATTATGATCCAGTCAAATATCAAAGACTATTAGGAAAATTGTATTCTCTCACCTTGACCAGACCAGGCATATCTTTTTCAGTTAGCATTGTAAGTCAGTTCCTTAACTCTCCTTGTGTCAATCATTGGAATGCAGTTGTTCGAATTCTTAAGTACATCAAAAGTGCACCTGGAAAAAGACTTGTTTTCACTGATAAAGGACACACAAATACCATTGGATATTGAGATGTCGATTGGGTAAGAGATGCAAATGATAAACAATCTAGTTCTGGTTATTGCATTTTTGTGGGCAGAAATCTGATTTCATGGAAGAACAAAAAGTAGGTTGTTGTCGCCCACTAGAGTACAAAAGCTGACTATCGAGCTATGTCTCATACTACATGTGAGATAATGTGGTTGAAACATTTACTACAAGTATTACAATTTTGTGTGGTTGGTCAAATGGAACTTGTATGTGATAATCAATTAGCTTTACACCTATCCTCCAATCCAGTTTTTCACGAGAGGACAAAGCATATTGAAGTTTACTGCCACTTTCTTAGAGAGAAGATTATCACCGGAATCATCAGAACCACATTTGTCAATTCCAAGGATCAACTTGCTAATATCTTTACTAAATCTCTACGGAGTCCTCAGATAACTTACACATGTGACAAGATGGATGCGTATGATGTATAAGCACCACCTTGAGGGGGAGTGTTGAGTTATTGAAAAGTTGTGACTATTTAGTTTTAACTTCACTATTTATTGTATTGATTAATTATCTACCTTATTAATTAGGGATTAACTAGGAGACTCCTACCCATATAAATGTACATTATCCCCGCATAATATGATATAACAAACATATTTTCAGTATTAAGAACTTATAATTGCCATATGCACCTCCCGAGTTTTAGCACTTTCACCTCATTTCTGGCTCAACTTTATGGATCTACACCAAGTACACCTGACTTTATCTAGTTATTATTTCTAGTTTTGCTTTTTATCAATGGAGCTGGCTCAACTTTTTCTTAGTTTCTTTATTCACTTTCTTATTATTAAATTATATATTATAAGATTATTACTGAAGAACTTTAAACAAGTAAACAAGTGATTTATTTTATTTTATTTTATTTTTTAAAAATTTGAACTATAATTTATATTATTTAGTCCATTTGTCCTTATTTATAAGACCATATAACATATATTGTGTAATAATTTATATTATTTATTGTTCATAGAATCCATGCAATCGCTTTGCAGCTTTTGCGGAGATTCTACGACGATCATCAAAGATCTTTGACATCAAATAAAACACAAAAGGTGGAGGTCGTAATATTTCAAATTTTATAATCCGAAAAATGCTAACAACCTGGTTTGGATTATATAATCCAAACCTGGGGTACTTTTGTAAATTTTGCAGAGCGCGCGAGAATAGCATAGGGAGGAAAAAGTAATAATTATTTAACTATTTCGAAAAATACGGTATGATATTGCAAAATTGTGGGATTTAATTGGATTTTAGTGGGCTTTAATCTTTTAAAAATATGAAATTTTAAACCAAATTATGGAATTTTAAAATTACACCTACCAAAAGGAATTGACAATTTTCTCCTTCTTAATCATCATATATTGAGTTAGATCTTGAAAACCCTAGCCCAACATAACCTTCACAGTCTTGGCACCTTCGGCGTCATTGATTCATTTGCTGTAAATTCACCTTCATAGATTTATCTTTTCTGTTTTAATACTGAGAGTGTATCCCTATGAGTGATCACATCTTCGAATTTTGCAGAGCTCGTTATCATTTCCATTTAGGTTCGTTTATTTCCTCATCTCCTCGTGATTAATTTTTCTAAGATTGCTCTGTGGATCTGATTCCTGAAATTTGTTGATTTGAATTTTCTTTATTTAATTTCATATTAAATTATTTAATCTCAGTCATTTGGTGTGATTGAATCTCTTGGTTTTGGGACACCACCCACAAACCTGGATGGATCTCGCACCCTAAGGTTATGTGTTCATTGTTATAAAAGCTTTTCTTGAATTTTTGACTGTCCACTATTCAGATCTATTGAGATCGGTAGTTGTTCATTGTCATGGCGATTTTCTCACTGTTTGGGTGTTGTTCATAAGCATGGTCATGTTACGTCATTCTGATGTGCTCATTTTTTAGTTCACTTCCTTTTATTTGAAAATATTTTTCTCTTGCTTTAATAATATTTTATCACTCATTTTATAGTTTCGATTGTTACTTTCTTTGCAAAAAATTAATGTTTCAAATTTTGCTATAATTTGGGTATATTGAATTTTTCCTAAAAGGTACTATTTGATATATAACCCTAATCATGCAAAATAGACAGACTTGTCCATAAGTTGATATTTAGGTGTCCAATGTTTGTTTTATCCCTTAAGATCCCTTGATAATAGATGTGAAAGTGCAAGCTCCTTGTATTGTGTGCTGTCAAATTTTTTTTTTTCTTTTTTTTTTCTGATTCTTGTATTTTTGTTAGCATATGTATATGGACTCGGTGAATCTGTCGGAGGGGAATGTATCAATGGCTTCTGCTGACAAGGACATTCTCGGTTGTTCCCAGACTAAGGAGAAGAGGAAAAAAAAGGACAGCCGAAGAACCTATCCCAAGAATGAAGCTTGCTTTGGCAAAGAAAGTTGAGTTGGAAAAGGCAGTCACCGAGCTTTTCACTGAACAATATAAACTCGGCTTCAAAAGTGCTCAAGCTCAAGCAACCTTGCTATGCCCTGTAGGAACCGATATTTTTGCTATGAACTTGCTCAAAAGGGTGAAGAATGACGAAATTGTTAGTGATGATGATGAGGAAGAAGAATAAGATGTTGATACATACTCGAAATCAAAAGCACAAAATTGCTCCCAAGTTTGAAGGACATATGCATAACTACATTTAGTTTAAACGTTAACTTGCCTTAAGTTGGACCAAAAGAAATTCTCTAATTAATAAGGCAAGTCATTTTCTTATTCATATCTACCTCTCCATATTATATTCCATATTTCTAGTTTAAACGTTAAAAATTCTGTTTTCTCTCAGGTTTCAGATCTTGCTGAGGAGCATCCTGGCATAAAAACTATAAGAGCTATGATACATCACCATGTAGTTGGTTTTCTGTGGCATGGTAGGTTTCAGAAAGTACATATTTTTCCGTCATAATTTACTCCCTAAATTTTTCTTTGTTCGTCTAACAAATCGAACTTGTGTACAGTTATCCAATTTATTGGATCTCTACTGGATCAACGCTTAAAAACTTATTCGCAACATTTTTCATCTTTCATAATCTATCAACTTAATTTAGATGTATATTCATATCTTTCATTTTAAGATTACTAAATACACAACTAATTTCTCATCGCACCTACTTGATTTTATATCTCTTCATTTCTCACAGGCAAAAATCAACCAAAATTGCAAGACAAACCCTTGAAGATGGCTTTTCCTATTTTTGTCTTATTTACTTATAACCTGAAAGCGTCAATTATGACTCCTCCGGAAGCATATTCACACGAAATGAACTCTTTGTTGAAGGCTACCGATGTTTGGTAGTTTAAAGGTTGAGGTTCATCCTGACTACAAAATAGAAAGGCTGTTAGTTGGCATTAAGTTCCTAATGCCAACCGACAACTTTTCAAAATGGTTGTAGTCAAGATGAACCTCAACCTTTAAACTCTTTAACCAAACATCGGCAACCTTCAACAAAGAGTTCATTTCATGTGAATCTGATGCTTCTGGAAGAGTCAAAATTGACCCTTTCAGCTTATAAGTAGTTAAGCCAAAAATAGGAAGAGCCATCTTCACAGGGTTGTCTTGCAATTTTGGTTGATTTTTTCCTGTGAGAATGGAAGAGATATAAAATCAAGTAGGTGCAATGGGAAATAAGTTGTGTATTTAGTAATGTCAAAATGAAAGATATGAATATACGTTTAGATTGAGTTGATAGATTATGAAAGGTGAAAAATGTTGCGTTTAAGTTTTTAAGTGTTGATCTAGCAGGGATCCCGTAAATGGGGTACCTAAACATCAAGTTCGATTTGTTAGACGGACAAAAAAAAATTTAGGAAATAAATTATGACAGAAAAAGATGTACATTTAGAAACCTACCATGCTACAGAAAACCAACTACATGGTGATATATCACAGCTCCTATAGTTTTTTATGCCAGGATGCTCCTAGGAGGGATCTGAAACCTGAGAGAAAAAATAATTTTTAGCGTTTAAACTAGAAAAATGGAATATAATGTGAAGAGGTAGATATGAAAAAGAAAATGACTTGCCTTATTAATCAGAGAATTTCTTTTGGTCCATACTTAATGCAAGTTATTAATCAGTCTAATTACTTTTAAAATTGGCTTTGAATTTCTTTTGGTTTTATTGGCAGGGTGTTGCCTCATATGTTCTGGATAATATTATTTGATATTTTGTTTTGCCTTGCATTTGGTATATATTGATGCATATTTCGATAAAGTTTGTGCCACATGTAGGCTGTGCATGTTTAAAATATTATGACTTTTTTAGCCACTTAGAATAAGTTATGAATGGAGATGCTTAGTTTTAGAGTAATTTACTGACTTGGATTTTAATGGTTTCAACTTCATTTCCAGGTGAAGATGCTGATTTTTAGAGGTTTTAAAGTTGTTACCAAGTGAAGACATGACATTGAAAATAGAGCCCTTCAATCTTTTCAAGTGCTTCTTTAAATCTGATATGAAAGGATGAGGTGAAGAAGGCAATCTATTGAAGCAAGTATCCAGAGAGACCTCTCTGTCTTTTTTGAAAATGAAAGTGTAAAAAAGGTTTGGTCTACCTACATATAGAACACTACCTTATCTTTATTTGATTGTCACCTTCTTGCTATCATCTACCAAAGGTTTCCAATACATTCTGTGTCGTCTCAGACATGAATTTTTTAACTTGGCATCACACGAATAAATGGCAGCTTTGCATCTTGCTACTTGCTAGTATAAAATTCCAATATATGAAGATAATGCATTGTATTGGCAATGGTATATTTTGTTTGCAGAGGGATAATCTATTCTATTAAAAAAAAAGCAACCAGTCTTTGAATTTGTCTACCTTCAGATGATCAATTAATGGCAACAGGAATCTTCTTGTTTAATGGAAAATCGATAGTAGTACTTAAAACTTGAATAAATATGGTTTGTGCTTAAAAAATGACAAATATAATTTGTTGAGTTTACTGATGTTAGGTTCGCAAATAAGAACAATGTGAAATAGATAATCCTTGGTAGATGATGACCTCTAGTTTAATTTTTTTTAAACTGATTCATTATTATTTATATTTTTATGGAATTATACTAATTTTAGAATTTATATTTACGTTGGAGTTTCTTCATTACCTCTTTCATTTTTATTTTATTTTATCATTTCTTACATTGTTTGTTAGATGGTTTGGTGATGTCTGTTCGTTGAACTTCTTATTTATAGGAAAAACAGTGAGCTCCAAGATGATGTTGTTGATGCACTTTGTTCTTCGGCTCATGCACTTGGTGATGATTTCAATATTTTTATATCATCAAAAGACTGAACTGACAACTTCGTGTTGAGGTTGTTAGTGATCCGCTAGATGATGTTCAACATGATCTTTATGAAGTTGGATCTGATGCTCACAAACTCAATGGCCATCAAGTATACTCTACTCTTTTGATTAGTTTGATTAGTTATATAGTTTTTGTTGTAGTATGACTCAAAATTGAAGTTTTGTAGGACGGTCAAAATCGGGGCCCGATTTTAGCTGAGTTAGGAGGCTTCTGTCTCGACAAAAATCGGCACCTGAAGTGATAAAATCCGCGCCCGATTTTACGCATATGTAGAAAAACAAAAAAACATATTTTTCAGCATGGATTTGTTCCAATTTTTGAGGGATAATTTTACTATAAATATAAACCTTGTATTTGATGAAAATTAGGTAGAGAGTAGAAAAACAGGGTTTAGAAACCAAAAAACAAACTAGGGTTTATAGAGATTTCTCTTGGCAACAAACACTAGGGTTGGGATTGTTTTGATTCACCTTGAACAAAACACTATTAGGATAGAGTCTCTTGGTCACGGGAAGAGATTCAAGACTTTGGGTGGAATTAAGTCAGTATTGGACTGAACTGGGTAAAGAAATTTGCTCCACACATTAAATATTTTATTGGTGTGATTTTTCAATGAGTTCACAACAATTGGCACCCACCGTGGGGCAAGGATCAAACACTAGTGCAAATCAGGGATACAAAACTTGGTTTTTTGAGATTTAAGACCTGTTTTTTGCCGGGGTTATATCATCGGGTGTTGTAAGTTTGAGATACGACACCTGTTTTTTATTGGGTATAAAAACAACATATTGTACCTGTTTTTTCTAATAAACTGGTGTGATATATGTATTTGTAACCCCACTTTTACACTAAAATAGGTGTAAAACCGCACATATAACACCTGTTTGAATACAAAATCAGGTGTGATAACAAACATATAACACTCATTTTATCAAAAAA
>Ga0315915_1004176_pt1 | contig 18257 bp, 14 predicted proteins | sample MpolbnodulesMG_FD_207738 | JGI IMG/M metagenome (GOLD analysis project Ga0315915, IMG submission 207738) | Medicago polymorpha root nodule microbial communities from Los Angeles, California, United States - branched nodules | ecosystem: Host-associated > Plants > Roots > Nodule | place: USA...
GCCCATCTAGACACATGACCACCTAACCCGGAGTACAAAGTGACATCTTTGAATCTATGTTCCAATACGGTAACGCTCTGACCAAAGGTTATTTGCATCGCAGTGAACTGAAGCACCAACATGTCATGTATTTTCTCCCAACAAGTACCCAAATCACCCACACTATTGTCCAAATATTTCTTTACTAAAGCATGAGCCGATTCTACCCTGTTGGTGGTTCTGCAACCAAGATGCATCACATGGTCTGTTCATGCCCTCACTATTTTCCCTTTCACTTCTTTCAAGGTGGTCATGACATAATTTAAGAAAAGTGGGAAATCACTACATTCATCTTGGAACTCCACTAATGCATTTGCATATAACTCTTGAGTAGGCTGCTCAACCATAGCTTTCCATGCCCTCATTATCTTCTTGACAACATCACGAGGTTTCACCTCTTTCCCATCCTTTTTTCCCAAAGGATATTTACAATCTAAGATGCACCTTTGTTTAACATTTGTTTGCACATGAAAGTAACAATTCATTGCATAACTTTCGGGGAAAACATTTTCAACCGCTTTCATCAAAGACATATCCCTGTCAATCGCAATCACCTTAGGCATATTCTTCTTTGACGTAAGAAGTTTACGCAACATTTTTAAAACTCAAACAAAGTTTTCCTCTTTCTCATGTGTCACAAATCCAAACCCAACTGAATATGTCAAATCAGTCGAAGTGACCCTAACTACCTCAAACATTAGCATCTTGTACATGTTGGTTTTGTAGGTGGAGTCCATAACCAAAACCGTTGGAAAATTGTTAAACAACTTAACGGATGTTGGATGAGCCCAAAAGATATCTTTAATTGTAGTACTTTCACTTTGTGTTCTTGAGAAATAAGTATAGTTGTGCTCCTCCAACTTCGAGATTAGATATTGCAACGACTTCTTGTCACTTCTATTTGCCTTCCATATTTGTTGACGTTCATTGTACACTTGCTTAATATTTGTCATGCAATGTGGTCTTTTGTTCTTCAAATTTATCAAAACATTTCTTGGAAGCATCTTGCTCTTGGTCAAGTCACATACAATCTTCTTGTCGTCCTCCTTAAATCTACCAACAAGAATGTGTCCTTCTAAAGCTGGCTCCATCGCATGGTTGTGAACTCCATTAAGAATGTTCAATCCTCATTCATTTGTTTGCCTACTAAGATATCCGCTAACCAAGCACCCACATTTTCTTGAGCCCGTTGTCGCATGCTTCGGTTTTTTTCCGACACTTTGTGAACTTCACTTCTTTCACACACTAGGCACAACATTGGGGTGACCAAGCTTGATATTTGTGTAACAATTGTAAATCCCGCCCTATTTGCTTGACGACGTGCCCACACAAGCAATTCTTCTTTATCTTTTCACTTAACGTCGTCTGGAAAAACCTAGCCGTGTCAACATCGTGGGCATGAAGTGGGAGGACACCGGAGTCAACATTTTTAGAAGCTTCAACATGGACGAAAGCTCCATCAATGTTTGGTTTGACTACAACCTTAGGTGGTTTGACATCTCCGGAAATTTTGACAAAATTTGGTTTTGTCTCTCCCGGAACATCTTCTGCGTTCTCTACCATTACTATAATAAAACAACACAAAAATTTAATTAACAACTAACTAATGAATAAACATCAATGCCATAATGAACTAAAACAAAAAAAACAAAAAAAAAAACAGAAAAAAATTGAAAAATTTACGGTAACTGCCTTTTTTTCGTTGTGAAATTTTTTTCGCAAGTAATTCTCGGCACTTAACTACCGAGGTTTTCGTCGGTAGTTAACTGTCGAGGTTTCCCATGACAGAGTTCTACGTAACTGACGTAAAAACCTATAACAAAAGCAAAAAATCAACCGATTAAAATGCTCAATACCTATTTTTTTACGTCAAAAGTGTGTTGATACCTCATATGCTTGATGCTTCAATGATTTTAGAGCAAGATTTGATGAAAAAAAAATATTGGATTTGGGGATTGGATGGAAGAGGTATGGAAGTTGATGATGAAATAGTGTGTAGGGGGAGCAGGTGGTTGTTTCATCTGATGAAACATTTTTCTCGACAGTTAACTATAGAGGTTTTCCTCGGCAGTTAACTGCAGCCGATTTAGGAAATCCTCGGCAGTTAAACTGCCGATGGGCAATTTCGTATTTTACATGTGTTTCTCAGCCTTGTGATATGTGTGAACATCAATTTTCAGAAAGAAATCAACTGGTATTATGAGACAGTAAATTTCCACCAATGGTTCAATTTTATCTATATAGTTTTTGTAGATTAAAATTTAATGTAATTTTAATTATTTAATTTGTTGCAGACATAGAGGAAAAATGTGTGAAATAGGATGTTGTTAAATAGTCAAGGATAAGAATAAGATATTGTTTAATAGGTAAGGATAATATAGAAGGAAAAAAAACTTCAAAAGTAATAAAATTATTGGTTTTTATAATACTATAGAAGGAAAAAAAACTTTAAAAGTAACAAAATTATTGGTTTTACTTCAAAAGTAACAAAATTATTGGTTTTTATATATGTATATAAGGTCTGTTTGAATTGAGCTTATGAAAAAGAGCATATGCAAATAAATAAGCTTTTATGCTAATTCATAAGATCTTACTAACGAAAATTGTGTATTCATAAGTTTTTTTTCTTCCATAAACTACCTTAACAAATTTATAAATAATACATTAATGCTTCTTTATTTGCATAAGCTCTAAAATAAGCTAATCCAAACGGTCTAATAGTTACTTATTGTCATATCAATCTCTATAAATACTTACTTATTGTCATACCAATCTCATTGTCAGCTCGACAGATTGTAGAAGCACCTTTCATGTTGGAGATTGCAAGGCTATTCAGTTTCATATGAAGAAAAAAAATTCAAAGTGCTTATGAAGAGGCAAGATCAACAAGGTGGAAGACATGTGGAAGCTTGTCAGGGCCGTTCCTAACATTTTACAAACCCTAGGCCAAGGTTGAGAAAATGGCCCCTTACATATCGTAATTTTTTTTTATAAACGATGAATGTGATATGCATTAATTTTGAGGGTAGACATCCAAACTGTGTTGACACCAAGTTACCATAATACGGTGCTTTGAAATTTCAGCTATGCTAACATTCCAAAATATCGCTTGTCGAATACACCTCATCGTATATATTATTAATAAAAAAGAATGGCAACAAAAAAAGTTGGGGTGGTAACCAAACGGAACAAAACTAAGTAAAATAATATGTAGGCATATCAAAATTATCTCAAAGAAATAAGTCCTAATTAAACTAGGATATATAGACCACCATTGAAAATCTACAATTGTTTTACAAAAAAAAAATTAAAACTTCACTATTATCTAGAAGTCATAAAACTTGCATTTCTTAGAGCATTTTGAGATGCAAAATAATTTCAAATGTCATTAATTCCTCAAATATATTTTTCAAAGAAGTAATTTTCATATCAACAACAATAAGAAAATAGTCGATTATTATGAATTTTTGATCAAATAATTTATTGTAGTAAACATTATGTTAACGTAAATGTATTATGAATTTTTGATCAAATAATAAAATGTGTTCAATTTTTAACAATTTGCATTTTGTCTCTTTAAATTGTCATTTTCATTTATATAATTTATGTCATTGTTTTGAAAAAATTAGTTAATCACAATTCGGATTATAAAATATGAAATTCACAAAATATGCTTCGAGTCATACAATCAGAATGTGATAAAATAGTCAATTTGGAGAGCGTTTGATAAGTGAGTAGGGTGAGAAAGGAAATTACAAAACAAAAAGTTGAAGGATTGTTAGTGTTTGGGGCCATTTGAATTAGCTTTGCAAAAAAAAGTGAAGGGCTGATGGGCCTTTTTTTATACGTTTAACTTTGTATCCCCTTTAAATGCAGCCTTGTTATATACACATCACCTTACCAAAAAAATTCTAGGCCCCCCACAGGGCTGGGCCCTAGGCCGTCGTACTCTTGGCCTATGCCTAGGGCTGACCCTGAAGCTTGTCAAGAATTTGAGAGACACAAGAAGACACGCGTCGAATGCTTTTAATTTTTGACTGTTATTTTCAGTTATTTCTTAGTAAGTATATAAAACATTGTTCTGTATAGCAAATAAGGTCACAAATCATTCACAAAAATCTTACATTACTCAAAATATCCATGTCACAACGAGAAACTAGTTTAGTGAGGGAAATGTATGATTCTCTGTAACTCTTTCTTTAATCATTCAATCAAATTTCTTTTTCTTTAAAGTTGTTTGCTTTTACTTTAAAGTTTGTTTATTTTACTTCTGAGTCAGTTATCTTCATCATTTTTATATTCAAAATTATGAACATGATGAACATTCAAACATTTTTGAAGAGTGGAGGTACTCCGGAGCGAGGATGAAAGGGGGAACTATTATAAATCCCGCTATTTTTCTCTTACATATCTTTTTAGATTTTGGCATTCATAATTGTATATGATTTCCATGTTTGAAACCTTCTTGATTTGATTGTGATTACTTTTATTACACTTAACCTAATCTCAATTACTTGAATTGAGATTCTTTCATATTCAATTTTATTACAATCAAGATTCAATTAAGTTTCAAACCATTGATTCATATACCTTGTGTTCATTAGTGTTAATGTGATTTACTGCAAATAGGTTTGATTTGAGATTGTTTAGTTTTGAATTTTGTATGCTTAAATATTGATATATGATGTGCTTAATAAGATTCAATATTTGAACCTCTCAATTCAAGTGTGAATCTTAGTTATTACTCATTGTCTTAGATTAGTTATCATTGTCTTGCACAAATCTGATAAGTCACAAGTTTTCAATTCACGCTTTCGCAAACTCTTTTTAAAAATTGAAAAAAAGTTATTCACCCCCTCTAGTTCACCTTCTTGTTCGTCATATAGACCAACATTCCAGACTTATGAAACAAGTCTAAAGTAAATATGAAGAAAAAAAATTATTACTATTATTATATTAGATTATGTACTTTGAAATAACTTATTATTCAATAATTTAAGCTTATTAGTCTACAATAGTTTTTTGTATATTGAAATGTACAAAAAAATTAAATAATATTTTGTATATTGAAATATACTTTGAAATATAACTATAATTAATAGAATGTCATATATAGTCAAATTCTTTATATCATCATGTTAAAATCAAAAGCAGTTTAACCTCATTGACATGTTAATCTATTAGACTATTTAAATATAAATATGAGTACTTAATTAACTATTTTCATATAAAATAGATTTATAAACAAACTAACGTATCATATCAGGCTTTAAAAAAAAAGCTAATCTAACGCCTAAAAATTAAATTTATGATAAACTATAGATCAAATATATACTCCTTCCTTTTTAAAATGAGTGTCCTTTTATTTAAAAAATTGTTTTAAAATGGATGTCACTTGCACTTTTCAATGTAAAATTATTATTTTACTTCCAATCGTACCTTCTAATTAATTGAGTGTACATCACTTCGAAAGACATACACCAATAGTAAATAAGGTTAATTTAGTAAAATTGTCATGTCTTTTGACATTACTATTACATTTCTTAATTTATGTGTAAGAACTTTAAACGACTTTCATCCACTTAGATTTTAACAAACTTAGTTTGACAATGTCCCCAATCCCAACTTTGAGTAAAAAATAAATTACATTGCGAAGCATATTTCAACCACGAAAGTTACAGCAGATTAATACACATGGATAACATTTTAAACCTCCTCTAAAAAAAACATTTTAAACCTACACTAATTTGAACCCGGCAAATATCAGTATTTTTTTTAATTCCATGATCAATTATGGCTTTATGTACTACTCCTAGAATTTAGGAGTTAAAATTACTACTACTCCGATAGAAAATCTAATGAACAAACAACAAGTCACTGTGTACTCCCTCCGGTCCTAAACATAAGAGAATATTGTTTTTCATGTTTAGTTAATAAATGATGTATTTAATGTATATTATAGTCTAGATACATTAATTATTCAATAAACCTAAAAAAAGATTATTCTATAATATTTAGGACCAAAGGGAGTGTTAAAACGTTACTGAAGTTTATATATTCAAGGAAACATTAATAACGCACACATATAGTCAAAGTTTTTAATGTGTGATGTTAAATATAAAAAATAATTTTAATATGATTGATCTATTAATTTATTAATCTAGTTCTCTACATTCATATAAAATATATTTGAAAAATGTTATGAACACTCTCTTTCTAGCAATTTCTCTAACATTCATTCTTTCATTGGGTTAAACACATGTATGTCTCGCAACTTTATTGGGATTCATTTTCAAAGCATAGTACTTACATGGACTTCACCCAATAATAGTGTGTGTGTGTCTTAGAGTGAATGTTGAAAATAGAATGTTTATAGCATTTATCAATGTATTTATAAATAAATTAACAATTTTTAATCAAACTTTACTTATTTTTCAATCGAAATTTGAATTATCAAAGTCCATTTATGCTAAGAATCGAAGGATTAACACAAAAGAAGATCATATCAAACATTAAAAAGATAAATCTCATGCTTAAAAGTTAAGTTTACGACAAACTACAAAACATACTTGGATCTTTGTCTTAATAATAGTTTTCGCCCCCTAACTTTCACGAAGTTACAATTTTGGCCCCCTAAGAAAAAAAACTAAAAACCGCCCCCTAAGTTTTGTAACTGTAGCAATTTGGCCCCCCAAGACAAAAAAATAAATAATAATAACACGTGACATCTCACTTAGAGTGCCACGTCAACGTAGACCGAGTCAAAATTGGCCTTAGGGGCCAAAACTGTCACAAGTGCAAAACTTAGGGGGTTTTGTAGTTTTTTTTTCTTAAGAGGCAAAAATCGTAACTTTGAAAAAGTTAGGGAGTTAATACTGCTATTAAACATAAGACAAATGATGTGCAAAACATATTTTAGCCACGAAAATTACATCAAATTATTGATTTCAAATCCTACACTGGTCGGCACGGTCCCAGCCCCAACATTGATAACCATTTTTTTTATTACCACTTTGATAACATTTTAAACCTACACTGGTTTCAACCCGACAAATATCAATATTTTTTTTTCTTTCTAATTCCATGTTTAATTATGGCTTTCTGTACTATTAAAACGTTACTAAAGTTTATATACTCAAGAAAACATTAATAATGTACCTATATTCTCCAACATACCGCAACTCTTGTATTTTTCATAAAGACTACTTCTAGATAAAAACAGAAGGCACTCAACTACTTGTCCTTTTACTTTTTACGAAAACGACTATTAGGTTAATTAGGATTGATTGTGCCGGTAGTTTTTATAACTTTAACGAAAGATTACTTGAGGAAATATATAAATAAATATTACAGTATATACTACTAGTATATTCTAAATATATAATATATAATATAAATAAATAACACAATTAGGACTGAGAATTACCAATGAATAATTGCTACGCCAAAACCAGCATAAAAAATGTTATCATAATTTCACCATGCATGCTGTTTAATCTTTCAAGTTTACTAATATCCAAACTTAGAGTGAACCAAGATGTTATCTTGGCTCTTGGCAGAACTTTAAGAAGCTATTGGAAAAAAAAAACATGGCATTGCAAGATATTCTATTCAGAGTTAGCCACCTAGTTAGACCGTCTCTACGAAGTGAACAATATTTCGGAGTCGAAATTAATGTTATCTATGTTTTGATATTCAAATCATATCAAAAGTTAGTTAATAAAAACAAAATTATATTTATGGTTCCTTAATTTTAGATAACTATGATTTGGTCTTTTATATTTTTCATGTTAATTTCACCATTTTTCTCTGTTTGTATTTGAATTTTCTATTAAACATGGGCGGATGACCATAGGTTTGAAGAAAACAAAAAACATATTTGTAGTTTGAAAATTCATATGCATATGAACTGAAATGAGTATATTGACGTGGAAAAGGAAAGATAAACGATTAAATCATATGTACAAAATTAAGTTAATTAAGAGACCACATATGTAATTTTTCACAATTAATATTATATTCTTGATAAAATAAGTTCATTAATATTATAGTAATACTAGCAAAAAGACATACAGTGACTTGTTGTTTGTTCATTAGCTTTTCTATCGCGTTTTAATTGTATATATCTATTTTTGGTGTATACCATAATCAAATGACTTTTATAAATAAGGTCGAACTAAACTTTTTTTTATAATGTCTAATAATGTTTCTGTTGCAGTAAGAATGTTTCTGTTACAATGTGATTTAACTAATTTTATGAATAAAAAATTAAATAAGCACTATAGAATTAATAAAATTGTAAATACTTTAGTTAAAATGAAGGGTAAACGTGAAAAAAGTACTACACCTGTATACCATATAGGTATAGATGCATAACATATAATGAATAATGTGTAATAATATTACTATTAATTATTTTTTTCATTTTTAAAGTATTAGTATATGCTTGTATGAAAAATAGATTGGTAGTCGTATATGCTAACGCCAACTGCGAAACGAATCTTGCATTATTATTTGTTTGCCCGGACAAATATTCCTTTAAATGTTAGTCACACAAAACTCAACCAATAATGACGAGTATATATTTTGCATTGTCGTTTTGGTTAAAAACAATATTCAATTTCCCAATGTCAAGGAGGAAGGGTGATGCTCTTATTTGTAAAACCACCACCACAAACCCTTCCATAATTTTAAGGATGGTGACAAAGTGGATTCATATAGTAATGAGTCATGTACCCTATACTAGCGGTAATAATAATGGTCGACATAAATCACAACCATAATAATAAGATGCCAAAAATGTACCCTAACTACAAAAGATTTAGTTCTAAGGTACATTTTGGAGTTTTTAAATCGATTGCGCGTGTTATAATACCAGGAGTTTTGCAAACTCAGGACTTTTTAAATCAGTTGTGAAATTGATTTAACCATCGATTTTATATTGATTAGAAAACAAGATATAAGTCTTTAGCTCGGTTGGTTAGAGACATTATACGTATGGTTTAGGTTTGAATTTCAAACATCCCACTTATTTTCTTTATAGATGAAAAAAGATCACTTAAAATTGATAAAAAGCTAATAAAAGAAGTTATTCGTTGGTAATTCAATACCCATATATAATAAAGTTTGCATATGCATGACCTCAGATTCTCTTTTGTACCCAAAAAAATGTTTGCATATGCGTATAACATCATGTTATATGCAAATTTTTTAATAACCTACTTTAAAGGAAACTATGTCCGAAGATCAAGAATAAGCCAAAAGTTCGAATGAAATTATTTTGAAGACTGATACTAGGGATGGAAATAGGCTAGGCCGGGTCGGGCTTTGTAAGGCCTAAGCCTGACCTACTTCAAAAATTATAGGCCTGAGCCTGACCTATTACCCGTCATAGGCTCATTCTTGAGGCCTGACCTGGCCTTTTTAAAAGTCTGATGAAGCCTGGAAGCCTATTTAAAAGCCTATTTTACACTAAGACCTTGCAACACATGTAAGCCTACTACTAAATAGGCCAAAACTTATGAAGGCCTAAAGCACACAAATACAATACGTTTGCTACTAAATACTGAAATCTTACGAAGGTCTAATCACACCAATATATCTGCTACTAAATAACCAATCATATGAAGGCTTGAGTTTATGAAGAAAAAATCTTCAACAATATCAATAATGGAAGATATATTATATATAAAAAGCTTAGTAGGCTGCCTTAACGAGCTTAATATGCTTTTTTCTAAGCCTTAGCCTGACCTATTTATTAAATAAGCCTTATAAAAAGCTTGAGCCTGTCCTAATTAATAAACGAGCTAGGCCGAGTTAGGCTTTAAATAGGGTAGGTTGTAGGCCCCTGTCGGACAGTCTGGCCTATTCCCACCCCTAACTGATACACAACATCTAGAGCTACTAAAAAATTCAAGTTACACAACTTCTAAAAATGGTCATGCAATAAAATTATACCTAAACAGATAATACATATGCCCTCACAAGAAAACTTCTTACTCTGTTACTCACAATGTTGAACGAATGGTCTGAAACTCAAACATATCTATATTAATATATTTTCCCTTTTGCACGTTTTGTGCCTTTATTTTTCTTTCTTTTTCCTTTTTACTTTATCATTTTAAGGCCATATGTTTCTTCAATCCATAATTATGTGCTTGTAACTTTAAAATTATCAACTAAAAACCTTCTTAAGGATCTAACTTGAATTTTAGATTGACCTATTGAGTTTATTTGTTGAATCGAAACATTTTCGCGACAACGCATCAATAATCAGTGCGATCATCAATACTTGAAATTATTTATTTCACTCTCTAAAATTGTTAGCAAACCTTGGAGAAGTCATATTCAAATATAACATTCTTACTCTAGGATCATATTCAACATCACTTTGCAATACACATGAGTACTCTCAATCATTCACAAATTTGTGCGCCTATGAATCAATTTTTAAAATCTAAGGGATAACAATTTTGATTTTTAATGAACATGATTTTATAAAATTATGCCAACATCCTCTTAGTCGGATCATTTAGTCCATACTTAAATTCACTTTTTGAGAGCTAAAGTAATCATATTCATAAAACCATACAATTTATAACATATGTAATTGTTTCGCCTCTAAATAGTTAAGATCTTCTCAATTTCTCTTCAAAGAAAAAGACTCAATCTATGATAAAGATTTTTTTTTTTTAGTAAATCTATGATAAAGATAAACACAACCATTAATAAGATCAATTAGACTAGTAGACCCACGAACAAAAACGGGCACATTAAAGCTAATTTTCATCAATTACACTAGACTAAATCTAGTAAGAGTTAGAGTACAAGAAAAAGTTACCAAGTCAATTATAATAACCAAAACCACACTACATTACCAAAGAGGTTGGAGAATGGAGCCCATAAAATAAAAAGTAGAAAGGACGTTTCAGCTTCATACAAGGAAACAAAAGACAAAACACTTTGACCTTATCTCACAACATTAATTAAGCAGGGTAAAACTGGAACATAACTATTTTTTCTAAAAAAATATAAAATAAAAAACCCATTTTTTATCTCACAATATTTTCACTCTAATCTAACTTTCCTTTCTTCATCATTCATGTATCAATAAGCAAAACCACCGTTTTGGTTTCTTCTTCCTTTTTCATGATAAGAAGCTTCTGAAGAAGATGAAGAAATTGCAGCATAATAACAGTTCTCATTCTGAATATTGTTACTTTCTTCTTCATCCATGATAATATGCTTGCATCTACATTCCACACTACAAAAAGCTCTATCCCCTCTTCACAAAAAATAAACACAAAAATGAGCTAAAAAACTCAAACATAGAATAAAAAAAACATGTTTTTTCAACAGAACAAAAATAAAAACATTAAAGTAAAATAAGATCTATGTTTTTTCAACAGAAAATAATAATAATAATACAAAGTTTCATATCATAGGTTATAATATATAAATGGACTTACTTGTACATGTAGATGTCTTTTCCAGGTAACAACTTTTTCCTACAAAGAAAACAAAGCTCAAGAAACGTTGTTTGTTGTTCCTGAAAATGAGATTCATGATGGAAATAAGAACTCAAAGAAACTATAGAAGATTGTTTGTTGTTGATGTTACTAAGCATCATTGTTTTGTTAATCACTTTTGGAGTTTCCTTCTTCTTGCTAATACCACCACCTTTTTGAGATTCTAACACTACACTCAAACCCACCATTTTTTTTATTCTATCACTTTTTTTGTGGCTAGTAGTTACTAGGGAATGGAAAGTGTAGTGTTTTGATGAAGAGGAATTTGAGAGTACAAAAATTGAGTGAAGAGAGAAATGAAAAGAAGAAGAGTAAAAAAGGTTTAGAGTGGTGAGGTGGGTCCCATACAGCTATGGTTGGGGCAGTAAAGAAAGGACAATCAGTAATTTGACTGCTTTTGCTATATAAACGCCACGTATAGGAGTTTTACTTTTATTTTTATGGTTTTTGTTTTGTCGTTTGTGTTAATGTTTTTGGTATGAAGCAGAAAGGAACGAACAATGAATGACCCAATGCAATGCAGAGATTCATTTAACTTTGGAGGCTTTTAGGTGAAGTAGTACTGCATGGGTTGTAATAATTCTTAGGTGCACTTTTCTCCCCCTAACTTTCAAAATTTTGCAATTTTGGATCTCCAAGTACAAAAACTACAATTTTGACCTTAAGATTTAGCCTCTTTGCATCTTCGGTTATTTTGATCAATTTTGACTTAAACAACGCCTATGTGGCAGGCTACGTGTGTAATTAATTTATTAAAAAAATAAAAAAACCAAAAAATCAATTTTAAAATTAAATAAATTAAAAAAGAATTAAAAAAAATCAGAAAAATAAAAAAAATTTAAACAACATCATCAAACCTCTTCTCCTTCATCTTCTTAACCCAACAACCATCTCCCCCTAATTTTAAACAATTTTCATAAAAACATACAATTTTCACAAAACCCAACAAACCCAAATAAAACAACCTATTAATTGGAAGAAGAAGCTTGATCGACAACCACCACCACCTGCTTCTCTAGCCCGACAATGCTCTACTGTTATTAACTTTCTTAATCTCAAGCCCTTTTCCTAATTGAGGACTAGATGTAATTTTCACGCCCTGCAATTTGTTCCCAGAATACAAGAAACTGCTGGTTTGCTTCTTAAGAGGTTGCACGGGCATGCAGGTCTTATTGGACCGTTAGATTGGCATCTTGTTGGTCCATTTGGAGAATTAAATTCGGAGAAGAGTGAAAAAAGTTCCAAGAAAGCTTCAAAATACTTGGCTTTACATCTCAGATTTGAAATTGACATGGTAGCTCATTCCTTATGTGAATTTTGGGGAGGTGAAGAAGAGAGGAAAGAATTGGAAGCATATCGGGAGGTCCATTTTCCTGCACTGGCATTGATGAAAAATACTACAAAGTATGTATCACAATTTTTTTATCTCAACTAGTTCTTCACTTATACTGGAAACATATCGTGACCACCACCACCCTTGCGAACCCTTGTTCTTCCTTCATCGGAATTCTCCTTGTCCTCGTCCTCTTCGTCAGTGTTGTTTTCGGGTTCGTTGTTGGGAACGACGTCGGAAGAGCAATTGACGGTGGAGGGAAGTTCGGAATCGATGTGGTTGGATTCTTCTTGGTCTTCAAGAGGAAGAAGAAGAAGCCATTGGAATTGGAAGTGAAAAGAATGAATTTTTTTCTTCTGATTTTTTTAATTCTTTTTTAATTTATTTAATTTAAAAATTGATTTTTTGGTTTTTTTTATTTTTTTAATAAATTAATTACACACGTGGCCTGCCACGTAGGCTTTGAATAAGTCAAAATTGACCAAAGATGCAAAGGGGCTAAATCTTAGAGGGCCAAAATTGTAGTTTTTGTACTTAAGGGGCCAAAATTGCAAGTTTTTGAAAGTTAGGGGGGGGGGGAAGGGCACTTTAGTCTAATTGTTATTATTAGGACAATAGAAATTAAATGAAAATACTTTTGCATAAAAAATATGGGAAAATGCTAACTTCGTGCATTAAAGACACAAGTTAATAAATCAAATATAGAGATAATCTATTAGAATGTGTGTATTATACTTAATCCGTAACTTTTTAAGGAAATGAATGTACAAAACTTTAAAAAATATTTCTTATTTTAAATTTCTTAATATATGTCATAATGACACAAGTTAACACTACCTAAATTGATGTAATTATAACATATTTGTATTTTTAAGATAATTTTTTTTTTATATAGTATTCTTTAAACTTTAAACAATGTTCTTAATCATTTGTTAGTAGAAAGGGTCATTCTATGCGGTCAAACTTTAGTTTGTGTTTTTTATCTTAAGTCCGTTTAACAAAGTATGTAATAAAAAAGGTCATGTTAACTAACATTCCAGAGTCCTTAAAAAAATAAAATTCTAGAGTCATTGGTTAACATCTTCCATAAAGAAAATTATCCTTAAAATAACGTAGTTATCTTGAAAATACAACTGTCAAAGTAATAATCGCACATGTTGTTAAAATCCCTTTTTAAATCTTAAACTCCATTGATTCTAGGTTCTAGTTATGATTTTCATGTTAAATTCTATTTAAAATCATTTACGATTGAAATCCAATTCAAAAATGAGTTTACGCGATTTAACTTTGTAAAATCGTTAAAAGTTGGAAGGTTTCGTCTACTCGAATGGTTTTACTTTCAAAAGCCCAATTTTATTTTTGACCCATTTAAAAAAAAAATTCAATATCTCTATGAACTTAACATAGTTGATAGAAAAATTGCATAATAAATATATAATGCAATGTTCGAGTACTACATGGGTTGCAATAATGTGTTATTATTAGGACAATATTAATAATGCTCTAAAGGTATGTTTGAGAAATTAAATCAAAAAACTTTTGCATAAAAATATATAATGCGAACCAGTATTTGAGAGATGTTAGTTAAGGAGACAAATATTGTAGATATTTTTTGAAATTTGTGTAGTCAAAATTTTAAAAGTATAACAAATACTCTTTTCAATATACAAATTTATCTTTTTGTTTCCTTTAACCAGTGCCCTGAGTACTGGTTAACATTACCATTGTTTAAATAAATTCTTAATCATTTGTTAGTGTAAGTTTATAACCCTTATTAGTTTGGTTTGTCATTCATCATTAATTAGAACAAAAGGTCATTCTACGCAGTCAAACTTTGGTGTTTGTTTTTTGTTTGTCAAGGAAGTAAAAGTTTTTATGCGAGTATTATTTTAAGTCCGTTTAAGAAAATATATAATAATAAAAAGTCATGCTATCAAGTATTCCAGAGGTACTGGTTAGCATCTCTTATATAAAAAAATCGTAAACTCCATTGATTCTAGGTTTCTAGCTATGATATTCTTGTTAAATTCTCTTTAAGATCATTTGTGATTGAAATCCAAGTCAAAATGAGTTTAAGGGGTTTAACTTTGTAAAATCGTCTAAACTCGCAAGTTTTCGTCTACTCAAGTGGTTTTACATTCAAAAGCCTAATTTTATTTTTGACCTATTTAAAAAGTCTTTTTCAATATCCATGTGAGTTTAGCTTAGTTAATAAAAACATTGCATAATAAATACACGAGTTGTGGTTCAAACCTCGAACACCCACTTATTCACCTTAATAAAATGAATTTCTAGTTTTTTATTTCTTTCTTTTTGCAGAGTATATCATACTAAATGTATTCCCTTTGTAGCACATATCTCATAACCATTTTGTACTTTTACTTTCTCAATGATCTTGACAAATAAATTCTTCCTTAAAAGCCAAAATCTTTGCACCCATATTGTCTTTGTTGGGCTGACTTTTGCGTGGCGTATATTAAGAATGAAGACGAACATGGGCTTTGGCCCTCTTTTGTATAAAAAAAAAAAAAAGAATGAAGACGAACATTGTTATAAGAACGTCATGAAAATTTTGTTTTCTTTGTAACCTATCTCATGAAATTCACTAAATAGCTCATGTTAAATAAACAATAATATCTTCCTTCAAAAAAAAAAACAATAATATTATAATTCTTAAACTGCTTTTGTTTGAATAGTTTTTGTTTATGATTAGTTTTAAAACCTCAACACGCTTTAACAAAAACCCTCGCTTAAGATCCCATGATTTTTTGAAAAGTTTCGATGGATTTTCAAAACCGACGATGTAATTTTTTAATTGAATAACATTTTTCTTTAAAACAATGTCTTCTTCTTTAGGAGATTCTTTTTCTTTAATGATCTCATTTAACTTAAAAGTTTCATTTTTTTTTGTTGATTGAGAATCTCTTATGATTTTAAGAAGATTTTCATTTATGCTTATCAAATTCTCTTTTGCCTATTTAATTTCAGAATTTTATTTTCTTAATCTTTCACAAGTCTCTTCAAGAATTTGAGAGTTATAAAAAGATTATCAAACAGATGTTCAATTTTTTAACAAGATGAACATAGTTCAAGATTTACCTCTTCATTACTTGAATTTGCCATTATACATAAGTTAGCTTGTTCATCTTTGTTTGTTTGTTCTTCTGGATCATCCCAAGTAGTCATCATGAATTTTTGTTTGAATTGAAAATTATAGGATTTCCTTTTGTTTAATGGATATTCAAATTTGTAATGTTTAGGCTTGTAGCATCCATAGCAGATGACTTAACTTTTGTCAACTTCTGGTTTTGAATTTTTTTGTTTGTAGGAAAAGTTCTTTTGTTCTGATCTCTGCCTTTTATCAGCCTGTGTAATTTTTTGGATAGAATATGATTTCATCTTCATTTTCTTCTTGATAATCTTTTTGTTCTTGATTGTTAAGGTCCGTATCTTCTTCTTGAATTTGAAATTCTTGATTTGTTCTGAAGGAAATCATTTTGCCTTTATTTGAAGATTTGTTATCTTATAGTAGAACTTCATGAGCTTTTAAAGATCCAATTAGATATTCTAATCCGAGTTTTGTAAGATCTTTTGCTTCTTTTATTGCAGTTACAATATGTCTCTAGAATTTTGGAAGATATCTTAGAATTTTCCATACCCTTTCATGAGTGGTAAAATTCTTTTCAAAAGATCATAATTCATTCATAATGATAGTAACCTTTCCATGCATTTCATCTATGGTTTAAGTTTATTTCATTTTGAATAGTTGAAATTTTTGTACTCCGATATCAATTTTTTTCTTTCACATGACCGGTGCCTTCATGATGAGTTTTTAAGGCATCTCAAATTTCTTTAACGGTTTTGTATTCTTGTGTTTGATGACATGTCATTTTACGTCATTCTTTGCATATTTTTCAGTAGGTTTTAGCAGCAAAAAAGAGGAGTATTAGAACGATTGCATATGATTTCGGGACTTTTGTAATGTTTTCTATATTTGAGTCTGTAATTTTAGTTTTCCCGAAACATAGCAATTTTAGGGGGGTTTTGAAGTAATTCACGAAGAAATCATGCAAATTGGCTAATCAAGAACAACTGAAGAATTGTCAAGACTTTGGGAAGACAAAGAATGAAGATTCAAGAGGCCTCAGGAGACTTTACATATGAAGGAATTATGTTTCCAAGTTCCGAGACAAGTTATTTGAAGACGAAGACCTAAAAACGACGAATATCCAAGAAATTGGGCCTGAAAGCACAAGAGCATGGGCCTAGGGAATTTGCAACAAGGCATATGTGCCATAAGCATATGCCATGTGCCCCAAGCATCTTAAAATGCGGGGGCGCAAGCGTAATTTTATTCGTTTTTTTGGGTTTAGCCCGCGTTTTTAGCCCAAACCCAGGAAGAAATCTCCACTATAAATACTAGCATTCCTCATTCAGAATTTCTCGTTCAGAACTGTGGCAGTTCAAGAGGAAGGCTACTTTGGAGCTTCGGGAGAGAATCTATCTTCTCCTTGATTTTCTAGGGTATGTTTTTATCTTTAGTAATATGTTTTTAGTTAGCATGTGTAACTAAATCTTTTTAGGTTAGAGTTCTAAGATGAACCTCTGTATATTTTTGTTGGATATTTATTTAATTTAATATGTCGTTTATTTTATTTATTTATTCTTTTGTTCGCTATTAAGTTTTATTAGGAAGTAGTTTTATTTCTGTGAGAGATACAACCCTAGATTAAGTACTTAGGTTGCGACAGAGCCTAATATTGCTATCACTGATTGGATGCTAATATCTTGATATTTATATCCCTTTATTGATAACTATCTGTCTAGGAAGTAAGTGATTATTAACTAGCCAAATATATCATAGGAATTGTTGACCCTAGACGTAGGTACCCAGTGGCTAGAACCCATTGGGTCAGGTGGTGCCTTATTGAAGCTAGGAATTAACTGGTTAGTAATTAGGGAAACAAGCATCTATCTGTCCGACTTAAAGTTATAACCTAATAAGACCATTCTCTTGAAACCCTTAGTAAGGTAGACGTAGATTAGGGCTTCCCGTTTGTAGAACTACTAAGAAAGCGTAGTTAGAGTGTGCTATGAGTGTCCTAAGATTCATAGATGGGCAAACCTAAGGGAACCTTGGCCTTCATTGCCTTGGGAAACACTGGAAAGCCAATATAAAGTTATATTTCAATTACCTTTGAATTAACAAGACCCCACACGTAAGGATCACCTTGCGATCAACTTGTGCAGTTAGGCATTGGAGGGATACACCTAATTAGGTACTCAGTGGCTAAAACCCATCGAGTCAGGTGGTGCCTTACCTAAGTAGGAACGTCCCAACGACCTCATCACTTGTA
>Ga0315915_1004177_pt1 | contig 18257 bp, 7 predicted proteins | sample MpolbnodulesMG_FD_207738 | JGI IMG/M metagenome (GOLD analysis project Ga0315915, IMG submission 207738) | Medicago polymorpha root nodule microbial communities from Los Angeles, California, United States - branched nodules | ecosystem: Host-associated > Plants > Roots > Nodule | place: USA...
TTTATACATGAATTAAACTAATCAAATTATAGACATTAGATCAAAGCATCTGAAGATGATGTAGGTCATAGTAATTCACTTGAAGAAGAAAAGAAAAAGCAGGAAGCCAAATTGGCAGAAAGAAGAGCAAAATTGTTTCATGAAGATATAAAGGAGGTAAAAAGAAACCATTCACATAGGACTGATTCAGCAAGAACTATGAGCCATATAAATCAGCTGGAACATTCTTACTTTTCCATTAGATTCTAAGTCCTTTTCAAGGAGACTTCAACTGTCTAAAGTTATTCCTTTAGATCAGTGTTAAAAGGAATTGGAATCATATGAGCAAGTCGAGTTAAAAGGAATTACTTTTGATCAGTGTTTTAATAGTAAATCCCGGAAAATAGTGAAAAGAATAAAATTCTATTATGTGAAATACCGGATTGCGGAAGTCACATATCTGTTGAAATAAATCATTTATTATGTAAGTAAAAAGTTAGTTATATACAAATAACAGTAAAAAAGTAGCATAAAATTTACTCAAAAAGCTCATTAGTTCATAATTCTGGTCTCCAACCATTGTCATTGTTGAGGCGTATCTTTCAACTTCTTCTACCTAAAAATCAAATTCTCATTGATTTTCGGTTTTGCCCATCCCTATAAACAACTTTCCAATTAAAGGCATCAGCATAATAGGAGACTCGTTGGAGAAACAATGAAGAGTCGAAAGATAAGGAGGAGGACATGGAATGGAGGCTGAGCTCAATCTGCTTGAAAGGGTTACTCTTCTTTGTTATAAAAAATACCTAAAAAAATCCTATCTTTTTCCACTAACTCTGCTATGACAGCTTACTGTCCACAAAAATTCAAATAATTCACTCTTGCTCCATACACGAGCCCGAAATTCATAGATTCCACCAATGCAAATAACCAAGATAATCTTGAATCACCATGTGATTCTCATTTATTTCAAAATAACTTCCAAAAAAGACTACCACCAGCACACTAAGAATTCTACAGGATTCCATGGTCTGCATCCTGCTGTGCTGGCCAGAAACTTCTGCACAAATTATACTGCTAAATTCATCTGTATGCATTCCATCATCCCTTCCATATATAGTCATGATCACATCTGTCCACAAATGTAGTCTTTAGAATGAAACAGTTGCCATTACAAACAGACTACTTCGAGTTGAATTGCAAGTAAACTTTCTATAAATCGAACGTTTCTTATTTTCCATTATCATTACTTAAGATATCACATCCTAGACAATAATAGAGAAAGAGAATAAAAACATTGAAAAACCTTATTGCAAACTTTCACTCCATTTTTACAGTTATATTGTCAACAAACACCTAAATTAAATATGCAACATCTCAAAATAAATAAATAACACTAATAGTAAAGGATCCAATAGTTCTCTATATAACATACTCAATTGTCACGAACTGATACAACTCAATAAAACCAGACAAATACACATAACATAGCAAACAATCGCAGCCAATTATAAAAATGAGCAACGATGAAGTGTAAAAAACAGGAAAACTTTAATTCCCATACTTTCTTACTAGAGGGAGTCCAATCCAATGCTCCAAAGACCGTTTAATTTGGGGGTCCAACCTCATGGTCCACTAGCGGCGGGCATTGAAGTCAGAGCAAAGTTCATTGTGGACTGACCCAACACACGAATTGTTAGCTTCTAGAGGATTCGAACATGAGACCACACACAAGCCTACACCACCAGACCAACACATGAATTTCTACTACTAATATTCACTAATCAAGCACAAACCCAATTGGAAGAGAAAATTGTAAAAAAGAAAACATTAACAAAAAACTCAAACCCCAATAAATATTTTTCAAGCAGAAATTGAAGAGTAAACAGGAAGAGAGAAAAGAGGATGTTGAGTTCACGATCATTAGGAAGATCTTTCAAACCCTTAACGAAGTAGTTGCTTATGGAGATCAGGTCATTCACGTCAAAGTTTCTAGAATAATCAGCAGCCATTTATGTGGAAAAGGAGTTTTTTCGTTTTCGTTGGAAGTCAGAAAGAAACTGAAATGTTGAATGAACAAGGTTGTGTTTGAAGTTTGGTGTTCTTTTCTTTTCCTTTTATTAGAGGAGGGAAACACTTTCTTTTGAATAATTAGGATTTGTTTTTAACTGAATGAATAAAAATTAAGATTAGGATTAGATTTTTTTAATTTTTAAACCACTCTAAGTCTGATGTAGAAGTGCTTACCTTTATGAGTTTAATAGTTTCTGAAAGAAGAAAAATAAAATTAACAAAAATGTCTTATTATATTTCTCCCACCAATTCAAATAATACAATTACTCAAGTGGTTAGTTAATGAGCGACAAATCATTTAAGAGAACTCGAGTTTCATTTTTTACTTACCTCTCGGCCAAACTTCGAATTCTTAGGGCCCCTTCTTATGGGAACCGTAGATTATCACAAAATACAACTAAAAAAATATTCATAAAATCTAGTTCAACCGACAATGCAAAACTATTACATTCGAAATCGAGACCTCACACTTGTGTGCATAAATTTCATAATGTTTACCGCTTTGTCTGCATACAAAAGAAGGTATAATAACAATACTAATATAGTATATCTCATCAGACTTTAATTAAATTAAGCGTTTATGATGGAGAATAATTGAATTAGCTAGGATGAATGACCTCTTAAGAAGTAATTTGTGTTACATATCTTCCATATGTTATTTGAAAAAGAAAAAAAACAATAATATTGAAACTCAAATTTCCTATTGTATAAAATCATATATAATATGTAAAATTCAGTCATGTATCATTAGAAGATAAATTTACCCAAAATCTTATGTGAGATGGTGGGAGACACCAATCTTAAATCTCTAAAATAACAAATTTCTTCCAAGTAAATTGAATGAATCACTAAAATAAATGAATAAAATGAGTTGCTTATATGAATAGCATAAGAGATGCTTACATGAAGACAAGGAATATGCCAAAAAGGAATTAGACTCTCACCCTATGACTTGCTCGTGAATTTTGTGTTAAGTCAATTGAAAAGGGACGTAATGTCCTCATGTACTTGTTTGTTCTTTCATTTCGCTTTCCTTATAGATGGTTGCCCCCTCCCTCAAACTCTTTTATTTTATTTAAAACGGCCAAAGAGGAATTACATCATATTTTCCCATCCATTTTTTTATTATGAGGTAATATTTTTCCATCACTTATATATAAACAAACAAACCTCACAATTTTTTAAGCTAAAATAATATTGATACGAAGTTTCCAGCATCATTTAACAATAACCGATCTATGTAGAGAAATTTATGACACATAAGACAAGTTCTTTTATTTCTAACAAATTTTCTTCATATACCATAGTCCGGGATCGAACTCCAAAATTAATATATATAAACATGTCTTGAAATTAGGGGACATATCCTAATCTATATATTAGTAATATTAAATTTTAAAATTTCGTTGAAATTGCTTACACGCGGAATTGCTTACATCAAGTATATTAAAGAAACTTTTGTAAGAGGCGTGTTTCTTTCATTTAAACTTCAAACAATATATTCTTTTATTTAATTATTAGTCCACATTAATTTATCACAAAATTGAGATGTTTCTTTTCTTTTCTTTTTCAGCAGTTTTCTCTGTTTTATGTGTTGCAGTTACTAGTCTGTAGTCTTTTTTTTTTTTTTACCTAAAGTATCTTCTGCTTGCAATTGTGGAGGTTAATTTTTAAGTTAACTGAGATTCATGTATGAGACTAATCTCTCCAAACATATGTTTTTCATACACAGTGGTCAGTGATTGAACACTTGACCAAATGGTTAAGCGATCCAAACATCCACCACTTATGTTAGACAATATTTTTGGTAAATTTTGCTGATTCAACTGTGCATTAGTTTGTGTTATTTTGACAAGGTCTGTGACTTGTAATGTCTCTAGTAACAAGAAGTGACTTTAATAAAGAGTGTATCAAAGTGTTTAAGTAAACATAATGTTATCATTAAAATATGTTTCAGATTTGCATATTTTGTGGATACATAAAAAGAATCTTTTTGTGGATGCATAAAGAATCTTTATACAAATCAAATTATAATAACTACACACCTATCATTTGAATGTGTAATTTAGATAGGAAACTTAAAAAACTAAAAAAGTACTATTCACTCCTAATTTCCTAGACTAATTTTTCCAAATGGAAAATCTTAAGAGTTGACTTCCTTTCCATTCCAACACAAGTTGATTCTCATTTTCTCCTTCAATTCTAGCTTGATATGAACTATCACTTCCTCTCAACATTTCTCTGACTTCCATCAAAACATTTTTGCTCAATCTTCCACCTTCTATGCTAATCTCATCTTTAACATAACCATCACTTTTCATCTCTTCCCATGTTTGTAACCAATCAAGAGAAGATATATAAGGTGCCACAAACAACACCTCACATGCAATTCTTGCTTCTGAGAATTTTTCTGAAAACTGTGACTCAATTGATTCCAACAAAGCCTTATAATGCACCAAATTCCCTTCAAAATATGACTTGAAATTCAAACTATTTTTCAGTTTCTCAAATGCATCACCATCACCAAAAGTAATGATTCCCTTCCTACCATAGTTCTTGATCAAATCCTCAGCTACCTTCAAAAACTCGTAAGCATGTTTTCTTCTACTTCTAACCATTCCCATATGCGGAAGACCCGTCATCAAATTGAAAGCCAAAAACTCTTTCGTTCCACCCTTTTCGTTCATTATTTTGATCTCACTAATCAATTGTTCCAATTCCTTTTCCTCTACCTTCAGTATCAAACCACATGATTTAGCATACTCATAAAGTTCCCTTTTGGCATCCTCAAAATTCCAAACACATTCAGAATTTTCATCACTCCATTTAATTGATGTCAATTTCAATGTTTTGTTCATTTTTGAAACAGCCTTCAATAGAAAAGGCCATTGAACACCATTTCCAAAACAATAATCAATTATGTGAATTTCATCACAATCTTCTAACATGGCAGCTTCAAGAATTGATGAAATAGCTGAAAAATGAGCAATTTTTCCAACCAAATTCCCTTGATAAAATACCTTAAAGGCAGCCTGAAAATTCTTGTATGCCTCGCCTTTGAGGTAATCTCCATGATTTGTCACTTCTTGAGCCAAGTAATATGCAAGTGTCTCAAGAGAGTCACCAATAGGAGTGGTGACTTTTTGGCTTATACACTTCAAATTAACTTCTGCCAGTGCTTTTTGTCCTTTCTCCAAGGCTTCTCCGTGTGCTTCCATCAAGTGTGGAAGACTCACTTGGTTTTCAATTTCCATTTTTTCTTGTGGCAAAGTAAGTGATTGTTGAATTGATGAAAAATCTGATTTCATTGAAAGTGTTGGACTCCATGCATCACATGGAGAATTTTGTGAAGGGAAATGATCATAAGTGGCACTGGTGGCCATTTTACAACTGTCTCCGAGGGGATCTGAACTCTTCCCTTCGAGGTTATGTGGAAAATTTTGTGAAGGGAAACTCCCTTCACTTTCTTCTTGGTAATATTCTTGTTCATGAATATTACCAATTTGGGGACTCAAAATGGAATCAAAAGAATCTAATTCCATTAGAGATGGAAGTTCTAAGGTTTCTTCATCAATTGGAAATTGGATATGATCATTGGTGAATATGGAGATTTCAGAGAGAGTACTATTCTCTGAAGTGCTTAATTGAGTATTGAATTCATAATCATATTCAACATGGTCATCCATGATGATGCCATATGGAACATAGTCATCATCAACATGGTCATCCATGATGAGACCATATGGATTATAGTTATCAAGATGGTCAACCATGGTGAAGCTATATGGCTCAACAATTTGATGATGATGATGATGATGATCAAATGAGTCTATGTGTTCGTAGATTAAAGGCCATGGAGAGTGAAGAATCTCTTGCTGACTCATATTTTTTAAATGTTTTTCTTTTCTTTTGGACACTGTAGAAGATGAGAGGATTGTGCTGGAGAGATTGATGGGTATTGCTTGACTATTTATAGGAAAAAAAAGTTCTTGGAGGAACAATGTGAAGACAAAATAGAAACCAAAGGGAGAAGGTTAAGGCAATGATATTCTTATTTTTTTTCATTTGTAAATTACATTTTAATGATGTATTTGGAAGTTTTTGATAAATGCAAAAAAGTCCTCACAGTGAATATTGTGAATGGTATGTTGTTTATTTTATTCATTAAATGAGTTTTAGGTACTCTAACTTCATGCTATGATATCACAATATTGACAAAAAAAAATTAAATATTGATTGAATCTTTTACTTTTACAATTTTGATAAATACTCTTTATTTTGTTCTTGGGAGCTTAACTAAGCTGGTATAAATAATGCATAATATATACAAGGTCCAGGGTTCGAACCCCGGCCACCAACCAAAACAAATACTCTTTATTTTAACACTTTCTTCATAGTTAATTTTAGTATTAAAATATTATATTTTTTTTCAATTCAAAAATATTATATATGAAGAAAAAAAAATTTCAATATAAAAATAGATAACAGATTTTAAGTACATAAACTCTATTTTTTAGAAGAAAAAAAACTTTTTTTCCATGGTATAATAAGTGAATAGACATAAATTATGTGCTGCAAGAAAGCTACTTTAAATTTATATATTTAATATTTAAATAATTAAATTATCAAATTATGTTCTTGATTCAAAAATTGACATTATTGCTTCATTCATTTTATGGTCATGCTAATAACAACATAACACTTGTTAAGGATTTAAAAATGAAAAATAATTGATAAATATTTTGTAGAGATGGTTCATAAAGTTTTAATGTGTTGAATACGTTGTTCATAAAGTTTCATATTTAAATTTCTTAACAAGTACATCAAGACGGTTGTTATCATTTCCCTTTATCTTAAAATGTTTTTTTTTAAACTCATTATCGGATTCAAAAAACAACTAATCTAAGATGATCAATTTCATCGCCCACTTGCGAGAACCCATTTAAAGCCAGAGCAAAACTCTATATGACACCCACCGAAATTGTTATCAGAGAAAATCAAACATGAGAAATTGAAAGAAGCAAATTCTAATATCCAAAGCCAACTATTAGGTGAACCTCAAATTTAAGAAAAGAGAGAATTTTGCTCTATTATTTTAAACTGTTATTTTTCCATTACTACCAAATTTAGGAGAAGATAGAATTTTGGAACTTTGGAACGAAAACAAAGGAAAATACAATCACTTCTCCTATCTGCTCAAAACATCTCCAAGCATGAGTATTTTTTTTTCTCTTTCAAAATACTTTTTAAGTCTCATGAGACGTCCCTTATTAGTAAAAAAATAAAGTCTCTTGAGACGTTTTCAATCGAATCCCGATCATAGAATATTCTTCCTCCTAACATAATGAAATACTATCAACCACATCATCACTTTTAATCTAAATAAAAAATATAGCAACTATCTGTTACTATTTTTTTTTAGTAGTGTATCTATTGCTATTTTAAGATAAGGTATACCTTCTTGTCAAAAAAAAAGATAAGGTATACCTATTCCATAAAATTCATACATAAAATACTTAATTAATGAATTAATAGTGCAATAATATTTAAGTTACTGATGTCATGTTTTTGGTTGAGAATTTTTTCTCTCTTATTTTTTTTTCAAATATTCTAGTGGTTAGAAATTTACCCTTAACATATAAATAAATAAAAAATTTGAGGTTCGAACTCTGGCCACTACATACTTTATGCCAATGAGCTATTTTTTTTGTCATGCAAATTTTAGCTTTTCACCTATCATTTTTTTTATGAATTAGGAAGTTACATTGAATGTAAGCTAATTCAAGTCGAGTCAAAGATATATACACTCACCACATATTTAAACTTGTTATTATGCAAGTATTATTTTTTTCTCTGAGGTATAATTAAAGTATATACACATAAATTCTTTTTTGACTCAATATACACATAAATTCTATGATGTCTTATCCATAAATTTTCTTCTCTAATTTTTTAATAGTGGGTGCATGGAAGTTTTGTTTTTGGTGAAATGGATGCATGAAAACTACTTTAACTTTATTTAACATTCAAATAAAGAAATGATGCCATAATTGACATTATTGCTTCATTTTATTCAATTTAAATTATTATTTCCCTTTGCTACCTAATTTGAGGAGAAGATAGGATTTTGGCACTATGGAAAGAAAACAAAGGAAAATACAATAACTTCTATTCTCTGCCCGAAACATCTCCAAGCATGAGTATTTTCTTCTCTTTCAAAATACTTGTTTTAGTCCCGTATGAGACATTTTCAATCAAATCCTGATAAAATACTCTTCTTCCTCACATATTGAAAGGTTTTCAACCACATATCCTCACGTTAATCTTAATAGAGATATAGAATCTATTATATTAATAAATTTAGATACAGGTATACCTATTCCATAAAACTCATGCAGAAAATAATTAATGAATTGGGAGGTCATTGAATCTTGGGGATGAGTTCATATAAAGAGACAAAACTTAATATCTAATTTTAGTTATTTATATGATATAAATTGGACTAGTGATAAGATAAGATAAATTAGAGGAAGAACATAAATTCTTTTTTTTTTTTTGAGCAAACGAACATAAATTAGTTGAAGAAAGAAGCTAAGGTGTCGTGGATTTGAACATAAATTTGATTTTTTTTCCTTGAGAGGGAAATTTGAGATTATGAACTTATTTAATTTTTTTTTAGTGTAAATTTGAGATCTTATTTAAATGTTGTCCAAAATTACTTTGTCACTTGAACCAACAGGTAATCAAGCATATTGTCCTAAATTACTTTGTCACTTGAACCAACAGGTAACCAAGCATTACATAGTTTCCATGAGCTTAAATTAATTGGTAGCTACATTGTATAATATATACAGGAACTGAGAATCAAACTTGAAACATTCTATTTATTCACCTTAAAAGGTGAATTTTTAGACACCGAAGACCCCAAAAAAAATAAGCATTGCATATTCTTAAAAAAAAGTTCAAACAAAATTACACTATATTTTACTATATTGTAATAGTTGAATATTCAAAGTGCAATAACATCTAGTCTTAAGAGTTTAGATTTAAATATTATAAATAGTTGAGAGAATTTTTTTTATTTAAATACATTTTTCGTCTATTAAGTATTGCATTTATGTGACCACCTACCTCCTTTCAAAAAAAAATGTGGCCACCTACCTTTTCTAATGGATTTTGATCTCCTATGTAATTTCCTCTTTGTAATTTGTGGTAGTTCCTCTCCAATTTCCCCTGATTTTATGTCATGAAATTATTGATGTGTACCGATATGTCATAGGTAGCGCGTCTTTTACAAAAAAAATGAAAAACAAAACAATAAATATGTGAAAGTGAGGTCGAAACAGGATGGGGAATATTGATTCTTTGTTTCTAAATTGTGAAAGTTTCCACTCACATGCACGAGTTTAACTTTAGAGAAATGCTATGTTACGTGAATAAATGATGTGCATTAGCACAAATCAAGAAAAGTAGAGAGGCACTATGAAATTACAAATGAGAAAACATGAAAAGGTTAAACTTAAAATCGTTCAAATAGACATGGCAACAAAATCCGTCTCCGCCTATACCCGGCCGCCCCCGTTTCAAATTTAACAAGAAAAATCCGATTTAATTGGGTATGGGTGTGGGAGAAATCTGGATTTTTGATACAGGGGCGGGCCCGAGGGATGCTTATATCCGCCCCATACCAAAAAGTGAAATGTCAAATTGAAAAATCGCAATACTTGAAAGAACAAAATTATGTGGGCTATTTGTACAAATTGACCATATAAAGGTCTGAAATTGAAATTCTTTATATTTTTTATATTCAATTTTTTTAATAGATATAAAATTCAGGAAAAGTGACATAAACGTTGAATTTTTGCAATTATGTTTATGACGTTAAAATATAGGTTTTCCATGAAAAAATAGAATTTTTCGACAAGGGATGAATAGATTCTGAATTTTTATTTTGTAAAAAAACAAAACAATGGAAATCTCGCCTATAAATTGAATTTTGAGTTGATTGATTGCAAACAGAACTCGATTAATTTTGATTTTTCAATCAAAACGTGCAAAATTTTATAAGATTTTGAAGACGGGTCGATTTATTTTAATTTTTCAGTCAAAACGTGCAAAATTACAATTTTGTTATGAGTAAGCATATACTCACGTGTCAAATTTCATTCTTAATTTTATAGACATGGTTAGAACATCATAAGAACTTTCACCATGAATTTTTTTGAGTTTTTAACTGAAGGCCAAATTAATTATAAATTTTTGAAGAAATTCATAATTATGGGAAACAAAAATTCATAATTAAGTCTACCATCGGCTTAAAATTTTAACTTTTTTGTGAAATACATATTTTATTGTCATAAATATGCTCGCAAAAAAACATGAAAAGATTCAACATCTATATTACTTTCCTGAACTTTAAGTCTATAAAAATATTCTCAAATTACAAAAGTAGAATAAATGTTATTTTTTACCGAGTCAATTTAAACAATTAACCCAAATTACATTTAAGCAAAAATATTGTAGTCCATATGAATATATGATCTATCTAATTTGAAGGAACTATATCAAAAATTTCATCTTTCATGATAGTTAAACAATAAAAAAGCAAAATTATTTGGCAGTCGTCATGTTTTGATGATAGGAATGGGATGCCAGCCAATCACTTTCCCACATATTGAGAATTTTTTTCCCACTAGGTTGCCCGATAAACTCCGATTCCTGTTTTGGCATCTTCGATGTATAGTACCCCAAATTACCGAATGATTTCACTATTCCTTATTATATTAACAAAATTTTGATTAGTAGCTCTCAAAAAATAATATTTGATTAGTTAATAGTTCATGTCTTATCAACACAATTACGTACCCAACTCATGAGTAATACAAATGTCAATGATGAAGAAATTTTCACTTATTTTCCCGTAGTAAAATAGTCACATGAAATAGTATAGCTACTAATATGCATCCACGTTATGAAGGTTCCTTAATACTTATACAGTGACACGTTAATTTATCATTTGAAAGGAATTTATGAATATACAAAACAAAGTTATTGCTCTAAATGCAGGTGATTGTAGTATATCCCTATCAACGAATGGCAACAACTATTTTATTCAAAGATGAATAATATAATGAAATGAAGATTGGTTTTAACTTGTTGTTCTACATACTTTAAAGTTTATATAAGGTGTAACTATAATAGAATAAATAAAGTATTTTAATCGAATGCTTTCCTTTTATTATACGTTTGATTGTATCTTTGTCGACTAATCAATCTTTTTTTTTCACACAAAAATAAAAATAAACTTCTTTATCACGCAACCTTTTTGAAAGCAAAAATGTATTTATTTTCATTTTTTTTTAGGTAAGTTAAAAGTATACATGCACCACTTGAACAAAAAAGAATATACATGCACTAACTGTTTCATAAACATGTCAATTATGTATTTTTTTTTGGTCAACTAGCCTAGCGGCTCGAGAAATTCACTTTAAAGGTGAAATAGTGGGGTGTCCGGGGTTCGAACCCCGGCCCCTGCATACATAATGCATTATCCCTTACCAAGTGAGTTAAGCTCACGGGGACAATTATGCATTCACCTTAATTATGTTTTTTTTTTAACAAGGCAAAATGAAATATAATACTACCAAAAACGTAATTGTTGCAGCACAAGGTGTGCTAAAACATGTCAATTATGTTGGCATCCCTATAAAACAAGAATCAGCTACATGCACACTCATAATAATATATTAAAAAAGAATAAAAAAATTACAGAAGACCAAAAATTAGGGTATATAAAACCTAATTTAGTAAGTCCATATAAATGTGTAGATCAACCCAAATAAGTAATACATAATTCAAACCACTACTTAATCTTAACAAGCACTAACCAGAGGTCTACGTACTGGTGAATGGATCGACCATCAACATGGAACGAGTCTAAAACGAACAACTCTTTGCAGCAGTAACAACATGTAAAACGTCTCTTTTGAGCCAAACACTCCAACATCAATTAAATAGAATGATGAGGATATCATCCCAAAACCAATCAGAGGGACTAATATAGATATTAAGGTGACACCATCACGAAACTTTAACCCTTGAAACTGTATATTTCAACAAATCTGGAAACGATCAGAGATCAATAAGTGGGAACACGAATTTGATATCTATTCAGTTTGCCGCATTACAACCATGACAGATTTAGCAAAGAACAAAAATACCACGAAAAGTCAAAACTCCCCTCAGGGGTGAATTATGCACTTTTTTGTCCTTCTTCCCACGTTCTTCCGTATTGAAATGTCATGGAACTTGGGATGAATTTTTCCCAAATTGTATTGTCTTCAAAAATCTTTCAAGAACCATTGATCTTCATTCTTTAAACCCATTGATCCTTCATGAGGTGTCATGTTTTGCCGAATTACAACATTTAATAACAAAAAGACACAAAACACATATGTAGTTGCATAGTTAGGGAAGAAACACAACTACAACGACTTGAATGAAAACAATACAAAATGCTTCTCAAACCATGAACAACTCCTTTAAATGACATCTTGTTTGCCTTCAAATACAAAGAAAATAACTTAAAACATAGCCTAAAACATCATATGATACTCCGTCATCACAACCCCAAACTTAAGCTGGTGTTTGTCCTCAAGCAACAAAGTAGAAAGAAGTTAGAATTTACATGAATTTTAGGAGTTAACATACCTTTCCAGAGATGGTGCTTAGATTTTTTCTCTTCCCATTTCTATACTTGACTGACTTACGACTTCCATGCAAGCGGGACATGCTTAGAGAAGATACTCATACTTTCGACCAAATTTAATTTCACGACACACGTATGTATCTCCTAAATCCAATGGGGTTGGTCAAGGAATTTTACACACTTCAGTCATTATGTGATTGTACCTTGTTGTGTATTTGAAGCAATTCTAAACAATCATTCAAAGTCAGTATTACCACACATATAGAGGTCTTTTCAAGACTATAACGTGACTTAGGTTATGGTGGAGTATATTTGAGAAAGAGGGATAACAAACAATTTAGAGTTAATTCCTAAGGATTTCCTATTTAAAATACTTCCTGCAACCTTTAGCTTTGTGTCACAACCAGAAATGATGAGGTACTAGCATTTGTGTCAAACAATAAATGGATACTAGCTAGTAAAACAACTTATTATTTATTTATTTTGTTTGAAGAGACCAAACTTTTGTTTTTGTCTTCTTATTTTTTTTGTATAGACCATTGTTGCAATGACTTTCGGAGATCAAGCTATTGATTAGCGTTGACTCACAAATTTATAATTCACCACCGATCTTCAATTTTTTCAAGGGAAAGGGGAAAAGTTCGAATAAAAGCCGTTATTAAAATGAGATTTAAGGTTCCGGGGTTTAGTTACGTAAAGGGAAGGTAATAGCACCTTAAACGTCTATAGTACTCTATAGGAACCTTTTGCATTTATATATTTTTGGCTAAAATTGTTTATTATTTGCTTGCAAAAAAGATTAGTGTGATGAGGAAAAGAAAATATTTTTTTTTTATTTTTTTGATTTGGAAAGACAAAGTCTTTTGCCTACATACCCGTGAGGAATCAAAACCACGTAGTTTGGAGTAAAAGAAACCACCTGATTTGTGTGATGTTATTTATTTATTTATTTTTGGGTTAATAGTGTTTGTCACCCCTGTAATATAGGTCATTTTCAGTTTGATTTGCATCCTTGTAAAACTTTTTTTTCTTCGGGACAACACCCCTTTCCAATATGACTATGCATATTGCTGACGTGGTATACTACGTGATATGCTGACGGTGCATATATGCTTATGTGCGTGCTGACTGTATAATTATTTTTATTTTTTATTTTTTGAAGGGTACACGTGGCATTTGTGCCTATTTTTTTAAAAAAAATAATAATATAAATTCATTTATATTAATTTAGAAATAAAAAATTTGAAAATTAATTTTTGAAAATAAAAAATTTAGGAAATTTTTTATTTACGAAAAATATTTTCCAAATTTTATATTTTTTTATATAAACATTAAGAATTTTATTTTTGAAAATTTTAAAAATTAAAAAAATATTCAGATTTTTTTCGAAAAAACTTAAGATTTTTTATTTCTAAACCTAAAAATATCATAAATTTTTTTAATTTTTTCAAAATATTAAAAATTAGATAAAATCAAAAATATATTCAGATTTTTTTTCCAAAAAATTATAAAATCGAAAAAAAAAATCAGATTTTTTTTTTAAAATTTAGAAAAATATTAAGATTTTTTTCTCAAAAATTTTAAAATAAAACATTCAGTTTTTTTCGAAATTAAGAAGATTAAAAAAATTCTGGAATTTAATTTTCAAAATAAAAAAAATCTGAATATGTTTAAAAAATTTGTATCCATAATTTTTTTTTGCAGAAAATTTTATTAAACTTTTTTTTTTCGGCAAAAAAATCTGACTTTTTTTGAATTTGTTTTTTCTAAATTTAACTTTTTTCTATTTTGAAAATTAAACTCCAGAATCTTTAAAAAAAATTAATTTCGAAAAAAACCGAATATATTTTCAGATTTTTTTAATAAGTGAATTTCGAAAAAAAAAACCAAAAATTTCTAAAAAATCTTATCGTTTTTTCTGATTTTTGAATATTTGATTTTTTTTCGATTTTTAAATTTTTTGGAAAAAAAATCGGAATTTTTTTTGGATTTTTTTATTTTTGAAAATTAATTTTTAGATATTTTAAAAAATAAAATATGATGTGGACAATTACAAATTAAAAAAAACCAAGTCAGCGCCACATATGCGCATTTGATGAGTTGGATGGAGGAGGGGTGTTTTCCGGAAGAAAAAAAAAAAGTTTTACAAGGATGCAAATTAAACCGAAAAATTTATAGGAGCGAAAACCGGAAATAGCCTATAAGACAGGGTCTAAAAACACTATTAACCCTTTATTTGTTTTAAAAAAGGTTTGAAAATAAAATCCAAATGGCAAAAGAAAATATTTGTTTTGGTGATTTTTAGTTTTTTTTAAGAAAAGGGTTCAAATATACTTAAATGTATTAAAGTATTTATAAAAGAAAATTAAATGAAAAAAAAATCTCTTGATGAGAATCAAGGTTTGTTTTAGAAAGAAAAAAAATCCTTTTTTGAATTTTTTTTATGTTTTTTGATTTTTTTATGGTCTAAAATTAAAATAACAATGAATAAACAAGCAAGAATTATGCAGTGACACCGAGTCAAAGCGAATCCTTTTCCCTTGGATTAGAAATAAAAAAAAAAACACATGCTAAGCATAATTTTTTTGGCATTTTTGACATATAAGAACAAAATAAGTAATAAAAGGACATTGCATATTTTTGTGATTTTTTATATTACTAACTCTAAGACACAATATGAACGTAAAACAATAAACAAACAAAATTTAAATGACATTAACTAAATAAACAATGAAACAAAAAACAAATAAAAAAATAAAATAAAAGAGACATTTCCAGTTTCCGGCGCGGTGGCCGGCCAGCCAAGGTGGCGGCGCCGCTGCGCTGGATCGCCTTTTTTCCTTTCTTTTTTTTTTCTTTCCTTTTTTCTTCTTTTCGGTTCCTTCCTTCTTTTTCTTACGGGTTTTTCTTTATTTTAACAAAATCCCCCAAAAAAACCTAGATCTAAAAGAGAGAAAGAAATAAAGGGTTATAGCTTTTTGATCCTTGGATTTGAATTTGGATCGTTTTTTGTGTTTGGATTCAGACTTGGTGACTGATTTGGATTAGTGATGTTTTATGATGTTTTGTGATGTTTGTTTGGATGGTTTGGTTTTGGTTACAGTGATTCAGATTTGTAATGTTTTATGACGTTTTGTGATGTTTATTTGGATGGTTTGGTTTTGGTTAAAGTGATTCAGATCTGTAATGTTTTGTGATGTTTATGAGGGTTTCAGGTTTTGGTTTTTTTGGTGGTTGTGATGTTTACGGTTCTGGATTTTGTGGTGGTTGTGATGTTTACGGTTCTGGATTTTTGTGATGGTTGTGATTTCGAATCTTTGGTTGAGATTAGGGTTTGAGAGAATTTTGCAGCTTTTCCAATTTTCTTTCTGTGTTTTTCTTGATGTCCTTTTGCTAATGATTTTCATTTCTTTTTAAAGGCCACTTTGATTTCTGAAATTGGAAATTAGAGATCGCTTTTGATTAATGGACTTGATGGTGTTAATTGAGCTTGATGACTTTGGAATGGGAAAGTTGACATGACCGTGATTTGGCCACGAATGGTGGCACTAGCCGGAATTGGCCTTGTACCCTTTGGACATTTTCTTTTTAATTTTTAAAACTAATTTAAATAAAAACAGAAAATAAAATAAAAATAAATAATAAAAAAGATAGACATAATGAAAAATAATACTAATAAAAATAAAAGACTAAAATAAAATTAAAATAAAAAGGTGGACCCAAAAACGAACCAAAAATGAGGTATTTTAAAATACCTCTCTGCCGAAATTTTCCTTGAAAAGACAAAAAATATTTTAGGCCAAAAGACAAAGTGAAATGGAATCTTGGGTCAAAAATCGGGAAATGACAACCATCTTTTTGATGTTTTTGTCTACATTTCTCTTTTTCTTTTCATAACCAAGTTCTACTAGTACTCCATCCCAAACATAAGGTGTTGCTAATATAAAAGAGCAACCTCAAACTTAATTTCAAATCATGACAAGTATCTCTCTAATCCATCTAACTCCAAAGAGATCAAACAAATATGACAATATAGGGTTCAAAAACGTGTGACGTAATATGGCTTAAAAGGGTTTAGTATAGGATATAACAATAATAAATTTGGGTGGCTTAAAAAAGGCATAAGGTATCAAACAAGTGTCTCATGTGTATGATAATACAATCAATATTCAGTAGAAAACGACCACACTTTCCAGCAAAATAACAATCATCATGGAACACACATATAAGAAAGAAATATAGTAGAAAGTGAAAAAATATTTGGCTCAAATTCTCGCCGATTATGTTGTATAGAATTGAAATGGTGAATTTTTCTGAGTATCTTCTGCAACAAGCATCAATAGTTGTTGTGCTCTTGAACTTTTGAACTAAACTAGCTATCTACTATCACTGGTTGGAATAATTCTCTGAGACTAAACAAAAAATTTGGGAAGTTTTCAAAAAGGAAAGGTTATGTAATTCATGTATAAACACCGATCATAGTTACGAGTTATCAAACAATAAAAATAAAAGAATTGTGAGATGAAGCGGCTAGAAAAACAAAAGACTGAAAATTAAAGATTGGCTGAAAATAAAAATTGATGGGTTATCTCTCATTCAACGCTTGTTTCACGTCATTAGCTCGACGCCTTGACCATTGTTGGGTGGCTTATGAAAGGAAGAATGCATTACCCTTACTCTTCCTCTTGTCTGGTAGGGCTTCCATGAATTTAGCATAGAGAGCTAAGTGTTCCCTGATTCAATCAGTAAGCTTTTGGAATTTGTATCCTTCCTTATTAGAGAACAATGAGATTTTTGCTGCTAATGAATCTTTCATTGGGTTTTTTATGTCACAAAGTTTGATGAAAAGAAAAGCTTGTCTCCTTGCACCACCATGTCCTCCATTGCTCCATACGGATGTTTAATTGACCAATCTGTAACCTGTTATGGTGTTTAAGCATTCCTTTCTGCTCTGTATGGAGAATGGTATATTATTGGTTTCAATGAAAAAGATAAGCATAATTTATTATAATATAAAAGTGAAAAAAATATATACCTATAATTTAATCAAAATCAATAATTTTAACTAAAATTTCATAAAAATTAATGTTTCGTATTTATTCATAGTATGATAAAAAGATCAAACTATGTCGTTTGAACACAAGTTATTATCTAAACTTTTGTACGGATTGTAATAGCTACTAGCTCAAAAAAGAAATGTTTTTATTGGTTATAAATACGAAAGGTATTTTTATTCACGAAAGACATTTTTTGTTTTATGGTTTTTTATAGGTTCATTTTAGTCAAGGTAACATATGGCACTGTCGGACACAAAATTGAACACTTCTTCTTTTAGCTGGAATTTAAACTTTGATTCGTCACGTTGAAAACCCCTTCACAATGAAAATATTTACCATTAAAGTCTTCCAACACAAAATCAAAAGTAAGTATTAAATATTAAAAAAAAAACTATATTCAAGGGATATGGTCGCTAATATGATACTTTCAAATGTTATAG
>Ga0315915_1004178_pt1 | contig 18255 bp, 7 predicted proteins | sample MpolbnodulesMG_FD_207738 | JGI IMG/M metagenome (GOLD analysis project Ga0315915, IMG submission 207738) | Medicago polymorpha root nodule microbial communities from Los Angeles, California, United States - branched nodules | ecosystem: Host-associated > Plants > Roots > Nodule | place: USA...
AAATTCTTGCTAAAAGAAGAAGCTATTTATCAATTTCTCCTGATGTTTATCCCTCTCATAGGCATGTTTCTGATATTTCATGTTTTGTAGGAGGATCATGTATGCATTATAACTGGCTATTGTGAAGGAGGTGACATGTAAGTAAAGTTAATATTTGTTAGTAATACTGGTTCTTTCTTGCATGAATAAAGGATTCAAGCCTTTTGGTATTTAATTAATCTCATAAGGAAAAAAAAGGTTCGTTAGCAGTCTACATCTAAATTTGTTTATCTCAAAGGTTAAGCTTTTTAATTAGGATCAAATAATGAGATGTTGATGTCCTTGAACCCTAGCCTAAAAGGTTAAGATGTTGAGAAAACCCTAAACATTTTTGAATGTCTGTCATAAACATGTTTTGTAGTTAACACATACTATAGAGAATGTGGGAGGTGTCTTTGTTGATTGATGTCAAGTGGTTTGCAATGACCATGGTATTCTCTAACATAGAAGCTTGATAGAGAAATATATTCATATGTGCATTTCATAACACTAGTAATCTTAATCACATTCTAATTTTGGGAAGAACTACTCATACATCCAAGAGTTTGGGAGTTGAACATGTTTTGTAAAAGATAAAAGATGAAATACAAAAGAGCTATATTAACATGACATGAAGTCCTAATCATGGAACCCTGCATTCTGTGGAGCAGGGCTGATAGTATTAAGAAAGCTCGAGGATCATTTTTCCCTGAGGAGGTAATTAATAATTTAATCTGCCATTCCTTAATATTTCATTATGAATATTCCTAACTCACTCTGGATTGCCAACTTCAAGTGCAGAAGGTTTGCAAATGGCTAACTCAGTTGTTGATAGCTGTCGACTACTTGCACTCTAACCGTGTAATCCACAGGGATCTTAAGGTATTGGATATCCTCTTATCCTCAATATATACAAATTTCATGTGATGTTTACTTAATGCACTTTCAATGTAAATTCTCAGTGCTCCAACATATTCCTCACCAAGGACAACAATATTCGGCTCGGTACGTAGCATTATCCTATGAAATCTCAAAACTTTTGGCTTCCACGTGCTTTGTTATCTAAAGAAAAGTATTTATTGTGTGGATCATACAGGTGATTTTGGTCTTGCAAAGCGACTTAATGGAGAAGACCTCACTTCCTCGGTAATGTTCATATATTTAATATGTTAGCATTTATCTAATGCTTCTTTCATGAAACTTCGTATTTTGTCAATTGCAATGAACTGTCCCAAGTAATTGATGCTTTTCAGCTTGCAGTAACTAAGCTGATATTTTTGCTTATCGTCCTATAATTTTCATTCTTTGAATTTAAACCTCTTATTTTTAATGTCAATGCTACTTTGATTACCTGATTTTACTTTCATTCTTCTAATACCTTGTCTAGGTAGTTGGAACTCCAAATTACATGTGTCCTGAGCTCCTCGCAGACATACCATATGGTTATAAATCTGATATATGGTCTCTTGGTAAGGACCATGAATATGTTATTCCAATTGACTAAGCCTTATGATATATGATGTTTAAGAATGGCCTTTTTTTGTGAGTAAAGGTTGCTGCATGTTTGAGATTGCTGCTCATCAACCAGCATTTCGTGCTCCGGTAAGATCTTGAACCATCTGCATAAGTTAAGTTTTATTAATGGAAACATAGTTCCTATTCTTCAATACAATTTAAACTAGAAAAGTAATTAAACAAATGAGTGAATTTATTAAACAGGACATGGCTGGACTTATCAATAAAATAAACAGATCCTCCATTTCTCCGCTGCCAATTGTTTATTCTTCTACACTGTAAGTAACTGTCCAAACCATTCTCTTTCAGACTGCCTTTATGATTTTTTTAACGCATGCTTTTGGCCAATGATTTAGGTATTTTCCCTCGAAGTGAGAACAACTATTTAAGTCGAACAAAACTTCCCAAAAATTTCATTTATAATTTCATAATTTATTTTTGGGTCTCGCTAACAAGTGCCTTGTTAAGGATTCAAAAATGGAAGTTTTATGTAGAAAAAGTTACCTTTTAAACTTTTAACATGTTGAATGCATCATTTCCAAGACGAAATTTCCTCTTTAGACTTCTAAAGAAGTGCCCTAAGGCCACATGTTAGCATTTCCTCTTATTTCCCCCTTTTCTTTTTTAATATTTCATCATATGATATATCTGAAAGTTGATGCACTTGTAACAGGAAACAAATTATCAAGAGCATGCTGAGGAAAAGTCCAGAACATAGACCAACAGTGAGTTCAACTGATCCTGTCTTGCGTGATTAGTTTGGACGAAAACATTGATTTTAATGCTGCTTCTCTTCGTTGACAGGCTGCCGAATTGCTAAGACATCCACATTTACAACCTTACGTTCTTCGCTGTCAGAATGCATCATCTAATGTTCTTCCAATATATCCCCTAGTTAACTTAAAGGATAAAACAAAAAGATCTCCCAAATCTAGTGGTGGCAAGTGCCATTACGACAGAGAAATGGGATTTGTAAATCGTTTGGAACGGGTTCATCCAATTGAGGGAAATGGTGATGTACAAACAAGCAATCTTCGTAACAATGGTGAGGTAACAATCTCAACCAGCACAGAAGACAATCTTGAGACCAAGATGGTTTATCTTACGAGCTACATAGCCGAATCTTCTACTAGTATTAGCGGCTCGAAAGATGGGTCAACAACATCCGAATCAACCACTTGCAGTGTGTGCAAGGAGGACTATAAAACTAGACCAGCAAGGGAAATAGCTAGCACCGGGATCACCTCAAAGAGCATACAAGATTCTCTGCATGAAAAAGAACAAAGATTTGATGTAGAGACCACCAAAGTTGAAGATACCTTCTCGAGCAAAGGCTTTGATAATGCTGAAACACACAGGGAAGATGCCAAACTTGATGACCTCAGGAAATCTACTACTTCCAGTGCGAGCAATAGCAGCACCGAAAAAAACAATTCCGCTGACGAGGAAAGTTCATCGCTAATTATGCATCCTCTCAGGGTTGAACATGGCACTAAATCTGTAGACAACTTGAAAAAAAATGAAAACCCTGATGCCTTTACGGAAGAAGGCTCACATATGAACGACCTGTTGTGTGAGAGTAATGATAATCATAATACTGATAGACTTGCAGTTAAGGATGATGACATAGCAAAACAACAGGTTATTTGCTCCACACAGAAAGATGGCAATGTAACACCAAATAGCATTTCATTGAGTATAGTTACCGCAACAGATTGTTCTGGTGATGGTGACGAAACGACCAATAATGAGTTGGATAGTCCGTGCCATCAAAGAGCTGATGCATTGGAATCTCTGCTTGAGTTATGTGCCCAGTTACTTAAACAAGATAAACTTGAAGAGCTTGCTGGTGTGCTGAGACCATTTGGAAAAGAAGCTGTATCATCAAGAGAAACGGCAATATGGTTGACAAAGAGCCTTATATCTGCTCAAAAGTTTAACCCTGAAACCTAGTTTATTATGAGAGGGTCTCATCATTAATTTATTTACATTACTGTAAGAAATGTGTATTTCAAATGCCATATAAGTTTGTTCATTTGAGTTTGCTGCTTGGTTGATGATTGAAGAATGGGAAATAGCATGCCACATATTGTTTATTGCTAAATGGTTATACTAATTAAATTATTTTTGTTAGGTTGGATACAGTCTATATAGGCCACATATATTCATGGTTATATTAAAATGACGTTTGATAGGAAACAAAATACATTCTTCCCTTTTGTTCATGTAAATTGATATCCTCTGTGCGCATTTGAAATGGATGTCAAAGCTCTCATACATCATATTTAATGCTCAAAATAAATTCTTAACACTATCAAGAATTCTCTTCAAAAAAAAAAAACACTATCGAGAATTCAAACACAAAGGATGACAATGTATAGAAACACATGATAAAAAATGTTGCATCTTTAATCAAATATCTCCCAAGTCATCACAAATATTTTATTACATCAAACTTTTATCAGTTAAAGATGATCTCTCTCTTTATGTTACTTAATTCTCGAATTCACATGTGTTGCTATAGAAATTTGTTAATGAAATTAACTTTACATCTTTAGACTAATTTACTTTTTGATTTTTTCCCCTATAGCAATCCTACTCTAATATTTTTTTGACAGCCTAATGTAAAATACTTCATTATTCTCATCTCTATCTATCCATAGGGATTGAATGAGGAGTGGGGATCCTTTTTTATTATTGAGAATTCATGTTTTGTATATGAAAAAGTTTGATCCTTTATTAAGAAGAAAAAAAAAACTCATTTTTCCCTTGCAAACCCACACATCTTCCTACCAAAGAGAATCTTGTTTGAGGAATCGTTGGAAACAAAAAACACACATCTCTTTTTGTGTTATTTCGAATCATAGTTCGTCACGTTGTGGAAAACTAACGATAAACATATTTAAATGTAACATATTTTTTTTAAGGAATATTTAAATGTAACATATATAAAATTATAAAGTGAAAGCAATTGCAAAAATATACGAAACAAATTGATATTTTATTCAAGAGAGATACATATTACAGGTATACATATCTAATCAATTTGCATCATCAATATATTTTTAATATAAATATATATTTTTTCCTTCAGTTACATCATTCTTCATCATTCCCTATTCCCATAGGTCACATTTTGATATGTAGCTTAGTGGAACAAAGCAAAGAATGAGACAACAGAAGCACCAATCAAGGAGGCAACAATGGGAATATCAGCTGAGGCACCACTGCTTGGACCAGGGGCAGCAGCAGCGCCAGCGCCAGCGCCGGCAGGGGCAGCGGCAGGAACCTCTGTGGCAGCCAAAGCTGCACTCATTGAGGCAGCAGCAATAAGAACAGCACAAGTCACCTTCCTCATGTTCATGATGAATTTATTTGTTTTGTTTTTTTAAGGTGTTTGGTTTTTTATTTCTTGTATTGCCTTTGCTTGTTTGGTGATATGAGGGATAGTGTGATGGGCTTTTTAAAGAGGAGGGTTTGTTTTATTTTTGGGAAAATGCCACTAATTTTGGGAATGAATAATTAAGTGTATGGTTTTGCAAGGTTTCAGGACTTTTTTTAGTAGGTTTTGTGTGATTTATATGTTTATGTGTTGTTACTCTTAACATATTTGTAGCAGAAAAACAATGACAAAGTCTTGGTAGCTATGCTTGGATTAGTTGTAATTAAACTAACTAGAACCATTCAAATGCCTTCATAAATTAGGATTTTTATTTTGTTTCATAATTTCTTGTCAAAAAAAAAAATCTTGAGTTTCTCTATTCTCTTTTTATTTTATTTTTTCTAATAAAGAATAGCTGGTTTCAATTCGAATATTATTTTATCAAAATAAAAATAAAAATAGCTGGTTTGAAATATTTTCACTTTTTAATATTAATTTTATTTTCAAAATAAAAACAAAAAGTTGTAACATTAAAATTTCCAAATAAGATTTCGAACCAGTTTTGTGTCATATCATAAAAAAAAATCATTTTTTATTTTTAATCAAGAAAATTTCATTCTTTATTGATAATAAAAAAAATGAAAATACAAATCTTTAGGAGTGACATTATAACTTCAACATTCAATGTCAAAATGATGTCTCTGATTACTTTATTTAGCTATCTAGTTCTCAAAACAAATTTCCTACAATAAGAAGTTAAATTCACTAGATACCAGCCTCTCCATATATATTTACAGGGTCTGTACATTGATCATGATTTTGACTAATGTAGTTCATATTAAGTAAATATATTTTTTTTCTTCTTGTTCCATCCCTAAAATAGGTACATATAGTATTCAAGAGTCAACAAAATACAGTCTTGTTGGTAATGATATTTGTATCCATCATATCATTAAATTCCATCCTCCTCAATTGCCAATTGAAGCTAGCTAGAATTTTGAATTCTTCTCCTTAAGAAGCAACAGAGACATCATATTTGCACCACACTATAGACTTAGCTTCTCTGAACCGTTGCTATGACAAGGGTAATTCAGCTAGCCTGAAAGTGATTTCTCACCAGCTACAATGAATTGAGAAATGATAGCATGCCAAGTTGTGTCTTTTCCTTTTCTACAACGTCCATTAACTCACAAGCGACTACTAATATTGCTAGCTAAATAGTAAAAGTTTATTTAAGAACACAATTTAAGCCATAGGATACATTCTATGTCTGTTTGATTTTAATTGTTTTTATTATTAAACCCACTTAGGGTTGGTCAGCTGGTATTGACTTCAGACGCTCCTTCTCAAGGTCTCATGTTCAATTTTGATTGATTTTGATCCAAAACTAAGTACATCAAGAATCGATAAAAAATAACTTTTGAGAGAAGTTGAATAATTTACTCAAATTTATACATCAAATTTGCTTTCGGAATGAAAACATCAAAATAGCAATATAAAAACATATTATTATTAGGAGAATGCTAACCAGTGCCCCAAGACATTGATTAAGCATCCAAAACAAACAAGTTTTCATGAAAAAGTTGTGTAATCATTACTTGTCAAAAATAACATTTTATATTTTCAAGACAAAAATATTTATAGAATCCTTATCCAATGCCCTGACGGGTTAACAAGATCCTTATTATTATTATTATTAGTAGTAATAATATATAGGCCCTAGATTGTTCCTCTAAAGTGTAACGTAAGAAGCTCTTTGAGTACACAATGCCACCTTGCACCTACTAGATTTGAATGGTCTTGTGGAGTATCAAAATGTTAATAAAGCAAGCTTGGTTTCAAATAAATAAATAAATAAATATACCAAAAACATAAGCAATGAACATGATGTTTGATAAGGAATTTCGGACAAAACGTGTATTTAAATATTACGTTCCAAATTAAATTACCCCTAAAAAGCAATAATCCAACATAAAAGCCTTAATCCAAAAGCCATACAATTACATTAAGCATGATTGATGTTTAATGTATGTACCACTTACCAACTTCAGTATAATGATCTTATAACGTACACCTAACAAAATTCTATATATATAGCTCAACTCTTGACTCTCTCATTGTACAATTCATTTTCCCAACCAATATAACCTTTTCAGTCCTATTTTCCATTAGAGTGACATAAGATATTTTGTGGAAATGGCAACATTTGGTGCTTCTGCATTTCAGTTTTTAATGGTGATAATGGTTATAGGTTTGTTTTGCGTGACAAACATTGTTGCACAAGATTCAGAGATCGCACCCACATCACAATTGGAGACTGGAGCTGGATTTGCTTTGCCTATTTCTGGGATGATATCCTATTTTCTTCTATGTTTGCTTCTCTTGTGGCATTTATGATTCAATGAGTTGGAAGACTTGTTACTTGTTTGGGTAATCATGTTTTGTCTCATGGTCAAAATTTAAATAATACTATATATTACTACCATATGGTTTAATGAATTTAAGGGATTATTTGTTTCTTTACTATGCTTACTAGTACTTGAAATTGGTGCTGTTGTCTTTGGTGTTGTAAAATAGTACTATATAGTATTAGCTTTTATATGAAGATTAGCATTTTCCAATTTGTGAAAGTACTTTGATCGATGAGTTTTTATGTAATTATTCTATCAAATGAATTGTTGGATTCTTTATTATTTTATTAAGTTTGTCAATGTTGATTTACTTCATGTTGCTTCACAAATTTGAAGAATAGTCCAACACTTGTAACAAAGTTCATGAATAAACATCAATTATCACTGGCCATGTCGGCTTTTAGAGATTAGCGATTTAAGTGTTTCCATGTATGAATAGTTTGAAAAAATGTTTGTTTTTATTTGATATTAGACATTGCCTCTTAAAGAAAAATTTGAAGCGACACAAAATCAAAACCTTTTAAGAATGGTTAGTTTTCAAAATATTAAAATATAAAAAAAGAAAGAAAAGAGCATTCACATGATCAAGGACAAAGGTAGAAATGATTCCTCCGAAGTTTTTAAATTTTTCTAATATATTGTTGGTTTATATGCTTGTTTTTCGTGAACTTTATATGATATTATATATCAAGTTTTTGATTCAATATGTTGACATTAAATATGTTGAGTTTTTTTGGACTTAATTGCACTAATCCTTAACTAGACTCCTTAACGGCGAAAAAAAAAGTGTAATTCTTTTTTTACCATTTATAAAATACCCTAATCTTTAACTAGGGTGCCAATTTATGATTCATGATTGTAATTTTGCTCAGAAATTTTGAATCATTCCCAGTTTTGTTTGTGCGATCTCAACCACTATCAAAGATTCGTTACTCTTGTTTTCATCTATAATTCATCCTCATAGCTTTACATTTTCCCCGTTTCATATTTTCTTTCTCCGCTACTCAAAAATCCATTTAGTCTCGTCATTTACATACTTAATATATTTTTTTTTATAATTTTTGATATATATTTACCTGATATATTTCTTCAAAAAACTAACCTGATATAATATATATATTTATAATTTCATATCAAATATCCAATTTTTTGCATAAATGTTTATTTATTTTTTCCAAACTTTTGTATATATTATAAATTTCAAAATGTATCAAATGAAAGTTAGAATTTGTGTAAATTATAAATTTATAACTATAAAGCAAAATAATTTGGTGTATAACTTTTTGTGTTCTTGATTTAGTTTTAAGGGAGAAGTAACAATAATTTTTTGTAGGTTATTGGGTACGGAGAAAAGGAAGAGAGGGTAAATTGAGTACAACTTGCATTTGAGTTCATGAGAATAAGTATGTTTTTGTTTGGTAAAGATTATTTTTGGAACCAACATAATTAAATAGGCTAACATTTTCACTTTTATTTATAATTTGGGACAAAAATGAGTGAGCTTTTTTGTTAAAATTTAGGATCATGGCTAATAGGAAAAATTAAATAGAGAGTATATCAAAAGCTAGTCAATTATCTTTAGTTGGGCTAAAAACTTTTGTGCTAACATAAAAGTGGGACTCGTGTCATTCATAGGGTGAGGGAAACTTAGGATATTGGTGCAAAAGCTTAGGGTCAGGTGCAATGTTAAAATGTCAGGAGGTTAAAGTAGTAATAAAACAGGGCCATCACGTGCAAATTTTAAAAGCCAAGGGATCCAGTTGCATCACCTCACTTACATGTGGCTCCGCCACTGCCTAAACCTATGCACCATTTGTAACTTTCACGAACAATAAATATTACACTCCAAACACTTCTTCAAACGTAGTTTGGGTTATAACCCGTATTTGATTTAAGAAAACCACCTCTACAAAAATATTTAGCTTTAAAAAGTCCAATGATTAAGTTACATGAATTTGTTAAGTGTTTCCAAACCCGTTTACCGAACATTGCATTTTGAAATTGCATAGTTAGTCGAATGTGAAAAAAATTATGGAATTGCATTTGTCACAATAGGGGTTCAAACCCTGTAAATGGCGCAGTCAAATTCTAAAATGCAAATGTATAAAAATATTTATAAAAAAAACCGTTAGCTTTGGTTAAATCGTGGCTAATTTTCTCCTTTATAAATGAAAGTTAAATATGCTTCAGATTATAAAATTTAAAAATCAAGATACATTTTTGAGAAAGCGAGGAACGCGCAAGGGGTGGGTGGGGGGATTTCTCCTCTTCAAAACTCACATCAGCCCCTTTCAAAAAGCCCAAAGAGTACCAGCTTCATGTTGGGCCGAGTCCAATTCCAAATTATATAGGATTTCTGCTCTTTCCCCAACACTTTTTGCTCGCGCCCAACATGATTTCCTTTTATACCCCCGTGTGACTTAACTCACGCACGTTATAAGCTCTGCGTGACTTAAGTCACGCACCACTGGCCTGTGCGCGAGTTAACTCACGCACGTTGGCCGGTGGTCAGAGCTGAAGAACAAACGCTTTTCTCACTTTAGTCAAGTTTTCAACATTCAATTTACACGTTTTTAACCCATTATACACGTTTTTTTTACCACATTAATGGTGTTTATAACCTATAGTACCATTCCCACCTATAAATACCCCTCCATACTTCCCTAATTCCTCACACCATATCACTTTCTCTCCCTCCTCACTCTCTCCCTCTCTTTCTCTTCTTCTTTTTGTTCTATAGTCTCTAGGCTCTTTTTATCCCTTTAGGTATATAGTAATAGCTGTTGGGGGGAAATAGTGGTTAGTCGGGTTGGAGAAAAAGACATGATCCCTTGAGGTAAAATTAGGTTTGGTTCCTTTTACTCCCAAAACCTTTTTACTGTGGGTAAAAAGAATCATCACGGGGGTTTAAAAGGAACCAAATTTAAATTTAACTCAAGGGATCTTGATGTCTTTTTTCCCAACAGGACTAATCACTATTTTCCCCAAGAGCTATTGCTATATACCGAAGAGGGTATAAATAACTTTTTACCCCAAGAGGGTAAAAAGATAATAAGTAGATTAGTGAATTCAAATAAATTATTGTAATGTTTGAATGATATTAATAAAACGAGAGTTATATTTATTAATTTTGTTTTTTATTTGTATTTATATTTGCACTTATTTTATGTTTATGATTATGTATCGAATAAATAAATATTGAATAAATAAAATCGAATTTATTTTCTAACTTTGTATTTAATGAATAAATAAATTAGAATAAATATTGAATTAGAATAAAATCGAATTTATTTTCTAATTTCGAATTTACTTTAAGTGCATAAATAAATTAGAATTTATTTTCAAATTTCGAATTTATTTTAAGTGCATAAATAAATTAGAATATAGCAAATAAATAATTTAGAATAAAGTGAACAAATAATTTAGAAAACAAATAATTTAGAATAAAGTAAATAAAATAATTTGAAAATAGTAAATAAATTAAAAAAAAGTAGCCACTATGCGCCACTTAACTCACGCCACGTAACTTAACATGCGAATTATTTTATACTTGCGCTAGTTAACTAGCGCAGAGTATTTTGGACATGGCTGCAGGGCGCGAGCAAAATGTGCTGGGGAAGAGAAGAAATCATTATAGAGGGACAAAACTAAAATAAATGAATATAGAGAGTGAAGATAGATCCAACTCTTAACATTATACCTTTATTTTTTCACTTTAAATTAGATCTCATAGTTAACGACACCGAGATAAGTTTTTTTGTGTGTACAACGGGGACAACAAGGTTGAACTAATTGTCTCATCTATACTGCCCAAAAAGTTAAATGAAGGAACAAAAAATGTATAAAAGGTGAGATTTAAATGGATAAAATTGAAAACAAATAAGATGACACATGCATCTTTGAATTTAATTAAGATTTCAGCAATCAAATATCAGTTTAATAATGTAGTAGTATTAAGCTCTTGAGGAGTTTGTCACTTATAAAAGGAGTCATAAAATTGTATCGTGTAACATTTGAGTAAAATTACACTATTCTACATCGTTTTAAAGAACTCTTAAAAAAACAACTTTTTAAAGAATATAAATCTTAATCTTTAAAAAAAAAGAAAGAATATAAATCCCCCCATAACCTTTATATAATAACAAATTACTAAAAAGATTAATACAAAAAAGAAAAATATGGATCATCCATTTACTCAAAAAAATATAGATCATCCATAAAAAAGTTTCATGCAAATATAAATCATTTGATATGTTAATCAAATTCATCAAAATTAATGTTTTATATATGCTTTTATCAAACATCGTTAATTTTGTCAAAAATAAAATAAAAATAACATATGAAATAATTTTAGTTTTACTTGAAATAATATGTGCAAACTTTTACATGAATGATTTATAAAATATGAACTTTCAATCCAATAGTAGATTTTGTTTCCTCAAAAAAAAAATCCAACAGTAGATTTTGTGTAATTTGATCGGTAAAATATGCCTTGAGCTGTAATTTTTTTTACAAGAATACAATGTTGAGATGTTAATCTTCACAATTTTGCATAATGTATTCTGTTTACAATTTTTTTCTTTTACTACTACTGATATTAAAGAGTTGGATCCCACAACGAAGCAAATTACCCCACATTCACTCATGAGTATCAGATATGTTAATTCACTTTTTGAAAAATAATGTTCCCAATGACTTTACACTCCCAAAAATCACCATGAACGTGGCATACGGGGCTCACATGCATAGGTTGGATTAGGGCATAGTCCATGTGCATTCTTGTACTCATCTCAATCAGTACAACTGAAATCTATGAACGGATATGGTTTTGATCTAACCAAGAGCAATGGAGTCATACCACAGTAACCCAATGCTAAGCCATTTCAGGCAAGAAATCCTCCATTTCCTAAATTTGCATTTATGATTGTCATCAAAAGTGTCACATAAATTCCCTAGACATCCCACTGAAAATCAGTTAATGTCAGGGATGGTGATTGAAACCACATCAATATAATTCATTCCCATTAATCCATCCTTGCATGATTTCCAAAGAGAATGTCAGATTTAATGAGTTTGGGAAAAAATATCACACTAATTTACTTCAACGAGAATTTGCATTGAAATTAAGCCCATCGTTATTTTCACTTTTGAAATTTAAATAAAAATGAAATGAATGTGAAATAGTTTATTTTTGGATATATTTTGTAAAATTGAGTTGAACAAAATATTGGAGGCTATAAATTAATTATAGAGAAAAACTTTAAATTTTATCTTCAAGTTAAAATCAATCATATAGAATAAATTAATTCTACTTGAGAACGTCTAAACTAATCATTTTTTAAAAGTGAAATGTTTATCAAAATTACAACGGACACATGTAATTTTGTGGAAGCTCTAAATTATAGCTTTTGTCAAAATTGTGACGATGACTGATACTGACGATCTAATCGGCAATCCAAACATATTTTAAATCCACTTTCCCTCGTAAGGGGAATAAAAAAGGAGAAGTTTTGATTGGTGCTCAAAGATTTATTGATAGGGTAAGGGTATGGGAAAGGGAAAGAGATAGAGGAGATAAAGACACCTTCATTTACGGAGCAAGTGAAAGCAAAAAAGAGGGTAAAAAGGGGTACATCCACTCATGAACCCAGAACATTGGATTGGACAGAGTGGCTAAGAAAGGAAATTGAAAGTAAATTTTGTACCTTTGTTGTCTTCTCTGTTATCGTATCTAGAAATTCAATATCTTGTTAACAAAAGGAATAGTTCATCACCCATCCTATAAAGAACATGTTGTATATAGTATATATAACAGAGAGTACAACGGTACACTTATTTTGGGTGGACTGGTATCTCATGTTAAAAAACTAGGGACTAATTTTTCAAAATATTATAACTAATTAAATAGTTTACCTCTTTTGATAAATGTTCTTTAATACCTATATCTTTTTGAAGGATTTTAATAACTATATATACAAACCTAAATTTGAATTTGGATCACACGGTTAATGAATTTTATCTATTTTATTATTTAATTTAGCATAAGTAAATATATATTTATTTTATATCGAAATCTCAACTTTTTATAGACAAGTTTTAATCATTAATTTGTTGATAGGAAAAAAGAATTAGTAGTAGGGCATCAAATCCTAAACCTCCCTCTCAAATTCTTTAAGCATTCCAACTCGCACCGCATAAAATGAGTGGTGATACGTTGACCACCATAGATGACACATCTCTTCTACCACAACACACATATGTGACACGTGGTCATATGACCATCACCAGCCACTTAACACTCTTTCACGTGAGTGAAATTATTAAAATATCCTTTCACATGGGGTGTATAATGGAGGGTAGGAGAAAAAAGGGTGTCAACATAACATTGACCCTTTTAAAATTAGGTTACACTTTTTTTCGCTTTTTATTATTATTTATTTTATTTTAAACGAATTATTATTATTAGTATTTTTTTTTGTTTTTGAATAAGCTAATCGAACCTGAAATTTTGAGGAGGAGTACACTCACGAATCTCAAGCCAATGCCACCAAACCAACACAAGTGGTTATTATGACTTTCCCATCATTAATGACTAATGAGGATGACAATTGACTTTCGCATTTTCTTTTCCTAATTCATATCTTGATTTTTCTTTGTTTAAAAAGATTGGTTTATACACATTTCTTTTATCTGCTTTCTAATGCTTTTTATTTCTGTCTCCTCAAAAGTGCTTTTTATTCCTGTTCTCGTTTGTATAAGAGGAAATAAAACAATTCCTCAAACTAATCCAAAGATTATTAATGATGTTTTAAACCTTTAGGATCCTCATAAGAATGAAGTATGGTTAATTTGAGGTTCACATTATTTTTGAAGTATGGTTTGGTTAAAGCTCACATTATTTTTAGTGCTTTTTTTTTTGAGTAAATTATTTATAGTGCTTGTTTGGATGTGTTTGACAAAATAACATTATTGACACAGTGATAATCTGACAATTGTATATTTACCTATTGCTTCAAATGGGGCAAGCAAATGGTAGGGGAATGAGCAGGGGAAATTAATAAAAATATAAATTAATAATTAGAAATAAATTTCTAACTAATGTGCAACGACATTAATTTGGTTCAGTGAAGGATATGAGTCCTTCTGGTGGGATATTGTCCTTTTTGCCAACTAAGAGAAACCTAATGAAATCAACAACTTATAGCCTTGTTAGTTAACTTTAACCACAAGAGAGTAGCGCCAAGTGACGCCACTTTTTTTTGTGCTCACATCATTTTATCTTATTAATTTGTGTGAGGACGACATCTAGATGTGAAAGTGTCTCGTATATAATCTAAGATGAATGAATAATTTTATTAATTTATGTGAGGCCCACATCTAGATGTGAAAGTGTCTCGTATATAATCTAGGATGAATGAATATTTTGATTTTTTTTTAAAATTTCTAATAACAATTAATGTCGCTCATGTTAAATGAGTTCACACATTGATCATCCTGGCAACTAATACGATTATTCAATTGATGTCAATTCAATAAAGAAAAAGTCATATTAACAAGTGTCGTAATAACACTCTTTAATGGACCAAAAGAAGAAAGTATTGTGTTGAAAAGAACACCTTTTAGACTTTAGAAAAAATGATTATTAACAAGTGCCCTAATATTTAAATTATTAACAAGTGCCCTAATTAGCGCACCAGTAAACATTTTTCAATTAAGTTCTTGTTATAATCGTAAGAATCGTAAAGAGCCGCGAACTTCTATTAAAGGCGGCAACTTTGGTTATCATGTAATTTTTGGGCATCGCTACAATACATAAATCATCTATATGTTAATGAGCAATGATATTTATACAACTATTTTGTGCCAACTTTTGACATAATTTGCATTTTCTTTGTTCTTATTGGAAAAAAACGATAGAAAAAGAAATAGAAAGAGAGAGAGTAAAAACAAAATGACAATATAAAAGAGTTATCATTAAATGATTGTACAAATATCATTTCTCATATACATGTATGGTCAGTGTTGTACTTTAAGGCATGCATGTGTTACTTCCCATCGGTAAGATCAAGTATTCTCTTTCAACTCCATATATGATGAGAAATCAATATCATAAGCCTAGCTAGACGATGCATGTTATACGTAGTTTATATCCTCTCTGTCTAGACTAATCCAATCCAGCTAGGCGTGGGGACTTCATGTGCCAGCTTGATATATACTGTGTGCGTTTTTTTATTCTATTTGTATGAAAGAAGGAATTAAAGAGTTTATTATCGATCAAATCGGAAAGGAATTAGCTACTGTATAATTAATGTGTGTGTATGTAGAGTGTAGACATTATTATTCTATCATGTGTAATTTGTACATGAGAAAGTAATTTTCGATTATCTCAAAAATTTCTATTTATTAATTATGTGCAATGAATTATTGTTTTCAACAAAAAAATTTAGTTGCTTAGTGTGTTATGTTAGAGAAGGAAATTAAACACCCATAATATTCTTATATATATATATATATATATATATATATATATTATCGACAATCATGTTTGGAGATTGATTCTTTAAGTGTAATTTGAAAATGAGAAAGTAAAGTAAAGATGGATCACAATTTATCCTCTTGTGTGTGAATTACACAAGAGATAATTCATTCCCCCTCATGTCCCTCCCTTAAACGAACTCATCCAACATCAGTTTATTACCGTCTCCGTTCACATAGGGAAGATATACATTTCGAATTGATGTTCAATGTTTTATTTAATTTTTATTTTTGAATTGAGGGAATTGTGTTTTGAATTAATTAGTAAAAGCAAAATCCCTTCGTTCATTTTGATACGAGGGAGTGGCATTTCCTCACAGTTTTGTTTAAGTGTTTAGATGAAATGTTTTTTTTTTTTTTGTTGTTGCTGAATACGTCAATATATACATGATGAATGCATCAATATCAGGTTTATTTATTTATTTTTTTGAAGGAAGGAGTATCATGTTAGTTTTTTTTTTAAAAGAAAGAAATACCAGGTTGGATTTTTTTGTTTTTGAGGGGAAATATGAGGTTGGTTGTCAACGCGTTTTTTATATGATATATACAATTGGATATGCTTATTGTTCAGCAATCTTATACATGGACTAATTGGGAAAATCTTATTAGTTTGTGAGTTTTAGGTAAAAGCATTTCATCTAAACATATTCAGTAAAATAAAAATAAAAATTCATCTAAACAATTTTCATGGCTCATAAAATTTAATCACTAAATGCTGCCTAATAATTGGCATGATCAACCCTCGTGTGTCTTGCTTATGCTTTTTGTCATCCTTTATTTTCCCACTCAAAACCACATATATCATGCATTATTCAGCTTACTAAAAACAAAAGATACAAATATGCTTCAAATTCAGCAAGAGGAGGGAGCTATAACAAGTAACCTTACGCACACAATAGTCTAGTAACCTAGCTAGGATGAGAAAAAATTACACAAACCATGCATGAACTAAATAAACAACCAAACCGATCTAATATGCCATTACATCGACGATCCTATACATTATTTCACTAAAATCAGAAAAGGTTTTATCAGCTACAATTAAGTTAGTTTGGGTGATTACTTTAGTAAATATCTAACTAATTGGTACAATCCAGCTTTATATGTATCTTTTTTCAAGTTGGTAAACAATATTATTTGGTGCGGGTATAGGACTCACAAGGTTAATTTATTTCCAACTGTCAGCGACAACAATAAGGTTAATAATATTATTTTAAAATTCGGATAAAAAATCATACCTATAAACTTTAATGCGTGGAGCAAGGGTCAGCAACAATAAATAACCAAATAGATCGCAAATATTAACAACAATGTAATGCAAAACCACAATTGAATCGAAGAACAACAAGATAAATGAGTAACGAAGAGGAACGACAAATAATATTGTTTACTATGTTCGTTCCAAATGGACATATTTTGGGGAGAGAGCAGCCCTCCAATTTACTATCAAAGAGTTATTTACAAAGAGATACAAGAACTACAAGAAATTATCCTTCAACAAGTTCTTTAAGAACCAACCATAATTTGTACCCTTTTCCCGAGTCTTTTCTCGTGGCTAAGAGACTTAATGATTTCTCTAAGTGTTTAAAATTGTTTCCCATCCTAGTTTATATACCAATAACCAATCTTTGAAAGTCTTTGATTTTCTAAAGATCTTCTTTTTTGGTAAACCCAAGTTTGCATCTCACCTCTTATGTGTTTCCATGTGTTTTCACCCCATAAATTCCTCCTTAAAAGGTATCGACCCTTTCCCAAGAGTCCCATCTTTTAGTTCCTCAAGATTCACATCTTTCCACACTCTCTCCAAAAAAAACCAAAACTCGAGCTTTGTATTTATAGAGTTCATCCAACCCTTAAAACTTGGCGACTAAGAAAGCAGAAAACACGCCGATCCGTGGCGCGAGCCTTCTCCTTCCGTTACAAGATAAACAATGTCTAGACTCCCTTCAATCCTTCAAGCATCCGCGTCGCAAGTCTTCTTCCCACGCTGCGAGATAGGCAAAACTTATAAAACACTTTCACATTCACATGAGATTTCAAGGCATATGCAACACTTATAAGAGCAATGATACATAGACATACTTAGGTGGCATACACCATTGTACCTCCACATAGAAATGCAACACGTGGCATTCTCTCTCCCTCTCTCTCTAGATCTCTCTCATTACTCATCACTCAACATGTGTCATGTTTTGGTTGGTTGTGAAAAGGGTGGTACAATGTGTGTATGGGAAAAGGGTGTTTATGTATCTTTATTCTACTTATAACTAGCTAAGAACATTGATGACAGTTGTTCAAAAAATATTAAAAACATTGATGACAGTTATCCAAAGAAAATTAAAAACATTAATGACATGTGATACATACATGTCATTCTACCAGTTGAATGAAGTG
>Ga0315915_1004180_pt1 | contig 18252 bp, 10 predicted proteins | sample MpolbnodulesMG_FD_207738 | JGI IMG/M metagenome (GOLD analysis project Ga0315915, IMG submission 207738) | Medicago polymorpha root nodule microbial communities from Los Angeles, California, United States - branched nodules | ecosystem: Host-associated > Plants > Roots > Nodule | place: USA...
TGTTAACTTAATCATTCCAAGTTAACAACTTGAGAATAACTTTTAAGTGACAGGATTATTTTTAAAGGGTCACAATTCAAACCCCCCCTTCCTTGTGACTATTTTATCTACTTCACCATAAACAAACCTCCCACCCTGTGCCTTAACCTTTCCTCCACCCCCAACACCACCAGCATGCCCGACAACCTCTCTTTTTTCTCCCTCAATAATTTTTTCTCCCTCTCTATTTTTTTGCATCCTCTCCCCGCTCCGAACCCTCACCACGCTTCTTACCATAACGGTCATAGGTAGACACCTTAGCAACCACCTTACAATCACCAAACCAAACGTTGTTTACATCTTTTAATAGTTTATCGACATCTTTCACCTTACTATAACGAACAAAACCAAACACTGCACCATTAACATTATGTTTACGAGCTAAATAAACGTCCTCCATACTGCCACAAACCTCAAAACCTTTCCTTAATGAACTATACGATATATTGTCCGACACATTGGAAAAATAAAAGGTAACAAAATTATGCACTATATCAATCTCATCAGGCTGCAACTTTGTTTCTGTGCCAGCAACATCAGCGTAAGTCTTTCTGCTCCTGACCGACTGTCGTGGTAGCCTCTGATGCTCCTGTTCCCTGCCATCCACACCGATTGAAACCACATGACGGCCTGTGTATCTTCGTCGTGAGAGTGATCGCGGTCCTTTCATCACTGTTCCTCCCCCTTGCTGTCACGCATCATCACCATAATACCTTCCTGGGCGTGAATATTGCATAATGACTCGGCCATCGTGCGAAAGAACCTTGTCGCAAAAAAACTCAGAGTCCTCAGAGTCATAATCCCAATCCACTGAACCGTGTCGTGCCCTAATCCTAGACTGCCCTTGCCGCCTCGGACCTCCATGCCGCTGCTCCTCCCGAAGCCTGTCCTGTCTGTCTTCCACCTGTTCCAGCGCTTTCCTACGTCGCGGTCTCACGTCAAACCAATCTCCCCTATCCCCCCCATTTGGTGGCACCCTGCTTGGAAACCGTCCCTTCCCATTGTACCTCACTTCCGGCGAAGGATGCCTGCGCGGTGGCCCTTTATGGAACCTAGGGTTACCGCCTCTCTATCTCGACCACTCTATCTCGCTCATTTTTTTCTTTACATTGGATGTGTATTTGTTAATCAGAAAATAAGGATGTGTTGGTAAGACATTTCGAGTCAATCATGGAGTCATAGTCAACAGAGAGCAACAAAGCAATCCTAAACTGTCTAAAATACTGATTTGGGATGAGTTTGAACTCCTACAATTGAACATGCTAAACTATTTTGTTTATTTAGTGGTTATGTCTTTGTGTGTAATAATTTCATGTGCATCGTAAAAAATATTGAAATATCAAGAAATTAAGGCTTAACATAAAAAATTATACTGCAAAATTGAGGCTTAACGTCAAAAATGATTAACGACGATGAGAAAAGAAAAATAGCATAAGCCCATGCAAGGCAAGGAAGATATAAATGTGGTGGGAAAAAACAAGAAAAAATGTCATGGGAGTATGAGAAAGTCTCAGTTTTTTTTAGGGGAAAGTCTCAAGTGTTTTGGTGATATCGATTTATTTTTTCTGTTACATTAGAGAAAAAAGAAAACGAGAAGAACATTTTAATAAAAGACACTCTTGCAACACCAACTAGAAGCTCTGAAGAGAAACAAGACAACACTCATGCAAAAGTTTTTTGAATAGAATATTGTGCAAATGTTTTATTCATTGAAATTGTTTGAATGAGTGTTTTGTTCATATTTTCAAATAAATTTTTTATAAAATCCATTCATCAAAACAATCAATTACAATTTATATACTTCTGAATAGCAAGAGACATAAAAATCTCAATTGAATACCAGCATATTTTTTTTGGAAAGCAAATATCAATGAATTTTTTTTGAGGGGAAAGTCTCAAAGTTTTTGGTGATATCGTTTTTTTTTTTTTGGTTACATGAGAGAAAAAAGAAAAGAATAAAGCAAATACATTCTAATAAAGGACACTCTTACGACATCAACTAGAAGCTCTAAAGAAAAACAAGACAGTACTCATGCAAAAGTTTTTCTTTGAAATTGTTTGAATGAGTGTTTTTTTCGTATTTTCAACAATTTTTTTTTTTATAAGATCAATTCATCAAAACAATCCTTTAAAATTGGTATACTTCTGAGACATGAAAATCTCAATTGAATACCAACAATTTTTTTTTTGGAAATCAAAATATCAACGGAATTTGTTGTCCTGTTAAAAAGTTCTTCATAATCCTAATTAAATGCCACAAAACATATTTTTATTTATTAAAAGTCTTGATCAAATACTTCAAGATTTTTTCATCAACAAAAAGTCTTTTGAATTTTTTTAATTCAATACACCCTCTTAAAACGAACCATTTAAATGCATTTATAGGCATTTATTAACACTACTAATATATTCATAACACACATTCAACGATACTATTGTCTTTTCACTAGCATCTGAAGTATTTTTTTAACGAGTAAAAAATTGTTAATTCTTTTAATGAGTCAAAAACTTTTTTTAGTAGTTTAATCGTTGAAAATTTACTTTTTTTTTTCTTTTCAAGTAGTTCAACGGTTAACGTCAAAAAAAAGAAGTCTAATAGTTAGAGCGCACACATTTTAAATATAAAGAAGTGAGGTGAAACAACGTGATGAAAGGAAAAAAATGATGAAACCATTCACATTTATAGTAATACAGAAATATGTCCCTCCTTTATTAAAAAAAGAAAAGAAATATATCCCTCCGGTCTCAATTATAAACAAAAGATTCGTTAAATAATCAATGCATCCGATCTATAATATAAGTCAAATAAATCAATCGCTAAATGACTAATGTATCTGATCTATAATATATCAATTAAATCAGTTGTTCAATAAAACTAAAAAGTGAAATATTGCTTATAATTAATTAATACCCGAAAAAAGTACAAAACTAGTATGTTGACTAAGAAGACGTGACTAAATCATAACACAATAATGTCTCAATCAATAAGATTAATTACTAAATAAATACAAATGAATACATACTTAAATAAAAGATTACGTATTTTAAAAATTAACTACAAGCATTTTTTTTGTGAATAAAATTAACTACAAGCATTTAAACTTTAGCCTATTGTAGTTTTTGTTGAATATAAAAGCCAGAGCCAAGTACAGTTCAGTCTACACAAATCACATTTTTAGAAGAACAAATGGCTCAATCACTACCAGCTACCATAGTCATTGGCCTTCTTATATTCACTTCAGGTATTTTTTTTTCTGTCACCATCTTTTATTCTTATCTAGTTTCCTCTAAGTAATATATTGAATGTGAATTTTATAAATGGAGAAAATAAATATTATGAATCAATTTTTTTAGTCTCAAATATCATATTTGTTATAATTTTGGTTCAAACTCGCATTTTCCCCTCAAAATATAGTATAGCGATCATTTTGATCCAAAAGTGGTAATTCATTGCCCAAATATTTTGATTATGAATAGAAAACTGACTTTTGAGACCAAAAACCGCAGTTTAGAGACCAAAATCATCATATTTAGGGGAAGAAATTTGAATTGTGATAAAATTCCAATAAATGTAACATTCAGTGGCCGCCACTGGGGGGCCAGGGGTGCCACGGCCCCTCAACATTTTCATATTTTTTTACTATTATTATACTATCAAGCATGATATACATATTTATCAACTAGCATAATATACATGTTAGATTAGACCCATTTCTTAGCATTTTTTAAGTTTTTCCTTTCCTTTTTACTTAATATATTTTCTTGCACTGTTTATTAAGTTGAAGTTTATGTATAATATTGTTTTTCCACTAAATTTAACTCATTTCTTTTACTTAAAAATTCTTAAATTGTGTGTATATTGACACTAAATTTTTTTTTTTTACTAATCTCTTGGATTTGGTCGCCCCAAACTTTAATTCTTGGCTCCGCCCCTGATGACATTTGATGATCACAAAGGTGAAATTTAAAAGGGAAGACTAAAACAATAAATGTGATATTTGTTAACCAAAAAACTCGATTTTTATTTTTTGGTTATACAAAAAGCTCGACTTTTTTTTTTGGTAGTGAAAAGCTCGACTTTAAAACAAGAGGACTATTTTCGTGAGTCTAATAGAGAATTATGTCTTTTTAAATAAGTTCATGCTCTAAAAAAAGTTCATATTATTTGGTTCAAATTTAAAATAGGAGGAATTCAATATTTTCGGATATATAATGATATTGGGACACACACTTTTTACCAAAATAAATTGTATTTTTTTTAATGACAAATTTTAGAATTTTTCTTCTTGTCTAGATTTGAACTATGTATATTTAAGTTTTCCAACACTTTTAATCCTTTAATCAAAATCGTTTGACCTACCAAACTCCATAAGATAAATTGTGTTTCTCTAATATCCCCTACGGTATATATATTTCTTTTCATAAACTTGGGCACTGCTTAAGGAAATAAAAGTAGAAAAAAGGTCAAATTTTGCATTGAAAAAAAAACATTTTTTTAACTTTTAAAATGTTTAACACACAATTTTCAATACTATATTTTACACCAGGGGACACTTGTTAACATTTTCCAATCCAATGTGGCATGGTTCTTCAAAATGTTTTTTGGCAGCAAATTTAATTGTAACATATAACCCTTTAGTTTTGTTCCACGTTGGTATTTTAGGCACAACTTTGTTCTTGTCTTAAATCATCTTTATTATAAAAGGAAAACTCATTAAAATTATTTAGAATCCTTCAACCTTTTTCTCCTCCTTTCTCTTATCCTTTAGCTAATAATATCATCTTTTTACATTTTTCTAAAAACCGCAGCAAGTTAAATATTTAATATTAAGAAGTATTCCAAAAAAATATTAATATTAAGGATGAAATAACATGTTGCAAAGGTTAGGGCGATTACAAAATATTACTCGAGAATTAATTTGACAAATATGCTTATTTTCATATGATTCTTAATTAATTTAGGGCGACGAAACCTGTTTCATATACATATGGTTCAGGTATTACATGATACATGGGATGGCGACCGCCCCCAAATCATGTATACTTTGGTTCCGTCCCTTGTACCCTTTATAATTTCGTTCAAAGAATATTTGACAAATTGTTACTAATTTTACAGTAATATCTGAGGCGAAATCATGCGAGCTAAGCAGGATTGGAGGTGGTTGCCCTGATAAAGTAAAATGCATGCAAACTTGTCGTCCATGTTATATTGGCATAGGTCAAGTCAACTACTATTGTCGTCATGCCGCTAGTCCAATGTTATACGAAACATGTGTTTGTGAAATGGTGAACGGTGCTCCCTGTCAAGTTCGTGGATGTCCGGGGAACACACCTCCTGCTGTTGCCTTTGCTGGTGCCTATGCTGTCAACGACACTGAACCTCATTTCATGAAATATTTGAATGTTACAACTTAAATAATGAAATGTACCACTTTTTATTTATGCTATATAATAAATTATGTGTATGATTTTTTTAACTGTAGCATGAATTTATAGATAGAATGAGAGACACATAAATATTATTTGACCCTTCAAATGAGGAGAAGTACACAGGATAATCAATCCAACAAAACAACAAAACTAGCTCCAAAGGGTTCGAAAACCATTCATAATACACACAAGGGGTTCCAATTTTTTTAAATAAAATTCATCTCTAAGTGGTGACTTTAATACTATCGTTTATTTACTAAGTCTTCTATAAGTTGACCCATTTATGACTTTCCATCTCTTGCTTCCTAAATCTTCCAAACGATTGTATGCCTTTTTAACGATAAATCTTTTTGGGGCTTGCTATTTGATGAGGAGGATGTGAAGTAGTCTAGGAGAGAGGTAGCATTCCCGGGCAACACCACTCCCCTGCAATAGTTTGGTTCTTGCTAATTAGTGCCCTCAAGACAATGGTTAATGTATCTCCAAATAAATTTTTTTGTCTTGGGAACATAAAATGTTACTTTTGATCAAGCAATGATTACACAACTTTTTCATGAAAACTTACTTGTTTTGGATGCTTAACCTATGCCCCAAACATTCTCTTAATGGTTTCTACATGTTGAAAAAGTTAGACCAAATGCTCTAAAATACGAAGGTTTTGTTTGCAAGTTTGGAGGGAAACAGAAGGAAAAAAAAAACAGAAGGAGTAAGTGGAAGAAATATAGGAGATTGGAAGGAGGGGTTTTGGAGGCTTATTTTTCTTAAAAATATAAAACTCTCATCATTTGTGAGAACTAAAAAATTGCATTGTTCAAATTCAATATATGTTGTTATAATATTTTTAAAATTAAAAATATAGTAATCATAAATATTAATTATCACTCTCTAAAAAAATAATCTTTTAAAAAATGTGAAAGATTTATTGATTTTTCTATGGGTAGCACTTGGGTGACACATCAATCCCTCAAAATTAATGTCATACTCATACAATTTTTGGGGGCAAATTGGGTATTCACTCCCTTAGCAAAATTAGTTTTGGATTCCGTGAGCAAAAATTCACACCAACGACACTTTTACAGACACAGAAATAGAAACAGCGAAAACTGTGTGTTATTGTCAATATTTCTTGTTCTGCGGCGAAAGCAGTTTCCCTTTGACGTGAAGAATCATCATCGTTCACCACATCTTGATTATTGAAGCTTGAACCTTCATGGCTGGCTCTGCGTGTGCCTCTTCTTGTTGTGCCTCTGCGCTCATTCCTAAATCAACGCCTCCAATTGCAGTCGTCGTTGGCGGTAATAGAAGTTTCGTAAATAATCGAATTTCTCGCTTACGCGTTAGGGTTTCCATGGTTGATTCCTCTTCTTCATCTTCCGATTTTACTAAGCGCATGGAACAAGCCTGGTTAATCTCCCAGGTTCCCAATCCAATCTTCAACTCCAATTTTATGTTAATATCAACTTTTAGATTTTTCATCATCAGAAAATTGGAATTGTGTACTGTTTTTTTTCCTTTTCATAAATTTGATTGTCATAGCTGTTCAATTTATTTCATGTGTTCTGTTTCTGTTACGGTTATGCCGATCAATTATCAGTTTTGAAGGTTCATTTTTTAGGGTTTTCACTTGTCCATGGTTTGTTGTGTTATGGTTGAGCCTAAACAAGCCTTTTACTGCAGTATAGTTTGCATGTGGTATACGTTTAAGTTTTGACATGTCACAAGTTGTTTTCATAAATTATTATAGAGAGCTTGTGGACATGTCACAAGTTTTTTCCATAAGCGCTTTCAAACAGTCCCACAAGTGATTATGCAAATAGAAATGTTAAAATAAGCCCATCCAAACAAACCCTCTATCCTTGTAACTGGCAACATATTAACTGATGTTGTGGACAAATGAATGAAGCTATATATCAAAATTTTAAATTTATCTCTTAATTATTCATGTTCTATAGTTGAGTGCAGCTTAACAGAGTAGTTTAGCTTTAAAATTTGATACATTTTGATATTTATCTGCTGGTCCCTGATTTCTCCTACCTTAAATGATGCTTGCAGCAACCAAGGCCAGTTGTGTGTTCATCTTGCAGCTCAAAAGGGCATATTGAATGCAAATGGTGTGGGGGTACTGGTTTTTTTGTTCTTGGCGACAACATGCTTTGTGAAGTTCCATCCAGAAACACTAGTTGTATTATTTGCAGCGGACAGGTACAATTATGAGGAATGATTAATCTGAATTCAGTTCATCTATACAATTTCCTTGCCTAATATTATTCTTCAGTGTACACTCCGCATAGAGTAATTAACAAAAGGCGTACTCTGTGGTTAATTTGTTGTTATTCACTCTTCAGGGATCAACTTGTTGCTCTAATTGTCAAGGAACAGGCTTTCGTGCAAAGTGGTTGGAAGAACCTCCTGCATCCTAGTGGAAAAAAATACTGCTGAAATGGTGGACGTAGGTTGTAAGTTGGGAGGATTGAAGTTGTATTCTGCCTCATTTTGCAGCAGCAGTCACTTTAACTGCAGATTTGCTTCTATATTGAACAATACTGTCTATTTGTTTTTTCAGCAAACGCTGATTACGTTATTGTATTTTTCTCTTTGTATACCATGTACAAGTGTAATTGTTTTATCAAATGAAACAGAGTATTCTTGAAAGTTGAAACCACTGATGTAGGTTTCAGTTTCAAACATGTAATTTTGTAAATGCCAAGCTTATAAGAACACAATATATGAACGTTGTCTGATTTTTAAAGAGACCGTCCAGTTGAGGTTTAGTTAAAAAATTCATACTGATTTACATACAATGTAAATCTGTGCACTGATTGTTTTCTTTCTTTTTTCTTTCAAGCATCATCATTATATAATTTCTTCTTGGCCTCTTTGCGGATAAAGTATAGTAAACTACTAAAGATTTTTGTTTTGTTTTTACAAAGGACATAAAATAATAGACAGTATGCTTTTCTAGCAGACCACGACTCTTCACCTGAACACATTGTTGAGAAACTTTTCTCTTCTTCTATTCCTTGTTTGGCTTAAATTACATAGATGGAGACAACACTAGATGTCATCAAAAATCATCATACAATCTGTAAGGGTAATACTAAAAATGGAGATCTTTTACAACTTGTTGCTCACAATCTCCTATGTGTCCTAATAAAGTTTGTTGTATTCAATGCAATAGCTGTTGAACAAGCATATACTCCAACAGAGCACAGGGCTGCAGATGCCAACAGGATGGTTTTCCATTGTCTCCCAGTAACCAGAATTGCTAATGCAGCTAATGCAACGACCACAGCTGAAAGGGCATTTTTCCAAGTTTGAAAAGCTTTGACGGCGGTTCTACATCCTTTGCAATGTATTACATGCCTAAAATATCTATTTGCTAAATTTGGAGCATGCATTGTTCCAATGCCCCCCTTTGCAGGTGAAGAAGCTGATAGTCCTGCAACGAGTCCAGCAGGTGCATGTTCAATCACAGCCGGCTCTTTGGGCAGGGAAATAGTGTTGTGACCAAAATGATATGGCATCCCGTGTCCCACTTTATCCATCCACTTACGGTATTCAGCAACCCATGTGTCTGATGATTTTAAATTCAGGTATAGTTCCTTTGTTGGAACCTTCTCTTTCAAAAGAATTTCATTTTGTGATGATAAGAATCCCATGTCTTGTTCAAAAACCTTGCTTGCATTCTGATGGAAGTACCATTGAGGAAACAGTTTTACTAGTGGAGATCTTTTTGTTCCTCCAAACCTCACTATCAGCATGGATTTCCCTTGCCCAGTTGGCCTACAAAGGAACAGACCACTGAAGTAGTTTATTTCACCATTTTTATCTACAATTTCCCTGTTATTTTGTAGAACACAAGGAGCCTCAAACCGTAAGAAGTTAGGCTTAGTGCCGTCTTTCTCTCGTCCCCACCAACCTGCAAACCCTCTACCAGTTCGTTCTGTCACCTCAAAAAGTAGTGGTTGCGCATCTTCTCTCTTTGCAGTCCAATCTGTTCTATCATGCGAGATTGGAATATGAGCAGGATCCATCAAGTTTTCCAGTAGAATAGAATGATCATATGGGAGTTCATGAGTTGTTGAAACATCTTGAAACCCTGGCCTTGCAAAGTTCTCAAACCAAGGTATTTTACTGACATTTGGAGGTATCTTTGGTGACATCCATACCCAAATAACACCTTGAGAATCCCTCACCTCATATGTTTTAACACAGGCTGACCTGGGAATTTTTGCATCAGCTGGAAGCTGTTGAAAACAGAGAAAACAATTATTATTACCTGTTAGCATCAAACCATATAAGGACATTCATGATATAGGTGAGTAGAACTCTAAAGTCAGTAGCCTACCTGAGGTATCTTCACACATTTCCCTTCGCCTTCGAATTGCCATCCATGATACAGGCATTCAAGCCTTCCATCAACCAACTGGCCTTCAGATAGCTTTGCTAACCTGAATCATATAAAATATAAGGTCCAGTCCAGCATTGTGAAAGGAATAAAAAAATCATAATTTCTTATACTTACTTGCCAATCGAATTTAGATGGTTTGATTTAATTTTGCAAAAATTAGCCGTGAGAATATTTATCAATGTTCACTATCACCCATGAAAACTACTAGCACAGGGGAAATTAGTAAGTAATTGAAATTGGTACATACTATCATTACGGTGAACTTAGTGAGTGTCCTAGGAAAGATACAAATATTAAGTGAATCAAATTTGTATTGATAACTTACAGTGATACTCAAATGTTTAAATATACCCTAGCCTCTTCTCAGATGTAGCAGTATTGTAAATATGGTATTACAGAAAGATAATAACTAACATAACAATCCACTAACATTATTAATTCCAATATTTTATTCCTAAATAGAGTAATATAGATCTCATTATCAGACAAACACATTGGATTAGTTTCTGATCGTTGAGTTTGATTTCACATCATGGTAGAGAAAAATAAAACCCGAACATTAGGAGCACTAAGTATATACACAGTATACAGCTGCAAAATCTGTATAAGCTGAGAAGAGCTGTATCTGCATCAATAATCATGTTATTTTTATTTAATCACATAGCATGCAACTTTGGTTAAATCAATTATGAACTCTTAATTATGGGATGTGATCACATAAAGCAGTTGAAAACAAATTCAATCATAAGAATAATTAGAAGTGAGATAAATTAAAAGAAACCTGTGAGGACACCGATCTTCATAGCATTGAAACTGATCATTGCCATCTTTAAACAAAACAAGGTTCTTGTCAAACACTGTGAGACCAAGTGGTGCATCATCTGGTACATTCTTAGTGAGGTACAAAGGGTACCATTCCTCTTTCCAATCATAGGGTGCAAGTTCTCTCTCACCCCTGCGTTCTTGCTCACTGGAAGGTCCCACTAGAACTTTCTGATCTTCTTCCCCATCAAGTAAAGTTGATCCAGCTTTAATATCTGCTGTGGCGGCGACACACCCTGCATGCTTTCTTCTGCTTGATGACAAGCCTTTGTTGAGATTGAAACTGAAACTGGAAGATGGGCTAGTCCAAAGGCGTATTTGCTTGGATGGTGAAGGTGAAACATGCAAAGCAAGATGAGTTTTGGTGGGGAGAAGAAATGGATTTACCAACGCCATAGAGTGAAATCAAGAGGTAGTACTAGAAACTGATCGAGGTAAAGAAAGAAGAATTAGAAGAGATACTTTCAGGTGAGTGTGTGGTTGCAAGACTCGAGTGACATTAATAACCACATAAAATATTGCTGATTCGTTTACCTTAAAAAGAAAATTTGGACACATAATCCATTACACGCAACATGAATGAATTCTCATTAACTATTATCGTTTCATAGTGTATACATGAGACTAAACACAACCATAACAAAACCAACGTGGTCCACTTTTGTCAAAAAAAAAAAAAAAAACACTAATGTGGTCCACAGTTACTAATAAAAGGTTTAACGTAAAGAATTGAAATGCTAGGAAAACCTGATTTAAAAAGTGTTAAACTCATCTTAGTTTCAAATAAGAGAGTGAATTTTAAAAAGAGTGTTCATAACACTACTCTTAATGTAAAATGTAGGAAGCAAATTGAACTCTCTCACTAGAATTTTTATGCTCATTGTCAAACGTGGCTAAATAGATGCATTCTATTAGTGGAAGTAACATGTGATGTGTGGTTATGATCTTCAAAAGAATTTTGTCCTACACTGTAACTACACTCCAACTGAATAATTGTTTGTTATTTAAACCCATATTATATGATTTGTTTTTCTTTTTCATACAAAAAAATAAAGGATGTAGTATGTTCCTTCAGGTCATGTAACTCTTAATTGATTCCACAACAGGAGGGCACATACTGTCATGTGATTTTTGGTGTTATCTACAATGTGGTGTGTTAAGTAAGTACCTTGTCAATTTTTTGGAAGAATTTAAATTTGATTGAACGATTTTTTTTTGTTAGATGATACTTATCTTTTGAGTGAACTCTAAATAACTATGAACTTTTTTTTTTTATGAACTGAAGGAATAACACACAAAAACATCTTGCCAACAGAGTTATAATCTTCACAATACTTAGGTAAATAGTGAGTGATTTAGGGTTTGGGTGTGAGGCTACTATATATAGGGGAGGATCAGAGTTTCTCCCCCATTATCTCATCAACTTGGCCCTAATATTTTGAGTGGCTACTTGCTCCTCAAGGGGTCGATATAGACTTAACCCCCAAGCAAAGTCGCCTCTTGGATTAAATCATGAGCCTCCTCCCTCTCTTAATCGACCCTTATATTTATGGATGTGTTAGTCGAACCATCCATCGAACACAAAAAGTTGAACAAGTGATGAGATAAGAGAGAGACCAAAAGAAAATCAAATGTCGTTCTAATTTTAATGTTAGAGAAGAAAACCAAATGAAGTTCTAATTTTAATGTTAGAGAATCTTCATTAAGGATGTCATTTATGTTTTTTCACATATGACCTATCCATTAAAAACTCTAACATCTTACATTTTGCATAACTGCATTAAAATGGTTTTGTTATAAATTAGGAGGAAATGACTCAATAGCACTGTGACAAACAATCTACTTATGATGTTTTGACGTTATGTCTACTTTGTTGTTATTCATAATAATTTTCTTTTATGCATTCCTCCATATTATTAATATGTGTACTTTTATTTTTTTTAAAGTTTTGCTATAAAATTTGTTTTAAGTCTCTAAATATATTCGACTAACTTTAGGCAACAGTAAACTATTTTACACTAAGAGTGCAGCTCCGTTAAACTCTAATTATTTTTATGGAGTAAACCTATAAATCAAAGAAAAAGTTATTTGCACTACTTTCTTTATTTTTTAAGGTATTGCTAACAAATGTTCTATGCATTAATTATAGAAGCAAACCAATTTTAGAACCACAATCACAACAAGTGTAGGCAATAAAAGTGGTTCAATTAATAACCACAGTCGCCACAAATGTAGAATCCATTTCAAAAATAACATGTGCAAGATAGAGATTACGAGTTATGAACATACAATGAATTAAACCCCACATCTCAACACAATGAGAATTGTTATGTCGTAGCTTGCAATGAAACCTTTAACCAAACCACAACTGGAATCTCTAAAACTAATCAATCCACCACACGTCAAATTGTCATTCCTCTCATTATGAGATCCATCCGCACTAAATTCAAAGTTAAATATGTGTTTGGTCCTTATAAAATGAGAATTTTTTAAGTTGAATCCTTACTTTCCTTCAAAAAAAAAAGTTGAATCCTTACTTAATTTTAAGGGTCTTGTCAATCAGCGTGATGTTACTTTTGATCAAATAATGATTACATCATTTTTTTTATGAAAAATTATTTGTTTTGGATGCTTAACTAATATCCTTGAGTCACTCTTTAATATTTTTTAAATTTTAATAGCTTTTTTAGTTTTTGTTTAAAAAAAATAGCTTTATAAAAAAAACTTTTGCACATAGGTTTAATCCCTAATAAAACTTTAACAAACCTTAAAGTCTAAATTTTTTTAGGGGAGTTAGTCACTTTAGTCCCTGAATGAGAATTGAGTAGTTTCTTTAGTCCCTGAATGCAGAGAAATTGCAAAACAGTCCATGAATGTAAACTTTGTTAGTCACTCAGGGACTAAAGTGACTAACAGAGTCTACATTCATGGACTAAATTGACTAACGAGTATGCATTCAGGGACTATTTTTTTTTTTGAATCAGCAAAATTTTATTAAAAACCTGATCCTGCACAAGACGAACAAAGACCAGTGTTAAGAAAGTACAAACAAAAGGCTATGTATATAGGCGGAAGACCCGAAAATAAACACCTACAATGACTCCCCTGTGACCACCACCCATAAAGACAACATCCACCCAAATAAACATCCCCACCTAAAATTGCTAACCACTGGAAAAAACGACATCCATAACACCCATCGTCGTTACTCATCCCAAAAGAACAACCTTGTAAAAGAAAAACCAATCGTCATCACCAAAACTGAGCCACATCCGAAGAAACCCTTTTCTAGAGATCAAACATCAACCACCACCGCACATCCTCCGATCCGCCGAAAGAACACCAAACAAAAGGCCAAAACCAAAATTGAACCAAAGAACTGACTCCCGATCTCGAATCAAAAGTGATCGGCCCACCAGACTACAGGTCCAACTCAGAAGGCCACCTCACCCCCGGTCAATCAGAGAAACACCAATGCCAGTCAAAACAAGATTGCAGAAAGACACCAACTCCCGATCTCGAAGCAAAATAACTGGCCCATCAACATCCAACACACAAAAAGTAAGACAATCAACATGATTTGCGGTGGTGCAAAAACATCTTTCGCAACCAAAAAAGGAAACTGCTCAGCTCGAAGGACGCACCATCAACACACCTTAAAACATCTTAACAACCCAAAACTCAAACAAGAGCAAGCGAAGACGATTATGGACCCGAATAACAGAGGCAGCCTCCAAAAGGAATCACCCACAAAACCACCACAATAAATCCACCTCCTCACCCAAGCAACACCAATCACCCCCTTTACCGAATCACCACCACCACAACGTACCACCACCCCTGCAACACCATCACCACTACCATTGCACAACCAGCGATAGAGACAGAACTACAGCGCCAAGCCACCTCACCAAGAAACAGGCTTCTACACAAACACTGATCTTAGGCAGACGAACCCAACAACAAAACACGGGCAGCGACGTCGGTCTGATGCAGAAACGTAACCCAGATCGAAGAAATGTGGCCGCCGGTGACAAGGAAAAGGCGTCTGTCGCCGAAGTAAGCGACAACCGAGCCAAAAACTCTACCACACACGCCTAGCCACCACTCAACCACCACGAAAACAACTCACCACCACCAAGCAAAACCACCACAGATCCTGTAACCACCACCACAACTCTTCACTCCTAAAAACACCAAAAAATCACCACTCACGAATTAGAACGAACATCTCGACAACTTCAACCCAAGACCAACACCGGAGGAGAGTTAATCATGTTTGCTAGAACAACCAGCCACCATGACTCTTGCAACGACGACGACCCAAGAGAGATAAAGACAATGTCGAGATGAAGGAATGGTGGCCGCAGCCAAAGAAAAGAGCATAACAGCAGCCCCATCTAAGTGGAACGGTGGTGCGTAGTGAAGACTCGACGAGGCAGCACAACCATGAGCACTAGCATAGGCAGCACGAACTGGAAGAAGACTCGACGAGGCAACGACATAAACCAATCAGAAAGCTCAGATCCATAACCCAAATAACAACACCAAAACGAGTTTAAAGAGAATACAAACCCCAGTTACCTTCGTAGCTGCAACGAAAGCAGAAAAACGACAAAGAAAAAAGATGGAGGGGAAATGAGATGATTGCAGCCATGATAGATCTGAAAAACGAACAGATAGGAGACAACCCTTTATGATACGGGCCCTTCAGGTACATGAGTGGTGCCGTCGTGAAGCAAAGCAAGCACCACCCCTCTGCAAATGCTACATCAGATCAGAAAATTTGGATGTTATGAGAAAAAAAAAAGTCTCTCCTGTTATCTGACACCTTGTAATATTAGTATATACTATTATTATATTTAGGGACCAAATTGACCAACAGAGTCTATATTCAAGGACTATTTTGCAATTTATCTACATTCAGGGACTAAAATGACGATTCATTTCCGATTCAGGGACTAAAGTGACAAATTCCTCATTTCTTTAACAATCTTTTATAAACGTTTAGAACATCATATTTAAAAAAAATTAAAATTTGAAAAACAAATATTATTGGGGAATTAGTCACTTTAGTCCTTGAATGGGAAATGGGTAGTCACTTTAGTCCCTGAGTGTAGGGAAATTGCAAAACAATCCCTGAATGTAGACTCTGTTGGTCAATTTCAAGGACTAAAGTGACTAAAGGATTGTTAAGGGACTACATTCAGGGACTAAATTGACTGACGAAGTCTGCATTTAGGGACTAAATTGACTAACAGAGTCTATGTTAAAGGACTATTTTATAATTTATATGCATTCATAGACTAAAGTGAAAACGTCGTTCCTATCCATGGACTAAAATGACTAATCTCCCAATATTATTTTAGCAGAGGACTAAAACGACAATTCACCTAAAAAAAACGTTCAGAAACGAAACGAGAACTGTTTAGAGGCAGAGATCGTGGAGAGTTGAGACTATTATTCCTCCGATAAAACCCACCCAAACCCTAGCTTGAAGCTTTTCGATGAAGATAGCAATAGAAGGGTGCATGCATGGCGATCTAGACAATGTCTACAAAACCCTTCAACACCTCGAGAAAACTAATAACACCAAAATCGATCTTCTTCTCTGTTGCGGCGATTTTCAGGCCGTGAGGAACAAGAATGATTTGAAAAGCCTAGCCGTACCAGACAAATTTCTCTCCATGAATTCCTTCTGGAAATACTATTCTGGTTTGGAGGTTGCTCCTTATCCTACCATCTTCATCGGTGGCAATCATGAAGCTTCTAATTATCTATGGGAACTGTGAGTGAGTTCAATTTGCTTTTTTTATTTTATTTTTTTATATATGATTATGGACCTATTTTAGATTGAGTTATTTAAGCTTATTCTCTAGCATAATCACTTGTGAGAGCTTATGAAAATGGCTTATGACTTCTGTTTTCAGCTTATTTTCACAAGCACAAGCTCTCTAGAATAACTTATGAAAATGACTTATAGCTTCTATGAAAATAGTTTGACTTAGGGACTGACTAAATCGACTTATTTGAGTTAATATACTTGCATAGCTTGCCTGTGTGTGAGAGCTTATGTAATCAATTTATTTCTATTAGCGTTAAGTTCCCGCCTGTCCTTTTTTATTTTATTTTAATTGTGCTTAACTGTATATACTAATACTATGATCAAATACGATTAAAATAAGCTCTTTTAATAATGTCTAATACCGTTCCTATTGTTGTGGTGATGTTGTTCCTATAATGGGATATAATTTTCTAATTAATACCTTAAATAATAAATTTAAAGGGATAAAATTGTAAATGAAATAGTTTAAATGAAGGATAAAATTTGAAGTTGAAAAGGCAACTCAAAATATATATATGTAAACTTTGTAGCTTAGCTTATGAAAACAACTTGTAGCTTATGTAAAAGCAGTTTGACTTTATATTATCTTTTGTTCTAAAACATGATCTAAATGTTGAATTTTTACATTCGTTTTATTTTAGGTACTATGGAGGATGGGCTGCACCTAATATATTCTTTTTGGGAACTGCTGGTGTGGTCAAGTTTGGGAATATACGAATTGGTGGACTCTCTGGAATTTATAAGCATCACGAATATAAATCAGGTTAGTTTATTAATTCTGTTTGAGTTAGAATTATAAACATTAGTTCATGTTGGTACCTAGCAGTTGTAAGTCAAAAGAGAGTGTTGATTTGAAAAGAAATAAGAATATGATGTTTGCTATTTACTTGAGCAGGACACTTTGAGAGGCCTCCATATGATCGTAATACCATCAAGTCTGTGTATCATGTCCGTGAATATGACGTTCGCAAACTCATTCAAGTTAAGGAACCCATCGATATTTTTCTCTCACATGATTGGCCAGTGAGAATCACTGATCATGGGGATTGGGAGCAGCTTGTGCGTGAGAAGCCTTACTTCCAGCAAGAGGTATGCTTTACAATAGTTTTTTTTTTAAATGTTGACCACTTTAAATAAAAGTGTAAGCTTTTATTAATGATTATGTAGTATGTATACCAGGCATTGAAGTTATTCATTTTCCTTGGTACTTTTTTTGGGCAGCATTTAAAAAACTAAGAACATAGTAGGTATCGTATACTAGCTCGGATTTTTTTTTTGGTAAGAAATATAAATTTTTAAGAGGTAAATGGGAAGCTAGTGCATGGATAATTGTTTTGGATCAGTCACATAGATAAGAAAGTAGATGTAAGCCATCGTATTCAAGCTGAGTGGTTGAAATGGAGAAGAGCCTCAGGTGTTTTGTGCGAGTACCACTTAAGTTGAAAGGAAAGTTCTATCGGACAGCAGTCAGACCGCGTTGTTGTATGGTACGGAGTGTTGGGCGGTTAAGAGTTAACACGAGAATCAAGTAAGTGTAGCAGAGATGAAGATGTTGCGCTGGATGAGTGGTAAGACTAGACATGATATAATTAGGAATGACACCATTAGAGAGAGAGTGGGGGTAGCACCTATAGTAGAAAAGTTGGTAGAAAATAGGCTTAGATGGTTTGGGCATGTAGAGAGAAGACCCGTAGATGCCGTGGTA
>Ga0315915_1004183_pt1 | contig 18248 bp, 14 predicted proteins | sample MpolbnodulesMG_FD_207738 | JGI IMG/M metagenome (GOLD analysis project Ga0315915, IMG submission 207738) | Medicago polymorpha root nodule microbial communities from Los Angeles, California, United States - branched nodules | ecosystem: Host-associated > Plants > Roots > Nodule | place: USA...
TCTTTTATTTAATTAAGTTTAAGGGTAAAACAGTAAAATAATTTTAAAATCCCTACCCTTCCCTCCCCTCCCCTTGCGAACCAAACACGTTTTTAATTAAAATATCCCCCCTCCCCTCCTAATTCTCGAACCAAACAGACCCTAAGTGGTAGATGTATTAAAGCCAACCATAGTTATCACTTAAGAGAGAAACAACATGCAAATCGATGAAAATACATGTCATTTGATTTTGAACATGTATTTTCGTCGATCGGAACCCAAAACTGAGACCAGATCTGGAACTAGGATAAAATTTTGAGTCCTAAGTGACAAACGACGGTCGAAATGGTGGCCATGCATGCTTTCATGCCCAGATGCGATAGGCGACACATGTATTAATGTGCTAGAGAGACAAAAGGCACGTGGGTCCGTGACAAATGATCTGGGACAACACTTTTGGGGGCTGAGCGGATAGGGGATCGCAACTCGAATTGTGTGGTCGGTTGCCATAATGGTCATTGAAATTGGTGGCGGGAGCAAAAGTTGTTTATGTAGAAAAGTGATAAAACTAGAAACCTGAAAATGTCACGGTTGTGGAGGAGGGGAAAACCAGAGTTAAAACACGACTCGTCGAAAAAAATTCAAATTCTCACTGGAGGGCAGTGGATCCATCAGACAATCACGATATGAATACCATATTGAATAAAAGAAAAAAGAGAGACATAGACTAAAAATTGTGTGTATAGGCTGCACCACGAAGATTGTATTATATAGGAACTATAAAATAAAGAGCATTTAATTACAATGGAATATGCCAAGGAATAATGTAAGTAATATGTTGGTCAATGCATTTGTCACACTTCCGTCGTCATATTATTGTACCTTGCTATGAGATTGAAGCAATTCTATACAGACATTCAAGATACATATTACCACAAACACATACAAAAGTCTTTTCAAGGTTATAACGTATCTTAGGTTAACGTGGGATATATTTGTTATTCTAGATTTCTCTACATTATATTTACAAATATTAACAAATAGATTAAAAAAATTCATGTGTTGTTATGTCTTGTGTTGTGATGTTCTATCAAATACTTATCTTTTAGGAGACTACACATACCCTTAGAGTGAAAAGATGATGTCCTAATTCAAGGGAGAGAATAAGTTAAGACTCATAGAGCACATACCGCCCACAAAGAAATTTAGCTTAATTGATTATCTAGTCCCTTAACGTAATTCTTTGTTTCATATGTGTTCCATAACTTAAAAAAATTTCAATATAGTCGCTTATGTATTCTTTCATTAGCCATTTTGGTCATCTCCATTAGTTTTTAAATTTTTTAACATTTGATCAAAATGGATAATGGTAGAATGCATAAATGACCATGTTGAAACTTTCTATAGTTATAATATCACTTTGAAACAAGAAATTAAGTTAAGGGATCATGTGATCAATTAACCCAATAAAGTTACATATAGCTCTCTTTAAAAGGCACTACGGAGGCTGAAATACAAATAACTTGGATCCAAAACCTTTTTTTTACCACTAGATCAAACTCATGGAGTTAGTTTTATTATATTTTTAAAATGAGTAATGATATTTGTATAACCGTTTTATGATAACTTTTGAGACACCATCATTCTTTTGGGACAAAAACAATACCAAGAGAGGGAGAACAAGTATACGATAGTTGTCCAAAAATGATTGTACAAACATCATTTATCTTTTAAAATATTGAGTTTTTTTTTGTTTACACAAAGTTTAGGTGAATTAGAATCCGTGACTCATGATTGTCAAGACATACCTCAAAGCTTAGCAAACACTTACAAAGATACTTATCATTCCTGAAAAATATCATCACATCGACAAATGAAAGTTGAATCCATAACGTTAAAGGTGAGTGCCCCGAGGGCATTCTTTAAACATACTAAATTAAGTAATTATTCTTTAAAAATGTCAAAGTTTTCATAAAAAGTTTCCATTTAAAGTCCTTAACTAATGCCCCGGGCACTAATTAACATTTCCCTTAATTTAATATATTGATTCAAATTTTGCTCTTTACTCAACACATTTTTCTCATTCTCAACTGAAATTCCAAAAATGCGTGATCTAACTCTAACTCACGCAGGGGCATTATAGTCATTTCAGTTGAGAATGGACATTTTTGATTGGGTAAAGAGCAGAATTCAAAACCCTAACCCTTCAAAAATCAGAAAACGTCTCTGTTTTCCCCCATTTTGCAGTACAATTCATGATGAGTAAGAGCAGTGGCAAAGAAGCTGTGAAACCCAAAGAAGAGGAACAAGATGGCATGTCTGTTCATTCTCCCTGCAAACCTCCTCCTTCCTCCGCTTCCTCTCTCAACAAGGTCTCTCTCTCTCTCTCTCTCTCTAACTTTCAATTTCAATGTTAATTTCAATTTAAATTTATCTGAATTTTGATTTTATTTGAATTTGATTTATGATCATGGTGATAGGATATAGACCAGGTTGAATTGGAGCTGAGACTATTGGAAGCTCTTGAAATTTATCCTCCATTGAAACTTCAAGGTGCTTGATTTTTTATTTGTCTTCAATTTAAGATTTTTTATATGCATATGAAATTTATATGAAACTCAATTTTGTCCCAAGTAGGTAGTTCAAATGGGTTTTAACTCTACAAATTAATATAACCTCTAATTTACGAATACTTGATTAAAAAATATCTTATACTCAATTTCTTGGCAATGCTCTGATCAATCTAGTTTAGAGGGTAAAATGAGTAGTATCAATAATCTATGAAGCACAGATACAGACACAACACAGACATTTACGCGTCGACACCGTTAATCATTTGAGAAAATCACACAATTCTGTGTAATTATATGTGTCGGTGTCGTGTCGGTGTCTGACACCGGGACACGTCTAATCCGAGAAGTGTCCGTGCTTCATAGTCCATAATTCATATTATATGTATACTCACATGACAAATCACTAATGGTTACAATATCAACCATTGATTCTTGAACTTTGCTAATCACTCACTTTAGAGGAGTCAAATCCGAATATCTACATGAATATTTTATATTTTTTGGTTTAGGTTTAAATTTGATTTTAGTCCTTACAATTACAACATTTTTATTTTAATCGCTGTATTTTTTGTTCTTGTCTAGTCCTTCCAAATTCAAAAACTTTTGCTTTAGACTTTGTGGCCCAATATAATCATGCCATGTGGCTCAATAAGGTGACATTAGGGACTGAAAAAATAGGTTTTGAATGTGTAAAATGTTGAATCCAAACAAAAAAAAACTTATAGGGACTAAAACCAAAAGCGTTATAATTGCAGGGACTAAAGTCATACTTAAACCTTTGATTTATGTGTAATTGACACTCACGCCCTACTGAGAAAATGTAGTTAGGCCCATGTCCATGCCTCATGCTCTTTTATGTTCTGGTTTCAATGACTTCGATAACATTTTAGAGAATACAGACTAATGGTGCATTTGGAAGAACTTATTTACAGGTTATATGGGGTTATCTTATGTCACATGCATCTGTGTAAAATGTTTGAGTGAACTTATGAAAATCATTTATGACACGTCTTGAGTTATTTTTAGCTTATATCGATAAGCTCCTTGAAATAGCTTAGGAAATATCTTACAATTTATCTGAAAACAATTTAATCATATTTCATCTTTGATTATAGAAATATTTCATACATATGTTCTTATATACTAAGCATTTATTCATTGAACGGTAGATTAGTTTGTTTATTCAAACACACCTTAAGCAAAGTGATATTTGGCTAAAGTTTGAAGGTTAGGTAACAAACAATATGAAATCATCGATTACTTGTCTTTATTTGTTGAAAAGCTTTTGTCCATTTTCACGTATGAACCTGTCAAGTGAAGAGTAAGCAGTTGTTGAGACTACAGTACAAGAACAATAATGAATTGAGCATCGTTGATTGAACTTATTTTCATATCTGAACCTGTCACATGTGATCAGTGCTTGTTTCGTTTTTATTTGATACTGTTTATTTGAGTAGTTGTGCTAAGACAGAGGATCAGTTTTTTCTTGTGAATCTTTCCTTTGTTAGATAGTTTAAGACTAGTAATAACTCATAAGAGATCACGATTCTTCATATATTTATTTTTTCTCGGGTTTGAGATTCATCCATTTTTATGCTTACAATTAATATTCATTTCATGAAGGAGTACATCGTCACTTTGTCCTCTATGGTCTGATGGAATATCTAAAGAGGAGGTTTGTTCTTCTTTCCATTTTTAAGTCTGTTTGATTATAAAGATCATGATGTGCCTGATATCTATATTCTGATATATGATCTTACAACTATACATGCTTCATTCAGTTTTGACAGACACTTCACTGCTGAAGAGGTCCTTGAATTGCTGGGACGGTTCTACAATATAGAAATGCTGGTATGCTATCAACAAGTTTCAATTCTTCCCATTCACATAACATGTTCACTTGTGCTTTATGTTTTAACATGGTGCTTTTGATTTGTTTATCATTCGAACTCAGAAATCAGATGACGATGAGATCGATGTGCTTAATAATGAAGAAGATTTCAGCTTGCCTCAGAGTTTCTTTTCCAAGGACGAATCCTGAGCTACAAATTTTGTAAAGATGGTTACGATTCTATCCCGTCATCGTCTTCGCCCCTAATTTTGGGTTGGATTATGTTTCGATGGTGGTTCTTTATCGTTTCTATTAACTTATTGTGGTTCCGATAATTCTGTCCTCAGTATAATAATCTCAATCTCAGTTTGGGCTTCTTAATAATGTATTTGACTGCAATGTTTTGGGTATAATAAAGCATTTAAACTTCAGGGTATATATTATCTGATAAAGAAGAGTACATCTTAATCTCAGTTTTGAATCTTGCATCTAACATTTAATTATATTTTCCATGCTACCTCTGAGTCATTCCAATTCCAATTTATTGGTATGAATTTTTTTTGCTAAGGCTAGCTATGTTTGGGGGGAAAAGGGAGGGGAGAGTTATGAGGATAAAGGAAGAAGAAGTAGGGAGATGAGAAGGGTTTTAAGTAGTCCCTCCACATTACATTTTTTTTTTTCTTCATAGGACCAAAACTCTCTTATATGGACTTTAGAGGATTTTGAATAATTTTTAAAATACATTACTTCTCAAAGAAAACAAAATTAAAAAAAACTCGTAAGTATTTTTCATTTCATTCCCTTCAAAAACACATTAAAAAAAGAGTGAGGGATTCTCTCTCTTTCCTTGTGGATATTTCTGTTATAAAATAGAGGGAACACTAGTGTTCAACCGTAGCTCTTAAACCTAAAGTACAAGTCTTACAAATTTAGTTATTTCAGCTGCTCTGGTGTTTTTACCTAAATCTGAAAAAATTATGTCATTTCACTTTCAATAGCGTGAACAATACAAATAAAAATGTGATCATAAACTTGAATACAAGTCTTGTTTGTAGTTGTTTTTGTTTGAGTGAGTTGTTATATTAGCCTGCTTATTAGAGAACTATTAATTGTTGATCCACCACAGAATTTTTTTTTATTGTCGAAATGGTTTTTTTTTTTTTTTTTGATCAAGCTAAGAAATGCAATATAAAACTCACAAGATGCCTGAACCGCGTACAAAAAAACAATCCAAACTAAGACAACAAAAGAGGACACACCTGCCAATGGAGGTACAAAGACCACATACATCAATGGCTACCACTAAAACTAGCTATACAACACTAGCTAAGACACTAACATGAACTGCTAAGCAAAGCAAACCAGTCCAGCAGGAGAACTAGTAGGAAAAAAAAATACAATCTATCCCACTAAGATAGATTCAGCAACCATCTAAAATAACAGAAGTTGAACCCACATAAGAACAACAACTGCAAGATATGGAACTTTCAACAATACAGTCACATATATTTGGGATTGCTTTTGATCACTCCCTTTTTGGAACGCGTTTGTGTGTGCTCACTACTAGTGTTTTGCATGTCCTTGGGACTCCTTTGCTTCTTGGGTCTCCCTCTTTTACCTTTCTTAACCGTGTCAGAGACCAGGTATTGTGAAGCAGTTGGAGATGTTGCTCTCTGCAGTTCAGAATCAGATTCAGGATCAATAGTACTATCCGTAGCATCTGTGTCCTCTTCCCCCCAAAACTTACTCAAAACTTTGCCATCCTTCCTACAAACAGCAGAAGTATTTTTAGGCACATTAACCACTTGCACCTGCCTTTTATCCTGCCCCAAAATCTCATCCCTAGTTGTGACAGGGGAGATGATAGGCTGTAGGATGATATGCTCATCAAAGGTTGGGGCCAAAGCTTTCCCAGGTGACATAGGTGAAGTGCCTGAACTCAATTCCACAGGCTTAGAAGTCCTTTTTACCAAGTTACTAGGATCCTCTGAAGTAGTGTCATGAGTCGGTTACTTCTTACCTAAAGAAATTTCCTTAACACTTGGATTTTTATCTTTTTGCTTATCCATATTAGTGTGAGGTAATTTCTTAGAAATGTCTTCCACAGTTGGATTTTTAACTCTTTGCTCATCCATATTAGTGAAAGTATATTCCTTGTCCTTTGGGGTAGCATCCCCTAAACCCTGCTCATTGTCCAACTCCAACAATTCAAAAGTATTTTGGAGTATTAGATTGTTTCCAGCCTTCTGAACATTACCAAGTTCCTTTTCAGTGTTGTGCTTAGGTAACTCTCCTTCCTCAATCTCAGAAGTAGTGACCTTGTTGACCTCTATATCTTCAACATGTTCATAAGTTTGAACATCCTTCCTAGCCTGGTTACTAGAAACAGTCACAGGTTTGAACACATGTTTAAAAGGTTTAGCTCTAGCAGTACCAGTGTGAGATGGCTTATTTGTTGTGGCTAAAACACCTAATTTAGAACAAGTTTGAATAGAGTGCCCAATCATCTTGCAGTTAGCACAAAATATAGGGTGTTTTTCATATTGGATTGATATTGACAGAGCATGATCTTCCCTCTCTACTACCACAGACTTAAACATAGATTCAGACAAATCAACATCAACCAATACCCTAGCAAAGATACCAATACCCCACTTCTCCACATTTAAAATATATGAGCTCCAGCCACTAGACTACTTAATCAAGAGAAAAAAAAAGGTGCACTTGTTTTCTGTATCTGTCCTTTTGCATGTTTTTATTTGGAACTGTGTTATTTGGTCACAAAACGTGAAACCATATTCGTCATTGTACAAATTATACTCTCCATCTATTGTTATACGGTAATCATTATAAAGAGTACCCTTCATTTCTTTTGAGAAATTGAAGAACTCTCAACTATTGTCAAGAGGCCAAGTGGCAAAACTCACTTTGATTCCATATTCTTTTAAACTTTTTTCATTAATGCGTGTCAAAGTAAGATTTCCTCATTTTCCAATTGCATTTCAAGGGTTCAACCATGAAAAATAGAAATGCTTGTTATTATGGTTATGCATCATTCATAAAAACTAAAAATTGAAGACCAGGCTTGTTTGATTGTGTTTTGCTTTTTAGTTTTTGAAAATTGTTTTACAAATTTGTTCTTTAAAACTGTTTTTAAGAAGAAAATTAAAAAAAAAAGTTGTTTGGGAATTACACTTTTAAAAATTGTGTTAAAGATGGAAATGTAAAAAAATCTGTTTGGAACCTTACTCAAGATGTGTCTTTCCTTTTTTTTTCCTTTCTCTCGATTGTATGCATGTCTTGCTTTTTTTATGTTAACCAAGCACAAATTAAAAATAAACAAAATGCTATTATAATTACAAAAATGCCATTAATGAAAAAATGCCAAGGGTTTGCCTTTTTGAACTCTAAAGAGGAAACCAAAAACCAAAACTACTTTTATCTGTTTTTCTTTTTTAGTTTTCAAAACTAAAAAACTCAATCTAATTTTCAAAATTACAATTTGAAAAATAGTTCACCAAACAAATTTTGTAGTTTTTAATTTTTAAAAACTAAGAAACTGTTTTTGAGAAGTGAATCAAACAAGCCCAAACTATAATCATAATAACTAGTATTGTCGATATTCCATACACTCTAAAACAAACTCTAAGGTTTTGTTTGTGAGTTGTCGATTTTGAAGTGGACAGGGAGGGTGACTTTTAAAAATAAAAAATTAAAGACACAAAAATGTTTTCAAAAATGAATTAAATGTGATCATTTATCATGTTCTTTCAAAAATTTAAAAATGTATATATCAAAATATATAACCCTTCAAAGCTCTCCACTCCAAAGCCTATATTGATGAAAAAAGTTGCTAATATTATATATTTTTTAATTTGTAGACGAAATGACAAACACCAGGTGAAATTCGCAAACACAACTGTAAACCCGAATGAAGATGTGCAGCCTAACACTATCATCATTGCATTTGAGTTACACCTTTTACGGACAAATAGTTACTAACTTCCTAACAATAGTTACCAACAATATCGTCATTGCAGTTAAGATAAAAATAATCAACACGAGTTACCATTATATGAAATCCAATTACAACTAATGAAAAACCAGTTACCAAAATATTCATAAAAACATGAAAACTACTATCCATCTCCAACGTCCTATTCCTTATGAATCCATCAGTATTAAGTGCAGACCATACTGAATTATACAAACAAAAAGGGAAAGCCACCCACATGTACATAAGGCTCAAAATCAGGTAAACAATTACTTAGGAAATCTTGGATGCCAATAAACTTAAAATTGAACAAATATGACTTATTACTTCCTCCAAATAGGACCGACATACAAATTCACTACATCAGAGCATCCTCATGCATCACCATCATGCCCCTATATCAAAGCCTTGTTCCTACAATAACAATATTACTCGGTAAGATTAGTCACATCAAACCTATTTCACCAAACACTGGCAGTTAAAATTGGCAGTATGGAAAAAGAGTTTGGGTATGCGTCATCAAAAGTTTACAAAGAAAAAATTTCATCAAAAGAATGAGCTCCACTTATTGTAATTCATCTTGATCTTTAATTAAAATAGGGAAAAGCTAAGAGAACGGGAAAGCAATAACAACAAATGGCCCAAGACCAATTTTCCAAAGTGAAAATGTATTTCCATCTCATATCTCAGCAAACTATAGTTACTCACCAATATGGCAGTATCAATTTTCCCAATCGCTGTCACTTGTAGTTGGCTGATCGTTACTAGAGAAATCATTAGGAGTACTTTGAGCATTAGGTACCTAGGTGTAAATCATCATTATCATTATTTCATATCATAGTTAAATTTCTTTAAAAAGTTGAATTATAGGAATTCATACCTCTTGAGCTATAGCTTGCAAAACATCATTAATTTGTTCGTCTGCTGAAAATCGTGTTTGAAGAACAGAAACAAGATTCCCGAGCAAATTTTCTAATTTGTGGACCCTATTTTCAACATTAGATCTTCGAGATGAACCATTTGAATGATGTGGAACCTTGCCAAGACAACGTACAGATCCTTTCCTTTCAGGGCCTCTTACTTTTGAGTATGCGTCATTCTCCCAATTTGTAGAACTTTGAGTCTTTTGAGGAGTTCGTGAACTTGTTGCCTCCACCATATGCTTTTTTAATTCACCCTACACAAAATCTTAGACAATACTTACTATGTACAGTTCAACTGCAATGCATTATAATCAATAGTTTTAATCATCGGTAATATAATTTATGCCTGAAAATTGAAATTCTTACAATCACATTAGCTGCCTTCTCATTCACAATACTGCCATCTTTACGAGTACGAGTCTCAATATAAATTTCAGCTCGTGAAGGTTGTGCTCCATTAGCCTCAGTTGTCTAACATTTGAAATAAAAATGTCAAATCCCATTCATATTAAGAAATAATTATAAAATGAGAAACACTAATACTCTTTTTAACACACTTTTGATTGCACTCTTCATGGTTGATTCATTTTTAGAAAATGTCAATTTAGTCGATCACTTATAAAAAATGTATCCACTTTTTCAGTAATAAACAAAACATAAAATAAATGTGTACAACAGGGTTTAAAAAAGAGTATTGCCAGCATTACAATTAAAAACATATTACTCATATAAGTAAACAGAGACATGATTTTTGATAGAACACTATGACGTCATTTGATTCATGTAGCCGACCCCACTTAGTGGAATAAGGCTTGGATGTTGTTGTTGTTGACAAGTAAACAAAGAAACAATAATGAAATAAACCACCTCGTGAATGAACCTTGGAAGACTCTTGGTTCCCATGCAATGAAAATCCTCGTATTTTGAGCGATTCCTTTTGTTGATGTTACTTATTTTCTTTAACATGGAAATAAAAAAGTCAGTGTCGTACATAACTTCTATATAAAGTGAAGGTCAATGACATTATGGATGTACCTTTCCCTCCTTGGAACACCAATGATGTACTAAAGCGCGATATTGAGAAGGATCAACTCTTCTATCAGGGATGTAGGCAGCCATTTCTTCCTCGGTCTTGTTTTCATCATATCCCTTTGCTTTCAAATCATGTTTGAATTGCCTCCACTTAGCACTCAAGTTATCTTTTAGTATTTGCTTTGTTTGCATGGTCAATTCAGGAACAAAGTGAAACTTACTCTATTATTGAGATAATTAGCAACAAAAAAATAAAATAAACCATAAGTACAGTAAAAAAGAATGTTTAAAGAGTGAAATCAAATAGAACTTAAAAATTTACAAGACCTGTATCCACTCAAACATATTAGTTATGTTCAACTCTGGCATGTCTTTCCAACTTAGAATATTGATGGGAGCATATTCATGCTTCCTTACCAAGCAGCCCAGTGCATTTAAAAGTTTTTTACCTTCCCACCCAATAGGATTACCTAAAGTATCTACTTCAACGCATATAAATTCTCCATCCGGTAGATTCCACACATCCGACATTTGGGTATAACCTCTTACCCTCTTTTGACCTAAATCATGTATGGATGTCACGTTAATGAACCATACATCAAGCAACGGTATATACTTACATATTTATTTTAAAAATTCAAACAGTTACCTTTAGTTAAACTTTTACTCATTCTACCAACAGTATTAGGAGTTTCAACATGATTTTCCACTGGTATTTGTTGCTCTGATTGTGATTGGTCACTTTGGAGATTAGGACTTGCTACCACTGGATTTCCTCTTGTATCTACTATGAAGAATTCAAAATAAAAAATTAAGAAACTTCAAGACAAAAGCATAAAAGAAACTGTTATGATATAAATATAAGGAATTACATCCTCTACAACGAAACTTCTCTCAATCCCTCGCCAACATTTTCATTTTCTTAACCTTTTTCTCAAATTTTCTTCTCTCTCTCCTCTCACACTCATTTTTCTTTGTTGGAGAGGATCCAAATCCATAAACTAGTTCTCTCTCCTGAATGGTAAGCTTGTAGAACAATACTAATTGTCAACAAATTTGATATGACTACTAACTTTCTTAATTCTCATGATTTAATCAAGAGGGTTCTGTATTTAGGGATAAAGGTAGTAATTGACTAGTTAGGAAGTATCGTGTATAACAAATGCATCTTCTATACATGTACTATATAAATGATACTTTCTAACTAACTACTTATTGCTTGTTTGTTTTAGTATATCAAACGTGATTCTATGGGTGTTAAAAGCAAATTTGGTGTAAATATATATGCTTGGATATCAAGCATTTAACGTGATTTTGGGGGCCAAAATCGATTCAAGCTGAAGCAAGAATGTGTAGCTTTTATGTTTATTAGAATTGATTCCAAGCATTTATGGTGCTACACTTTACTTTATTATGTATTTGCCCTTTAACAATTTGTACAACTAAGTCTTGAATAACTTTTTTAAAAAAAAATTAAAGTCCATTTTGGTAATTACACACCCAAAAGCAATTTTAATTCAAGCTATCCAAACATGAATTGATAAGAACCAATCTTACATAAATGTATCCAAACATAAATCAATTTACACTCAACTCACTTTAACTAAAATCAATTCTCAGACTCAATTCTATCAGACTCGATTCTCGCCACTGCACAACCAAACACACACTTAATCCTTATCCTATTTCCTAACAAAAACTGAGCAAACAAAAATTTCATACCTCCAACAAATTGGTCACACTGTTCATTTATATTGCGGTTGTTTTGGTTGACTTCAGTAGAGCTATCAATTAATTGCTTTTCAGCTTGTAGTCTCCCACTTTTTCGAACAACATTCGGTCTTTTGTTCCTCTCATTGGTATCTATCATATATAAAAAGCCAATTTATTTTTTAATGTCTACAAGTGGTTTAAAAGATCAAAAAAATTATGGTTCGCACACAATTGATTACAATGATTGTGTATTCTAACCTAAATGATACACATGTAAACATAAAAAAAGTACTTACATAATTTTAGAAAAACAATATTCTTGGGGCTTGTTTGATTGTGTTTTGGACTTTGGTTCTTGTAAACTATAGTATAAATCAATTTTTAAAAACGATTTTAGAGGACAAAATAAATAAACTAATTGATAAACGAGGAAATAAAAAAACTTGTTTGGTAAAAAATATGTATACACGAGGAAATAAATACTTTTGTTTTTAGTTTTTAAAATGACGAAACATGATTCAGTTTTGTAAAAGAATTTTGAAAACATTTCATCAGATTTTCTTCTTTTATAGTAGTATTTAAAAATAGAAAACAAAATTTTAAAAACAATATTCAAACAGGCCCTTACCTTTAAGTAATCTTTTACTCATTCTACCAAATGAAACAGGAGATTCCACATGACTTCCCATTTGTACTTGTTCTGATTGTGATTGGCCATTTTGGTGGTTAAGACTTGCTACCATTAGGCTCCTTCTTGTAAATACTATAAAGATTTCAAAATCAAAAGGCATGAAACTTCAAAAGGAACAAAGAAACTTCAACATAATAAATTTTCATACCTCCTCTCGATTGTGCACACTTTTGACTTATATTGTAATTATTTTGGTTGACTGCCTTAGAGCTATCAATTAATTGGTCTTCAGCCTGCGCTTTGCCACTTTTTCTAACAGCATTCAATCTTTTGTGCCTCCCCATGGTATCTATTATAGATAATCCATAATCAAATTATTTTTTAATTTTTACAATTGGTTTAAAAGATAAAAAAATCAAGGTTGATAAACAATTCTTTACAAGACCAATTCTAAATGATACATATGTAAACATATAAGAAAATACCTGCACATTTATTTTTAACAAAGACTACACTTACCTTTCGGTAGACTTTTACCTATTCTACCAAAAGAAATAGGATATTCAGCACGACGTCCCGCTTGTATTTGCTGTTCTGATTGTGATTCATGATTTTGGTGACATGGACTTGCTACCATTAAATTCTCTCTTGTATCTAAAGAATTCAAAATAAAAAATAATGAAACTTCAAGACTAAAGATGAAAGAAACTAAGCAAATAAAAACTTCTTACCTCCTCCAAGTTGCGCATGCTTTTCGTTTATACGATGGTTGTTTTGGTTGACTACATTAGAGCTATCAATTAACTTCTCTTTAGCATGTGCTTTGCCACTTTTCCCAACAGCTTTAAACTCTATACGCCTCCCTATGGTATCTATTATAGATAACCCAAAGTCAAATTATTTTTTAATTTCTACAAGTGGGTTAAAAGATAAAAAAAATTAGGGGGAAAACTCTATGGTGCACAGGTGAGACAAATCTTGCATCATGCACAAGCTAGTTTCCACCATACATTGGATCAATAAATCTCACCATTAAATTAAATGAAATATGATGTGACTTTTTCATCCAATGGTGGAAAAGACACTTGTGCATGGTGCAAGGCCATTTTGTTTGTGCATGTTAGACAAAGCCAAATCAGGGTTGATAAACAATTCATTGCAATGATCATGTAACCAAACCTAAATGATACATATGTAAACATATAGGAAAATACTTATTTTTTAAAAACACTACACTTACCTTTAGGTAAACTTCCCACTTGTATTTGCTGTTCTGATTGGGATTCCTGATTTTGGTGACTCAGACTTGCTACCATTAAATTCTCTCTCGTGCCTATAAAAATAAAATAAAAAAAATAAAAAAAATAAAAATACGACACTTTAATTCAAAAGGAGAAAGAAACTGACAAGAATAAAAATTTCATACCTCCGCCACAATGTGCACACTCAACATTTATACGGTGGTTGTTTTGGTTGAATTCATTAGAGCTATGAATTAATCGCCCTTCAGCTTGTGCTTTGCCACTTTTTCGAACACTCAACCTCGTGCGCCTCTCCATAGTATCTATTATAGATAATGCAAAGTCAAATTATTTTTAATTGCTACAACTGGTTTAAAATATCAAGCTAAATGATACACAGTTAAACATAGACACAGTTTTTTAAAATATCAAAATAAATGATACACAGTTAACCAGTAGATAAACAGTTGATTATATAACCAAACCTAAATGAGACATATGTAAACAAAGAGGGAAATACTTGCACAATGACTTTTGAGAGAAAAAAAAACTTCACTTACCTTTAGGTAAACTTTTACCCATTCTACCATAAGAAATAGGATATTCAACATGACTTCCCAAGTGTATTTGCTGTTCTGGTTGTGGTACATCATTTTGGTGATTCAGACTAGCTAGCATTTGATTCTCTCTTGTATTTACTATAAAAAATTGAAAATAAAAAAGTATGAAAATTCAAGAAAAAAGGAAAAAGAAATTGAGCCAACAACAATTTTCCATACCTCCTTCAAATTGTGCAAACTCTTCGGTTTTACTGTGTTTGTTTTGGTTGACTTCATCAGAGCTATAGATTAACTGATTCTCTTTAGCCTGCGATTTGCTACTTTTTCGAACAACATTCGACCTTTTGCGGCTCAAAATGGTATCTGTTATACATAATTCAAAGTCAAGTTATTTTTTTATTGCTATAAGTGGTTTAAAAGATAAACAAAATTCTGGATGATAAAAAAAAATTGTGTAATCTAACCTAAAACATACACATGTATTCATATTGGAAGATTCTAACATATTTATTTAGAGTCATAAGGTGGCTTGGTGGTATTCGGTGAGTGACTGAGGATTGGTAGGTATAAGGTGCTAGGTTCGATCCTTACCCACTAACATTCTAACAAGTACTAGCAATTAACTTTGGACGTTAACTAACAATTTTTTTTTTATTTAAAAAAAACTACAATAACCTTTAGGTAAACTACTACTCATTCTACTTCGTATTTGTTGTTTTGATTATGATTGGTTACTTTGTTGCTTAAGGTTTGCTGCCTTAAGATTCTCTTTTGGATCTAATACAAAAAATTCAAAAATTAAAGCAAACTACAAAGCATTAAGACAAAGGATGAAAGAAACTCAGCCAATAAAAATCTCATACCAAATTGTGCACACTCTTCATTTATGCTGCCGTTGACTTCATTGGATATATCAATTATTGGCTCTTTAGCTTGTGATTTGTCACTTTTTCGAACAACATTCAACCTTCTGCGCTTCACCATGGTATCTATTACATATAATCCAAACTCAAATTACTTTTTAATTGCTACAAGCAGTTAAAAAGATAAAAAGAACAATGGCTGTAAACTTCACCTAGGAAAAGAAAATAAAAAAAATGTCCACCTTTCTCTAAACCATATATGTATTGTCATTTGCATTCATTAGCAAATGCATCATAAATTAATTTATCTACGTCATGATCAAACCTCCGTTCTATTTGATATGTACTTACAGAATTTTGATAGGCCCATTAAGAGGAAATGAAGTGAGATGGTTATAAAGGAAGTGAGGGGCATGTGTGAATTCTATTGAGTGGTTTTAGCTGCGCAGAGAAGCTAGTTCTCTATCAGCAAGGGTGCTAACTTTCACTTAAACTTTCTGCGGCGATTCTTCTCAGACATCTAATTCTTATCAATTTTAAGTTATTTCAGTTTAGGTCCCAATAAAAGAGACATCATTCAGCTAATCAATCAAGATTTCACAATTCATTTTTACAGAAACACCTAACAATTTCTCTTTGAAACTCGATACGATATTCTATCTCTTTCTTGCATTTCTCTCAGCCTTACATTTCTAGTAAATGGGGAAAATGGTGGCAAAACTATGGCACAAATCACAAATGGGTGTGTGTGACAAAATGGGGATTCTTCCAGGCAATTACAATTACATCATTTATGCTTACAATTAACGACTCCTAAAAAATGGGGAAAATAGTGCCAAAACTATGGCACGGTTCAGACACCTCGTATTCTTTGTTCAATAAATCTGCAGGCCTGTGACTATCCTATTTATACACCTCTTTCAACTATAACTCATCAATTTGACTCGGAAAAAAAAAACTACAACTCATTTCTGTCACCACAATGATTTAAGCTTTCAAAATTGTAAGGTATTTAAGGTTCCGTTTGGATAAACAGCTTATTTGCAGCGTACAGTATAAGCCCTTATTTTTCTTATAAGCTATAAACTATTTTCCATTTTCACAGATATCTTGGAGAACATATGCAAATAAGCTAAAAAAACAGTTTATGAACTTGCCATAAGTTGTTTTCATAAGTTCTCCCAAACAGTCTCACAAAATTTATACCAATAGATAAGCTCAAATAAGCCAATCCAAACATGTGATTTCAAATGTAATGAAAGATCTAGGGTTTTGGGGACGAATCTAAAATGCATTAAGATTTTGAAAAGGAAATGCCAAATTGGATAATCACTAACCCTAACCTAAAATGTGATTTCAAGTAATTTCAACTTATGATGTAAATCGATCAGCTTAATTTACAGAGGGAAATGAAAATCCGAAAAAACAAGATGAAGAAGGAAAACCTGAACTATGTCGCGGCCTTTCTTTGATTTTGATTTCAGTGTGATGAACTAGACGGAGTTGCTCAGTTTTGTTTCTAGTGACGACGGGTGGGTGGGCATGTCCATGTCATTAGATTTTGGTGTTTTTTTTCCTTTTTCAACTTTACCCTTTTTGAGTTTAAAAATCTAGATGGTATTTGTCTATATTTTTTAATTTTAATATCATGTTTTTAAAGTTTTGAAGATTTAATCATTAGTCATTATTTACACTTGAATAGAAGGCAAACGGGCAACAAACTGCGTTACCAAGCCTTTTTAGATGGCAAAACTAATCCTCTTAAACACAATATTCATGGACTTAGAAGACATGACATTGCTATGCATGACTTTTGAACTCTATGTAGAAGGTCAACAACTTCTCGTGCTAGGAAACCGAAAGTGTTAAAAGCAAATGGTATAAAAGCATGTTGATTGTCAAAGCACACTTTCTCATGTTTTGTCACTTTGCTTAACGCAGCTTTTAGGGTTGCCTGCCCCACCGTAAAGGCCCGACACCTAATTTTACAAGTGGTGAAACTCCAATCAAGTCTACGCATGCTTGTTTTCCTCCAACCCATTCGTACACCATAACATCCGCAGGCCTGAGCGTTTCCTGCAACATTTGATTTTATTTTGTGTTTCTCTCTCATCATTTTTTTTCTACACGCTCTTATTTTGTCCGGATTTTACGATCAAGAAGTAGGTTTTGAAAGTCTGGAGATGAAATTTGACTTGTATGAAGACTAAGACAATAATATATTTTTTCCTAATTAGTGATGTTTTCACTATGTTCGAGGAACATAGAGAAATGATGAGATTGTTGGTTGTATTATGGGAATTATAGTTTCAGTTATTGTCTGTCTTTTGCAAGAGAAGAAGCTGAAACCCAAAGTTGAAATACACAAAAGCTCTTAGCCACAACCATGGTTTCAGGACCTCGTGAAAGAACAACAGACTCAAGCAAAACCACAATAAGCACAAGTTGTAGAGTCAAATCATATTTCCCCACCAAAGTCATTTGTTGGACCACACCATTTTGTCCAACCATGAGGGGATATAATCTCACTCGGATTCAAATGTCCATTGACACCTTGTTTCTACAATTGAACGATGCACCTTGTTTCTGCAATTGTTGGATTTGGCAAAAACGATAACGACATTGGAACAAGGTATGAAGCCGACGATAATGAAGACGAAGTGTTCATGCCAGTTCTTTCTTGGACACGACAACAATGATCCCTTATCAAACCTAGTAAGTGACACTTCTTGTTATCTGATTAGGAAAATCCAAACCAAGATTGTGATGGTTGAGAGGTGTTGTTGTGGAAATCGTTAATGGGGGCGGCGTGTGAAGGTGAGAAAAACCACAAGAAGGGGGGGTTTGAATTGTGTTTTCAAAAACTTTTCTTCCTTACGTTCTGAAGAACTGTTCCCAGGTTCAGAGT
>Ga0315915_1004186_pt1 | contig 18245 bp, 11 predicted proteins | sample MpolbnodulesMG_FD_207738 | JGI IMG/M metagenome (GOLD analysis project Ga0315915, IMG submission 207738) | Medicago polymorpha root nodule microbial communities from Los Angeles, California, United States - branched nodules | ecosystem: Host-associated > Plants > Roots > Nodule | place: USA...
CCCCCCAGTAGTAGTTATGAAGTGTACTCAATCTCAATTATTTAGTTTTGAACTTCAGCTTTATTTGGTGAGAATGTTTTAACTTTAGCTATCATCTGAAAAACAAAACAAAAAAATCAAATATAAACCCATAAATCATTATATGAAGCATGTCTGGATGTGTGATTTGGTAAAGTGTGGCAGGTGAATGTGTTTCATTTTCTTAGATTTCACCTTTTTTTTAATGAGATTTTTTCTATTTCTTTTCTTCATCATTATGCTGTTGAATACATCAAATATAAGACAAAATGTATGTTATATTATATTTTCTTAATGTCCTCTAAACATTATACAAGATAATTTGAAAAAGATTTAGTTTCAACCATCTTCTATATAATAGAAAAAAGTTCTCCCCTGCCCAACCCCATTCATATAATAATAACACACAAATAGCATAAAAAATAGTTGTGTTTGAATTATAGTTTGCAAATTATGATTTGATCTGAACTATTTATTTTACTAAAATCATGATTCAATCATATTCAATTATAAACCCATGTGATTGTGCCAAACATGTTATGGACAAAACTCAATTTACAAGCAAATGGGGTTTAGAAGATAATATAAATATGCACTCAAAACTATGATAGGTTGGACTTTCAGAAGAGTAGAAAACCTTGTTTCAACGCTTATAAAGAACAAAAAACTATGATAAAAACAGAAGGATGTAAATATCAACTAGATATCCAAACAGATTATTCACATTTCCCACATGATAATTCAGTAAAAATGAACAAAATCATCAATCTAAATGTAGCAGTAAATTAACTGGTTTCTATAATCCTTCAATCAATAAAACAGGAACAATATAATAATCATGCCAAAAACAGGCAAATATTGAAATAATGAGGTTTCTCTCTTTAATTTTTATATTTTTAAGCTTATGAAGCACCCGAATCATCAACAGAATAGTAGTACTGTTGGGAAAAATCAATTATCTTCATCTTTAGACAAATCATCGCGAATCTTCTCTTCCTCTTTCGCTAAGCTAGGATGACAAATTTTCTCAATCTTGCTTGCAACCACATCCATTGAAGGTCTCTTATCAGGATATTGAGCGGTGCATTCAAGCGCAAGCTGCAACAGATTCACCATTTCCTCCTCAACACTTTGGTACCTGAGAAGCTCCATGTCGAAAACCTCAGTGTTCCACTCGTCTTGAACAATGGACTGGACCCATCTTGGTAGGTCTACTCCTTCTTCATTCAGCGAAGAATGAGTAGGCGCCTTCCCGGTAAGAAGCTCCAAAAGCATTATACCAAAGCTATAGACGTCTGCTTTTTGGGATACTTTGCGCGCGTCGGTGACCTCTGGTGCACGGTAACCGGAAACTCGGTTGGGTGTAGCGGTTGGAAGAGCCAGGTAAGCGAGGCCGAAATCTGAGACGCGAGGTTCAAATGATTTGGTGAGAAGGATGTTTGATGACTTGATGTTTCCATGGGAAGATGTTGGACCTTGTGAGTGTAGATATGCAATCCCTTGAGCAGCACCAAGGGCAATGGTTGACCTAGTTTCCCAATTCAGTGGAGTCCTTCCAGCTCCATTATTTGCTATAAAATGAAAATGGGAAGGTGTATAAGTAAACAAATAATGTCAAAATAATGTGCATAAATGTCTAGCATCTAACTCAAGATCAAAATGCAAATATAGAGCATGTACTAAACTAAAATTTAAATATCTGACACGCAATCGCTAAATCCAAATTAGATCTATATCCCTTTTATCACGCATTTTCCGCAGTCACACAATCTAGAATATAAATTAAGATCTGGCGACTCAAGTTCTGACTTTGTAAGTTGGATCCAGCATACCAAGTCAAAACATAAGCCGTCGGATACTAAATAGTCTAGATTGCTTGACTATGGAGTCCTGATCAAAATCCTAGAGTCTTGTACAGTCAACATGACTTCATAAGAATTTTGAATGTTAGAAGATTAAGTACAACCAAAATGGAAATATGCATTGATATAAAAGTCAGTATATACATTTTGGTGATCTCCAAAGCCTAAGAGAGACATAAACTTCAGATTTCTCAAATAATGCTTTAGATACCAAAAGTTTAAACTCTTGATGCAAGATTCATCACACATAGGCATAAATAATGTGCCACCAAATATACATAGGCCTCAAAACCAGAATATCTATCAATCCTGTCGCTCAATCAATGTTGTCAATTGCAGAAAACTGGGGTTTGTTCAAATTCAGCGCCGTTATTTGATAACACTTGATACTTAATAGTGTATCGCATAACAATAGTGGTTTATTCAAATTCGGATATGCTATAGCGCAACTGTAGCCGCCGTTTGACAACATTGCACTCAATGAAAGTCTTACATTCAGGAAAAAATAGCAAACTGAAATCAGACTAGCACAGGACAATAAGGCATGATGAAATGAAGCCAAAGACAAGACAGTAAAACAGTTGGTGGAACCGAATGTGTCAATCATTGTCACTATAGCTGAATGTAACAAAATTACAAAAATATCTCTGAATATGTCTTTTGTTAGTTTATTTGGTCCTCAAACATGTCTTGTGTTAATCAGTTTACTACATAAAATTGCTAACAAATGACACACTCGGGGATGTTTTTGTGATTTCAACACATTAATGAATTATATTGATACCACCCCACACATTTAGAGACCAAAATGGCGATTTACACAACGAGAAACTAATAGTACAAAACATTCAGAGGCACAAACATAACCAATAATTGACCATAAAGCCAACATGGAGTAGACACAAGAACAGCCACAATCATTAATTTATAAAACAAAAGATAAGGTACCATATTAGCATCACAACACAACACAGACAAAAGACATGTAAACACAAATAATTTCCAACAAAATAACAAAAATTCAAAAGCAAAAGACAGACACATACCATGCAAGAGTGCAGATAAGCTTCCCATTGGCATATAATCATACACAACAAGCTTCTCATCTTTACTAAAATAATAACCCCTAAGTGGGACCAATTTCTCATGAACCAATTTCCCAACTTCCTCAATTTTCTCCCTGAATTCTCTTTCACTTGCTGTAACATCCTTCAACCTCTTCACAGCCACACTAATTCCCATCTCCAATGTTGCCTTATAAGTTGTTCCAAATGTCCCTTTTCCCAAAACTTCAGCGGAAGCTTTTAACAAATCATCCAAACTAAACTTTCTACTCACATTCCCAATAAATATCAAACTCTTCTCTAATGACACACCAGAAGCTGAAACCGAAGTTGAAGCCGTTGTTGCCGAAGCCAAACCTGAATAACTCCCACCACCACCACCACTCTCAAAATCTCTAGTTTTCTCACGTGACACGTCACCTTCAACACTCTTGGCACGTGCAACATTATCAGAATCACTTTTTTTTCTTTTTCTACAACACAACACCAAAAGAACCAGAATCAACACCAAACCAAAAACACAACCAATCACAATACCAGCAATAGCTCCACCAGATAAACCATTTTTGTCATTGTTTCCAGGACAAGCTACTTGAAGTGGATTCCCACAAAGCGAATTACCAGAAAAGGCACTTAAATTTAAACGCGAAAACCTCTTCGGAATTTCCCCGGTTAAATTATTAAACGACACATTGAACTGATGCAAAGGAGGAACATTAAGATCAGGAACAGAACCAGTAAACATGTTCTGTTCCAAAAACAATGTATCCAAACGAGTAAGATTATTAAAATGTTTCGAAATTTCACCACTGAAATTGTTTTTACCTAAATTCAACCTCACCAAATTCTGCAAACCGTATAAAAACTCCGGCACCTCACCGGAGAAAAAGTTACTATGAAGATAAAGATTTCTTAGTGAAACCAATTTTGCAAAATCCATAGGAATTGGTCCTTTTAACGCGTTATACCGAAGAGAAAGTGTCTGCAATTCAGTGAGATTACCTAAACCTGAAGGAAGGTTACCGGAGAGACCCATCGCCGGTAACCTTAAGGCAGTGACTCTTTTGTTATTGCAGATAACTCCGGTCCATAAACATGGGTTTGTTTCTGTTGAATTCCATAGAAGAGTACGTCCACCCACCGTGGCGCGGAGTGTCAATAAACTGGCTCTGTCGGAAGCTAGATCGGCGCCGGAAACAATGGTGATTATTAAACATGCTGTGAAATAAAGCAGAATGGTTTTTTTGAGCTTCATGTTTGTGAAGTTTGATTGTTTGTGATGAATTTGAGGGAATTGGGTTAATGAAGATGGTTCATGAAGTTGGTGAGTTTTGGTTTGAATTTTGGTGGAAGGAAAACGGAGAGAAAAAGAGAAGAAAGGAAAATTTTGAGGTGAAGAGTGAGAAAGTGAGAGTGGCGTGAATGAGAGTGGTGGGTGTCACGTATTATATCAACCTTTCGCAGTGTTAGAGATAGAGAATCTGATTCTGTCAACTTAGCTTGATCCGTTTGATAACGAGTTGACTCATATCAGTTATCAATGCAAGGGTTTTTGTTCGGCGATTTTTAGTGTAAAACGATACTTTCGATGCGCATAATTGCAGAAATTAATCCATTAAGTCTTGTTGGACCTAAATAGATGGCAAACTCTCCCTACAAATTTTAACTGCATGTTCAATGTTAGATTTAAACTCAAGGTCTTGGTTAAGTTAGAAGATACATTTGTTATCTCATCTAAACGCTCTTAAATCATTATTGGGTGATTTGTGTAAGTTTTTTTTTTTAACGCTCTTAATTTAGTGTAGAGTCTAGCCCAAATTATCTAAACTTATTGATCTTTAAAAATATAGTATATATTATGTCAACTTAGTATATGATTAATATTTTAGAAGGTTTGTCAGAACTACGATGATTCTGTACTTTTAAAAAATTATATTTTATAACTTCTTTAAAATCATAATGAATCACCGTGATTTTTATATACTCAACGTGATACTTAATATACAATTAACTGGAAGTTGTTATAAATTCAAGTGAACCTTGAAAATGTAATTTTATTAAAATTAAAAAAAAATCCTATTTGATTCAAAGAATTAGTCATATTTGATTAAGAAAATAAAAAATACTTGTGATTTTTGAGAGATGTTAAGCTACACTCATTTGTAGAGAAGAACCAATGTTTTGTTTAGGTGACCAATGGTGATTGGTTGTTTATGTGTTAAAATATTTAAGGAAGGTTCTTAGTGGACCCCCGTATGTTCCGTTGTCCAGTAAGAAGGGCTCTAATTCGGTGGTGTCCGGTCATAGCGTGTCCTCCGAGTTGGACCGTTTGTGCAGAAAAAACCTTATTATGTTCATGTGGGTCCCGTATATTGTTTTACACAATTTTGAAAAAAATACTTTCGGTTTTTCACAAAATGTATATTCTTAGAGAAAAGTTATTTTGAAAACATAAAGATTGTTTGAAATCTATTTTTATGCGGTTGCTAATTTTTTTTTGACAGAAACAAACTTAACTCATTTCATTCATAATAATACAAGATGACATATAATCATGAACTTGAGAACTAGCATAAGATAATGTCGCCCTAGCTAGCAAGTAGGCAACATTATTTGCTTGTCTCCTAATGAAACTTATCTAATGAAACTTATTTAGAATTGTACCGAACATGGAATTGGTGTTGAGATTGCTTGAGATGTCGTCAACCACTTGTCTGCAATCAAGTTCTATAGACACCGAAGGAAACCTCAAGGTACCAAGCCATTTTATCGCTTCTTTTAGACCTCTTGCTTATGCTTCTTTGGGTTGTGGGAGACATTTGTACCATGTTGTCTTTGCTTTAATGAACTCCCCTCGATCCCCTCTTAGACACATACCGACTCCATAACAACCTTGTTCCTTAAAAATTGCCGCATCAACATTGCACTTCACTTTCCCGACTACCGGTTAAGTCCACCCCTCTGATGCGATTGCTAATTTAATAATCATTCAGTCTTCCTTTTTGTTAATCAAATTAAAACTTATTTTAGTTTTTTTAACTATTCATATATCACTTCTCATAATTTTTATATTCAACTTGTATACACAACTATGACGAAAATACTTTTAACGTACTTTTGATTATATTTTACTATATAAATATTTGTCGAAATGTTTTAGAAAAGTATTTATCTTTTTTTTTAAGGAAGAAAAATATTTTTCTTGAAAGATATTAGAAAACTATTCTAACAAAGAATTAATTTTAAGGTAATAATTCCAATATTTCAATGTGTAGTAATATTTTAAATAAAAAATTTATTTTTTGACTCATCACATTATATGTTATAATTTTAAAAGAAATAAGTTAACACATTAACTCCTTGACAAAAAAAAAAAGTTAAGACATTAATTAAAATTTGATTACTTTTGAGATATCAATAGATTTTAAAATGTTTAATATTAAACTTCTTTTGAGATATTGAATAAAAGGGAAAATATTCTCAATGCATAATAATTAATCTCATATTTCCTTTTATTTGGTTTCAATTAATATCATACTTCTTTGGTTGTTTTCTAAAAAACTTAAAAATAATATATGTTATTTATTGGTCTTCGGGACATTCAATTTTTTTTTTTTTTTGTCTAAATTACAACCCTTTTGTCATTTCTTTTCGCATTATGTAATAGACCATATTTTAAGCAGGTTTCATTTAAATGACTTTAAGTTTTTGTGATTTGTGTGACTTTAATGTGTTTAGTTGATAACCAATTATCTACTCATTAAAATACACTAAATTCACGAAAATCACCAAAAACCAAAGTCACACAAATTAAGTTCATTTCAAGCAATGGGTTTTCAATCTTTAGTAAATAAAATTCTAAGTTGTTATAACTCAGTTGGTAGGACAGTGCATTATTATATGTAGGGGTTGGGGTTCGAACTCCGGACACCCCACTTATTCACTTTATAAGGTGAATTCTAGCCACTAGGCTACCTGACAAAAAAAAATTCTAAGCTTTTTTTATTTGTTATTTTTTCTTGATGAAATCGCTTTCTATCAGCTTACTATTTCGATACATGAGCACAAATTTCATAGCGGCTTAAATGTGTGTTTAGTCCCTGCACTTTCTTTCAATTTTGGCTTTGGTCTCTGCACTTTTTTTTTGTTTGGGATTGGTCCCTGCACTTTATAAAACTTTTGACTTTAATCCTTATGTTAAGTATCTGTTAAAAAAAAACTAAAACTAACGATGTGCCACGTGGACCAATCATGGAACTCCACGTGGCACACTAAAAGACAAAAAAAATATTCAACTTTTTAATTATTATTTTATTCATTATTTTTTAACTTAAAATTATCATTAGTCCTTGCACTTTCAGCATTTTTTTATATTAGTCCCTGCACTTTGATATTGCTCCCTGATTTTTTTATTTTTTATTTTAAAAAAGCATTCAATGAAATTATTATGTTTTATTATTGTTTTGTTCATTATTTTTATTGAGAATAATCATAAAAAAAAATCAAAAATATTTTTTAAAAAAACTCATTCCATTTTTTTAAAAAGATTTTTTTGATTTTATTTTTTTCATTTTCAATTAATGTTGATGATGCTGCTAATTCCTCTGTTGCTGTAGCTTTTCTTTTCATTTAAAGTAGGGTTAATTAAGTAAATGGTCCCTATAAATATTCAGAATTTCATTTTTAGTCCATACAAAAAAAAATCGTACTTTATAGTCCCTATAAAAAATTTTGGCAACATTTTTCGGTCCCTAGAATGCTAAAGAAAAATGTAACATAGACTAAAAAGTATGATTTTATTTTGTAAGGACTAAAGACAAAATTTTGAATATTTATAGGACAATTTACTTAATTAACCCTTTAAAATATCCATCGTTAACAAGTTTCTCTTTTATTTAATTATCAATATGAATTCATCAAAAATAGGTTTATACTAAAATCTATTTCTCTAAAAATATTTTTTTGATTATTCTCAATGAAAATAATGAACAAAACAAGAATAAAACATAATAATTTCATTGAATGTCTTTAAAAAAAAAAAAAAATTAGGGACCAATACCAAAGTGCAGAGACTAATATCAAAAAATGTTAAAAGTGTAGGGACTAATGATATTTTAAGTTAAAAAATAATGAATAAAATAATAATTAAAAAGTTGAATTATTTTTTTGTCTTTTAGTGTGCCACGTGGCGTGCCATGATTGGTCCATGTGGCACACAGTTAGTTTTGGATTTTTTTTAACAGATACTTAAGAGAAGGACTAAAACCAAAAATTTTACAAAGTGCAAGAACCAATGCCAAACAAAAAAAAGCGCATAGACCAATGCTAAAATTGGGTGAAAGTGCAGGGACTAAACACTATTCCACTTGTCTTAGAATTAGGTTTGCATTAATTTATGTTTATGTGCTTCTATTATCCAATTATAGAAATTTAATTTGCATAACAAAGTTTCATAGTCAACGTCAATGTTATATTTGTGGATGTAGTGATCTTACTTTTTTTTGCCAATTTAATTTATAAAATCAATAATATATTTATGAAATGAGTAATTATTAAATGGGGTTGCTAACTTAGACCAACAAAAAACATGAAGGTCCAAGTTAGCAAAATTGCACCTTTTCATTTGAACAAAAAAACCAATATCCACTAGTGTAAACCAATTTAAAGTAAGGGATAATTTAGTAAATATCTCTCAAGCTATGATGAGAATTGTTATAAGCTTAGAATGTTCTTCTCTTTAACAAGAACATTCTTCATGAAACATTTCTCACAAAACACATTAGTAGATAACAAGTTAAAAACTATAAAATGTTTGTGATCTTTAAAACATCAAATAAGGATTTTGTCCTCAACACCACCTCCGTGTCGTCTCACTGTTTTACCACTGCATCGTCTTCTCTGATAGACGAATCTTTCATGAGTGTTTTAACAAACACATGACCAACTGACTTAATATGAACCAACATCAAGAGAAAACAAATAAAACAATAGATAAAACAGCAAAGCAACAAAATCATAAAGCCAACTACGACTCTCAAACCGGATAATAATGGAGAAGCCTAAATAAAAAAAGATCCATGTCGGCTTTTGAGAGGGGCGTTTGGGGATCGAATCCGTAGTTAATTGTTACTCGGGGAGTGATTTAGGAAGTAGGTGCAGAACCGATGAAAAAATCGAGACCAAACCTTTGCATGACCATGAGTTTGACGGTATCAGTTTGAGATCCAGCTATATGCTTCTAGGGTGTGACTTTATGGGTCTGGTTTCAGCAGAAGCGACAATCTTCATTGGCAGAAAGGTAAAGGTCATGTTGGTTGTCTGTGGAAAATTAAAGAGGAGCTTTGTACATGGGAGATGATGGTAGTTGACAATAGGTGAGGTGAAAATGTGGGTGATGACATATTGGGAAGGATCAGTGAACAAGATCTGAGGTTTAAACTTTCATTGTGACAATCACATATGGACACAGTGGGAGGAAACAACACAATTATGACAGCGAAACGTCATGTCGATTGAGGAAACAAGACACCAAACATAGACGAACGAAAGTTACGTAAACAAACACTCAACAAGAGGAACCGTGAAAATCAACACACAGATAAACAAAAACACCACGAAGAAAAAAAAAGACATTGTACGTTGATAACTCTATTAGGACGAAACCCTAACAGAGCGGCACAAGAACTCTCCCTTCAGAACTTAGTCAAAGAAAATTTTATCCTCCCTTCTCTTTGCCCTAGAGTTATATTTCCAATTTCTTATTTTCTTTTATCTCCTTCCCTTTCATCGACATTACAAATCTTTCCCTTCCTTTGGCATTAACAATAGTACCTTATTTTCTTTTTATATCCTTTTCCTTCTATCTCTTTTTCAATTTTCAAATAGTGTAATTTAACATTCAAATTAAGGCACCTTCACCCGAGTATATAGTAGTAACTTGTAATTGAATTGGTGCTGCCGGCCAGTTATCACTAGTACCTAGATAACGTAGCTGTTCTTTGAGTGGTAGATTCAGGAAACAATGACATGTGTTGGCACTTATAAATAGCATAAATTGGGTTTAGCTGGATAATAACGAAAAATAACATCTTGGCTCCACATTTTTGTCATTTTACTTTAACGATGGGGTCATTTCATATTATAGTAGTACTATTAAATACAGACACACTATCCTTTTGTAACAAAAAAAAAAGACACTGTCTTTCAAAAAAAAAAATACACACACTAAATTAAGTTTCAAAGTTTTTCCAAAAACTAAATATATCCTCACTATTTTTTTGTAATACGTTGTGCACATTTTAATATTATATGTAGTAGTATATTCCAGTTATTTAACAAAGGCTTAATTTAGTTTTTTTTTTTAAACTTAATTTTTTTAACTGGAATAATAAGGCTTACAAAAATACAAATAATGTGGTAATTGCCATGTAGTACTTCTGACAATTTTGCATGAATGTATGTCAACTATCAGTACTATATTTTAGTTGGATAGGAAAGGATGTGATCACTTCCCAAGAGGCAATTAATTACAATTTTTTTTAAAGGGCCATGAATATATTATTTTTGATGAAGCTAAACTAATATACTAAAATTGACATCAAAGAGAATTGAACCTGAGATATTGATGATGAGTATACTCCAAGATTATAATCTAACAGTTTAACACCATCCGATCAACCCAATTGTGTTAAGACCATGAATATATTAGCAATCAAGAATAAGTTCTTCAAGTATAAAATGTACCAGAGAGAATTCATTAAGAGATCAAAATTACATTACAATGAGATCCAAAACAACAAAAGAGAAAACAAGCTAAATTACAACAAGAAAGCAAGAAATATGATTAAGCCTCCAAAGATGATAGTCAAAATCAAAAGCAATATATTTTGATTTTAACCACCAAAAAGACCGAAACTTAACATGTTCACTTAAATAATATAAATGTTTCTCCTTGTGCTAAAAAATTCACCTATTTCACTCTTTCCATATGATTCAAATCACTGATGTTCAAATAATATTAAGCGCAAAACGAACACTTGTCGAATAGCCCCCCACCAAACTGAACTAAATGATCCAATAATATCATGTGAAAAGCCTAGCCAACAAGAAGTTAGAGACCATATCATACCATAAAAATCACATTTAACATATAAGTGACCCATGTCTTCTAACAAGCCACATCTTGACGAGAAAATTTGATCATTATGATCAATGATCTACCACCTTACAAAGTTATCTTTAGTAGAAATACGGTTAAGAAACAACTGCTAAACAAAAACATTTATTTTTAACGGAACCACTTTTAACCACAAAACCTAATTATAATTCATAGGAGTGATGTCTTGCAAACCCAACGATCCCCCACCTCTACCTGCAAAACAACTGAAGTTAGGCACTCGACACACTCTCCAACCAATTCCTCCTCCCATGCAAACAATTTCCTTCGTCATTTTAACGCCTCACCAATCACTTCCCAAACTAAAGAATGCAATTTAGCTATAGTTGCCAATTTAATTTCCACAAACTCATAAAGCTGTCTAAATCTAACATTAAAAGGAAAACCTTTGAGATAAGGATCCCGCCAAAATAGGGTAGAGGATCCATCCCCCACCTTCCGACCAATATTATTGATCATCCACCCTCCATTTACCAATCCAACGCTCTATGTAAGCTTATTCATGCCATCAAACTGGTCGCCTCCCTCCCCCAACACACAACCACCCCTTCCTCTCCATACAGAGCCCCAACACCCAATACAAAAAACTTTCCCTTTATTCCAACACCAACACCACTTATCAAGTAAAGCTAAGTTGAACTCCTTTAATCAACCCCCCACCCCCACCCCAAAAATAAATAAATAAATAAATAAAATAAATAAATAAATAGAGATTCAAGAGAAGAAATGATAATAAGGGAGCCTGGAAGAAGGAAAAAAATATAGAGTGATATAGAAGACAAAACAGATTTCAGAAGAATCAGACGACCCTTCAGAGAAATTTCTACTCTTCCATCCTGATAAACAACTTTTAATATGTTCAAGTTAATCTCAAAGTGTTTGATGTTTCTAATGTTCATATAATAAAGTGATAATAAAAGAAGAGAAATGTTAACAATTGTCCTAAAAACACTTGTTAAAAGGTTTAAAGTGAAAACTTTATTGTGAGAATTATGCATTCACATATTGAAACAACAAAACAATTTTTTTTCTATTTAAAATATAAAATCATTTTCATTTTTAAATCCTTAACGTGACCCATAAAAGAAAAATGTAAATGAAGTTTTAGGAAAATACCTCCATTCCAACATTAATTCAATCCAACTTGCTAGGATTCGAACCTGTGTCAGGGGAGGGTATGCCTTAAGACAATAACCACACTGACAAGGCGAGCTAGCAAATGTAAATGAAGTTTTGGTTCTCCATTTTGGTAGAACTCTAATTTGGTCCTCTATTTTTTATTTTATTTTTACAAAATTTTGCTCCTTATTTGTAATTCTCGCAATTTTAATCTCTCATTTTAAAAAATAGGACCAATTCATGTTTTAACTATTTAATTTGATGACATGAAATAAATTGTTTATTTCCAACCTCTTGTATAATTTCGGTTGATCTTCTTTTAACTATATATATTTGATCACGGCTTAATTTAACACCATATTTTTAAAGACTCACATCAATTAGGTCATTCTTTTTATTTGGGTCACATGATATATTACCACTTCATCAAATTGGATGATATTATCATGGATTTGTAAAAATATCTAAACTAGCGTATCAAAATTGTTTATAACGGCTTCCATGGTGCTTTTTCTAAGTTAACTAAGCACCATATTCAAAAAATGGCCATTTTGTTTACACCACAAGAGATTTTTAGGACTATCAAACATACGGGGCCTTTTTAAGCTCCGAGAGTTCACATACATGTTCCAAGCGTTTTTTTTTCTTTCTTTTTTCCTACCAAAGTCAATGGAACACCAGTGATAAGTCATGATTTTTGCAATTTTATCATTGATGTCTTTCAAAATCATGATAAAATAAATTCTATTAATGATATGCTTATTATCCTCATTCCAAATGTTGATTCAATGAATCACACGATTCTCGACCTACCAACTTATGCAATGCATCTTATAAGACTCTCTCTAAGATTCTTGCTCAGATGTTGTGATGTAGATGGAAAACATGTTAAACCTTTTCTGAAGTAGTTTCAATCCTAATAGGAAAAGTGGTAACAACTTTATAATTGTGCAACTCAAAGCGATCAAGGAACCAAGGGTTGGATAAACATTAAAATTGATCACGCAAAAGCTTATGACCGTCTTAAGCGAGACCATATAAATTTAGTGAGACCGATGTAAATTTTAATCAATAAAAAAAATGTTAAAAAATGTGTATTAAAATATATGTTATTAGCATTTTTCTATCGAAAAATAGTTACGGTAACAAGACTCGTATTGGTTAAGAGTGAAAACAAAACAAAAAAGCCTTATTATACTAACCACACATTGATTCTTCATCATACCATGCAATTGTTTACATCATAAGGTACATTGTTTTCTATTTTTTTCCTCTCCATTCTTATTCATATCAACACAAGTACTATCATTTTACAAATCTTAAAGCTTACTAGTGATGTTAATGTTTCGAACTTTATGCGATTTAAGTGCTGCATCTTTAGGAACAACTACAGTAAGAACTCCATTTTCCACATGTGCCTTAATCTGATCCAATTTCACATTCTCAGGCAATTCAATCATCCTTGAAAAATCTCTTTTTCCAGTCCCTCTCTCAGCTACATGCCAAACAATGTCCTTTCCCAAATTCTCCTCTTTCACACCTTCTCCTCTCACGTGCAAAACATTCCCTTCCTCAATCTGTACTTTTATCTCATCTTTGTTGAATCCTATATCCAAATGACATATCACCCAAAACTTAATCAAAATCAATTAATCAGTTATAACTATGAAGCACACACAAAAACCAGATGATAATTTAAAATTTATTCAATGTAATTATGTGTATCATGTCGGTGTCCTATTGATGTAGGACATTGTTCAACACAAGACCCGCCTTCCATCAAAAGTGCATGTGCTACAAAGACTCTAATATACAAAGATTCTAACTACAAATTACGGACACAATTTTAAAATATGACATAATTCAATGTAAATTTAATTATGTGTATCATGTCGGTGTATTATCGATGTTGGACATGTGTCGAACACTAGAGACGCCATCTATCATAAGTGTTTGTACTACAAATATTCTAATCCACAAAAGATTATATATTTACAACAAAACATAATAGAATCACAACTCAAGGTTCCATTTGGGTCAATAAAATTGAAAGAAGAGAAAAAAAAAGTGAGAGTGTCATTACCTGGAACATTGATTTTGAGGATATGAGAAGTTGGTGATTCAATCCAATCTAAGAGTGCTGTTGAGCCAGAATATCCCCTAAAAATTGGAGTATGATCCAAGAAAAAGCGTTTAAAAGGGTATCCAAGTATAGTTTCAGCCATTAGTGATTTGATACTACAACGAAAGTGATGAATTAAATGTTATATGATATGATATGCTGTTGTAATTTCAAATTTCGTGATATACGTTTTGTTTTGTGTTTATATGAGACACTCCAGAATGTTCTTTGAATTGATCATAATCCTGTGTTCTTTAATTAATCAAATCTTCTAGGTTCTTCTAGTTATGGTCTTATGGAACGTGACAACAATTGGGTTTGACATATAGGCCTATACATTTTTGGGCCTAGTACTAACCAGGCTAGAAGTTTTATGATTTTCTTTAGGACTATTTTGCTTTTCACACCCTATCTACTTCTCGTATGCCTTTTTTTTTTTTTACTAAAATGTTTATGGGTTTTGGATTCTATAATCCAAACATAGTTTGGATGTGTTTGGATTAAAGAATCTCAAATATGCTTGTATATAATAGCAATTAGAATCTTTCATATTTGAGCAGTTATGAATTTTGCTTTTCAAAACAACCAAAAAACAGTAAAATCATAAAACATGTAAAAAAAATAATATAAAAACACCACCAAAAAATTCTAAAAATCAAATAAAGCTAATGCAATTTTTATGGATTTTGCCGAGAATATAAAAAATTGGGTCTAAACGATGGAATTTTAGATTTTGAGGGGCGAAGTTCGATAAGAAGTCCCTTTTATTGAGATTTTTTCAACAATCAGTTGGATTTTTTTTCTTCTGATTTTCGGAGCAAGTTTCAAAATAATATGAGCAAATAGCTTGAAAACTGAATTTTCGACTAGGACACGATGGAAACAACTAACAATGACTTGAAAGGAGGAGGGTTGGGATAATTAGTATGGTTCGTAAACTGATTATCCATGTTACAAATATGCTTAGTCTTTGAGCTAATACAATTTATTATTCTGTTTTTCTCTGAATTCTTAACACAAGAGGGTGTTCAGATTTTATAATCTGAAAAAAAAAAAAGCAAGGAACACGACATATTTTTTTTGGGTATTCGGATTGTATAATTCGAATTTGTGAGAAACTAATTTTTCCACCTAAAAACACGGAGAAAACTCACTTCGGATTATAGAATCCGAAAATCCCATAGACATTTTCGTAAAAAAAAAAAAAGGACGCACAAGAAATAGATAGGGTGAGAAAAGTAATAGTCTTTTTTTAATAACATCCTCCAATTGGTGGGTGCCCTATTTTTCAGATTTTAAAATTTGAAAAAATAGGATTTTTTTAAATCTATTTTTATCCATTTAGGAGATAGAATCCGAAATATTCATATGGCGAGGGAAAAGTGCGGGGGGCGCGATAAGACATTAACGCGAGTTTTATGTTTTGATTTTTGTTTTGAAGATACTAAGTAGCCTATGCTTCTCTTCATATTTGGATTAGTTGTTTGGTTTGAGCTTGAAATTTGACATTTGAAATAGAATAAGTAAGAGCAATGGAACACAATAAGCTAGTCTCTAACAACAACAAAAAAACCTTGTCACTTATAATGTACTTTAGAAAATTATAGGAACAGAGAGTTTGAATTACACTTTTCTCTTACGTTGATCAGAGTGAGTTTGAGTTTCATAGATGAGAAACATATGGTTAGTAACAATACATCACTAAAGATGGTTGATTAGATTTCTGATATAAATTAGTTATTAACAAAGATCAGTAAATTTTTCCCATCAATAACACAACCATAATAAAAAAGAGGGATGGAGGCAATATTACCATTTTTAATAGTCGGTTACTTCATCAACATGTTTTTTTTTGTCTTAAAAAAATGTCATAACAGAGATGAGCCGATTTACTTTTCTCTAAAAGTTTTCTCGATTGTCCTCGTGAGCATAACTCAGTTCGTAAGGACAATGCATAAAATATGCATGGTTCGGGGTTCAAACTTTAGCCACAAAAAAAAATGTTTTCTCAATCATTTTTTTATTAGGTAACATAAATATAATTATTTTTTTTATCAAGTTTAAATAAAAGGTAAAATTAGAAGGAAAAAATGGCTGCAATAGTTATTATTAAAATACTGAGTCTAAGAAGAAAAATAGAGAAAAGAGCATTATAGCTCAAATGAAAGTAAAATTCATATGAAATTATATCAAACAGAACAAAGTGATTTGCACTTAATACTCCTATTTATAAAGTTAGGCTACACTAAGTTTTCGTAAGTTTAACTCAGTTGGTAGGACAACGCATAATATATGTAAGGTTGAGGGTTCGAAACCCAACCACTAAAAAAAAAAAAAGACTACACTAACTAATTGAGTAAACTAACTCTAACTAGTCCTAACTAACCAATTAATGCTAATAAACTCCCGCTACCCTTTTGTTAAAAAAAAAACTCCGGCTATCGTAACATGTATAGAAATAATTTTTATTTCTTTTTAAGTAACATAATGACTATAAATTGATCTCTAAAAAGTGAATAAGTGAAATGTTTGGAATACGAATGCAGACCCTGCATATTATAATGCATTGTCTCTAGCTGACATGCACATAAAATTCAATTATTTAATTAGATAAAGAATAATATAGTTGTTTAAATATTGTCCGACTTTTTTAACAATGAAATAAATTATAAAACATGATTAGAGTGATTTTATTTATATAATTCCATCCTGAGTTTCCAAAAAAATTTATATAATTTGTTGTCCACCAAATCAATATCAATCTTTTTAAAAGAATATTTTTCCTCATAAAAAACACTTTTAAAATAATATTTCATTAAAATTACAAATTTAACAAGCCCACCTATTAGAGTTAATAAGATACTAGATTGATGACCCGTGCGCCGCACGAGTCCTACCGACTAAAATAGAAACCAATGAGTTGTACTGTAATAAAAAATTGTTGTGAAATTTATCAAATGATAGATATTTATTAGAATAATGATATCATGACGACATTTATATAATTCGAAAATCGTACTTTATACAAAAAAAATTTTGTCTAGCACCTTTGGATTATGAGGTTGATTTAACTTCTATAATTGTTAATGTATCAATTTTGTCTAGACTTTTATTTGTATCTCACGCAACAATTGATTTATTCATTATGTAATATTAATCATAGGTTAAATTAACATTTGTCAAAAAAAAAAGAAGGTTAGATTAACATTAAATTAGAATTTTTTTTTTAAAGTACTAATAAAAACAATCAGATTTCTGACAAAAAAAAAACCAATCACACTTTTTCACGTGATAATGCAAGGAAAATTACTCTTTTGCAAAAATAAAAATAAAATATAAAACGTATATCAATGAAATTTTTTTAAAACAACTTTTATGGAAAAAAATTTAACTTCTGTCATTGTACATGTCTATCATTTTTTTAAAACAACTTTTATGGAAAAATCTCTCATTGGATGCTAGAGAACTTCTTTAAAGTCTTAAATTAATTTTTCCCAATAAAAAAATCTTAAAATTAATTCCAATTTTCTATTATTGCTTGATTTTAATGTTCAATTTTAGATCTATGGTCAGGGCCTTTTTAGTTTATTTGTCGATTTTACTTAAGTTTATAATTTTATATAAAGTGATTGCATCATTATCGTTGAATAAAAATTTGGAGATTTTAAAACCATATAATTCTATATGTAAACAAATTGAAGAATTGAAGACATAATTTTATGGAACTTGTGATGGACACATATTACTTAAGTGTACAAACTGAAGGTGAGAAAAACCACAAGAAGGGGGGGTTGAATTGTGTGTTTCAAAACTTCTTCTTTTACGTTCAAGAACTGTTCTCAGGTTCAGAGTCTGAAAGGGGTTCAGAGTCTGATTGAGTTCAG
>Ga0315915_1004188_pt1 | contig 18244 bp, 10 predicted proteins | sample MpolbnodulesMG_FD_207738 | JGI IMG/M metagenome (GOLD analysis project Ga0315915, IMG submission 207738) | Medicago polymorpha root nodule microbial communities from Los Angeles, California, United States - branched nodules | ecosystem: Host-associated > Plants > Roots > Nodule | place: USA...
TAATGTCATTTTAAACTAACCTGCTAATTATATACATGTGCAGGCATACATTTGACGATGGTGATATATTCCGTTCACTAATGATAGGTGGAACCCTGGATTTATTATTGTCACAGGTATGCACTTTCATGCAGCTGAGCACTCTTCATATCGCTCCTTTTTCTCGCTCTTTTTAAACTTTTAAGCATGAGCTCAAATTATATTATACGACAGTAAAAACACAAGCTGTAATCAGAGATGCTCGTATATGTGCATATTTGGGATGTGCTCATTTGTTAGTGAATTTCTTACTAAGTTTCTCATCTTATTTTCTAGGGAAAGGAGTATATCTTTGTGATGAAGTGCGACAATGTGGGAACTATCGTTGATCCAAGTATCCTTCGTATAGTCTTAATCATGTTCTAAAATATTGTTTATTCGATGGCTTCCTGACCATGGATTGAGATTTAAATATTTTGATTTTAGTCAACCTTGACTACATTTTGTAGATATACTAAATCATTTGATGACAAATGCTATTGATTATTGCATGGAGGTAAACAAAACTATTTTCATCTATCCTGTTTAACACTGCTACTTCACTTTTTATCCGAGTTTCCTGACTCATTTTCTTTCTTCTTTGTTTTTTCAGGTGACTCCAAGCCATTCGTCTAATGTGATCTTAACTCCAATGAATTTTAAGGTGCATTTTCCTTTCCTTTCTCATTCAGTGTCTTGAACATTTGTTCTAAGACCTGTATTTGTTTGATGCTAAATTAATTAGTCTTGAGGTGCTAGTTTTACCCTGTGGCAGTATATACAAGTAGATATTGTGATTTTTTAAATTCAGAAATTCAAACATATGAACTGGAAAAGTATCATGAGGATAAACAAACATTTTTAAACTTATGGGTCTATTTGATTTTTACTTTCATCTGTAAGTACAGAAAATGTCGCCTTGTTCACAATTTGTTTCCAAGTTTTGTATAGGAATCAATTAAACAACTATTTCTTGTTTCCCCATTTCCTATGTAAATTATTGTAAATAGAAATGAAAACAGATCAAAGAGGTCTTAAATTTGTAATTTTCATTGTAGATCCTATGGTTAAGCACATTTTGAGATTATTTGATGTGAGATCCATTGCACTTGTCTGCATGGTCTAGGTCCTGAGTCAGGACCTACTAATTCTTATCAAATGCTTATTAGGTAATGGGGTGATTTAGTTACTAGAATAACTTAAACTGCGTGTGTTGAACATTATATGTTTTTTAATCTATGCAGTTTCAGGAGATTGCTCGAAATCAAGATAAAGATGTAAGTCTTTTTATTTTTCACAACTTCCATATATTTGTCTTACATTTTTTCTTTTTATGCAATAACATTATATGTTTTATACAAGGTTGCCAACAAGACTTGTGAGCTTATTATAACTAATGCAATTTATTTTCTATCTTTGATTTTTTTTTCCTGATTGACTTATTGTAGTTGAAGGACAAATGCAAACTCATTGATACAACAAACATGTGAGTGAAATGCTGGTTTTCGTTCATTTTCTTGCGTAAATTTTCTAAATCTAGTAATTTTCTCGTTTGGTCCTCTGTATAGGTGGGCGAGTTTAAGAACCATTAAGAGCCTTTTTGACACTAATAGACTAAAGCTCCAAATGCCCCCAATCTCAAAGGTACAATTCCTTATTATTAGTCCAGCGTTCTACTGCTAGCTTATTGAAAATGAATTGAAAGGGTTACTGCTCCCAGGAGGATGGCTATGATCAAACTCTTCTACAAGGAACAGATGCTGGACCGGCAGTACAGGTATTTTCGTTAATGTTCATGCTTCTCTGTCACATCTTCATGTTTGTTCTTCTGTTTTTATGTTTTTCTTATGCATAAAACATGATCACCGTTCGAATTTGAGACTGTAGTTTTAGCAATTGCAGCCATAAATATAAGACTAGCTAATCTGCAATGGCCTTTATATCCTAGTGCAGAGGAAATATACTATTAACTGATATTGCAGAAACTTGTTTCGATTAGATATGAAGATACTAATTACTGTGTTTTAATGTATTCTCTCTCTCTCTCTCTCTCTCTCTTTTTTGTATTCCAGTTCTTTAATAATGTGATTGGTGTCTCCATACCCGAATCTCGTTTTGTTCCCTTGGATGCAACATCAGATTTACTGCTTCTGCAGGTAGCAACCAAATCTATATGTACATTATGCTACTGAAAAATATACTTTGCTTTACATGACTGACTTCCTCTCACCAATTATGTATCCTTGCAGTCAGATATATACACTTCTAGAGAAGGTGTTTTAGCTCGCAATCCAGCTAGAATCGACGCTTTAAATCCTGTGATAGACTTGGGACCCGAATATGAAAAGGTGAAAATTTTCTTATTTCTTGTCTTACCCATGCCTTGTTTTTATTCCCTTTCAAATGAATTATATATATGTTCCATTCTCAGATTGCTGACTTTCAAAGTCGATTCAAATCCATTCCAAGTATTGTGGGGTTGGATAGTTTGATTGTGAGAGGCGACGTGTGGTTTGGGGCTAATATTACTTTGAAGGTATGATATATGTTTCTTTTTCTGTTAGTCGTGAGGCATGCTAATTAGTTATGTATTCCCTTGAATTGTCTAGAGGATCCATACTCCATACTACACCAAGTGTTTCAAATTTCTTAGAACCACATGGGTATTGCCTGTTTGTTCTTTTTTGAATATCATGGGAAGCTTTTTACACGCACTCTTTTTTATACCTTTGTATTTGTGAAATGAAAAGATATGGTAACATATGATTATGCCTCATATGCCCACTTTCCCGTTTTTTTCACCTTAGAGTGGGATGTATGGTGTATCAGAGAAATTTGGAATTAGGTGAATGAGTGTTTGTTTCCTATTATATTTTGATTTTGTTAGTTTGTAGAGAAATTTAAGCACGGTTAAAAATTGAGAAATAGGATAAAAGAAACATCAAAGTGGATTGTTTGATACGTTTAAAGACTCCAAATTGCAGCGCAATATCAGAACTGATTCAAATACATAAGTGGGTCCATGTATGGTCTTGACAAGAATAATGCTTGCACAAGTTGAAACCGTGGATGTACCTTTTCTGTCATGGGGATTTGTTGATGTGGCCAAGTTAGTAGGTTAGCCTGCATTATGAGGATGTGGGGCGTTAGATGAGAGCGCATGAATAGTATTGTTAGGGTATGACTGCATGTCCGTGAGGAACCTTGGTCCTTGTAGGATAAATTGGAATTTATACAGTTATCTTTTGATTCAACATTACTATTAGGATCCAGCTTCTACTATTATGCACTGTCAATGTACTATAGCAGTTTTGAGGTTAAATTAGTTTTGCGGTCAAGATATTTAATACATTTCCTCATGCAAGAGTCCTTTGGGTTTGAAGAAGCAAAACATGGACAATGCACAGGCTCAATTTTCCTTGCGCCGAAATTCAACTATATTTTCGTATAATATGGGGTTGATAATATCAAGCTCTAGACCCTACCTTATCTCTTTCCTGGATAATCCAGGAAAGAGATAAATCAGTTTTTTTTTAATGTTGTAAATCTATATCTACAGATTGTAATTGTACCTTACCAGTGACTATTTTTTCTCTCGGCCAAATTTCTCCCTGAAAGACTTATGGATTGTATTTATTTTTGCATTGCCTGACCTTTTACTCACTATCAGGGGCATGTGACTATTGTTGCAAAACCGGGCTTGAAATTGGAAATTCCAGATGGAGTTGTGATTGAGAATAAGGTACAATACTAGTTTCAGTTTGAGCTTTTGAATTTCTATATTACAAGTCTTCTTTCCATGGTTTATATTCTTGTTTGTTTATTGGGCGGAGTAGTTGAGATGTCTTGTAAACGTTTGTTTTGTTTGAACTGGTATAACAGACATCATTGGTTTCTTGTTTTGTCTTTTGAAAACATGGGCACTTATATTGATTTTATCAGAGGGTGCCCTTTTAGTTATGTATCCAGACTGCAAATATCTCATGCAGGATTCCAATGGTTCTCCAATCGGGAGTCATAATCTTGATATTTCTAGACAACTCTTTTTTCCCTCCTTTCTGCTGGACTTTGAAATTAAATACACCGAATTCTGAATTCATTACGATCGAACCCTGTGTGAGGGTTAGACCCAAAGCTACAGTTATTCCTAAAACTGTTGATTTGTGAATCCCCATGCTCTCATTCCATGCTCAAACTTGGTCCTTTTGAACTATTTTGAAACTGGCCCTCTAACGGTGCATCACTCTGTCGGGTAGGTCCCTTTCGAACCACATCATTGAAACCAGTCATAAAAATTCCAAAGCCATCTCCCCTGGTCCTGATACTTCCTTTAATTGGACCAAAAACATATTAAATATTTGAACAAATTCCTCCAGCAACTTGTCTGCTTCAATGCTGCAAGTTGCTTTTCAGGTGCTAGAGTTTCTGACCTGACTTATTAAATTCAAGTCACACTTCCTTAGCGTGTGAATCTTGAACTGGCTTTATTTAACCGAGAACAAACGCACCCTCAATGTTCCCTTTAAATTTCTAGGCAGCAGGAGAGCACTTGAAGTACATGCTGCATTGATAGCTTAAGCTGGTTCATTTCCTTTAAAGAAAAAGCTTTGGAATGGAATTAAAATCATGTTTTCATCTTGCTTTACATATCATCTAAGTATTGAATAACACAAGGGCACTATGCAACAGTTCAACTATCTTAAAACATATTCCATCCAAATTAGGAATTGTTTCTCACTGATCACTTTGGGTCAAAAGTTTTACTATACTGATAGAACCTGATAATAAAACTAAACAGAGGGTGTGTACTACATAGATCTCTGTGAACAGGACAAGGAAAATAAGGAATGACAATTGAGTGGCAGGCTATTTAAGGTGCCTATCCCAAACTTTGGAAACTTTACTCGGTTCCTGGATACCTCTCAGCACCTTTCCTCCTCATTTGTTTATTCCAAGCCATCAATGATCCTTCTCTTACCATCCTGTTGTTGCAGCTGAAAACCCAACACATTCCAGTCCTTTGTTACCCTCATCTCTCTCTCTCTCTCTCTCTATATATATATATATATAACATATATCAAATGAGAGGAGTATTTATAGTGAGAGATGACAGGAACAAATAATTACCCTCAGATTAAAATGAACGGTTCACGTTAAAAGCTGCACTATAAATTGCACTTAACATGCTTAATTATACCACAGCACGCGGTACTAACCAACACAGAGAAGAAAAGGGAAAATTCACTCGGATTAATCGTTCATGTTCATCCACCGTAGTCTTCCCCAAAGTATCCACACTCAAAAGAAGACATCAAATTGATAAAAATTAGTCATATGAGAAAACAAACCTTTTTGGATATTAATTGTTCCTTGTTGTGTACTTGTAGCATATTTTTATTTTTCTATACGCCTCTCTTCTAATTGATGTAAAATTTGTTGAATATAACTCTTTGCACAAACAACTCCAATTTTGTATCTACTCTTTTCTTTTCGATGTTTATGTCTAATTCCTTTTTCTTCTTGTTAGCCATCAAAATAAATAAATCTAAAAACATTAACCTAGAAAAACGGGAAGATTAAAATTAGCTTAAGCTTTATTGTAAAACAATAAATAAAATAGCTTAAGCTTGGTAAGGTCGTGAAAACCCATTGTCTTTTACAGAGGTGAAAAACCATTGTTTGTTTGAAACTGATTAAAAAATTCATGGCTTTCAGATTCCTGTGTTACCTTTATGTTGATTTGGAGTTAAAAGGCATGGATTGAGATAGTCAAAGCCATTTGAATGGATATTAGTTAGTGTTTTGTTGAATAGACCAGTTTGTTGGGAGGAAGTACACAGAAGCAAGAATCAGGAGACGTTATTGCGTTTGAGAGAGGACACGGAAGGAGAACATAAGTTCAAATACATTATTAGTGGAACGTTGGCGCAAGTGATTCAGTGACTGTTATTAGTAAATACTGAACCATTTTAACAATATGATATGATTCAAGTTAGTGATGCTTCTGAGAGCTAAGTTGGCCTTCATTAAATGTCCAGCCAAATAAATCCTCTACTCCACATGAGATTCCCTAATTTCCTACATTCCTCTTCTGCACCATTTTTGGAACTATTGAGATTTGAGAGTGCCATTGCTGTCCGCGTTGTACAAATCTTGGTTTTCAGAACGAAGTGTCATCCCTCTAACCGTCCCCAGTGATTCTTCAATTCTCCTTGGCGATTTGAATTTCTCGGCTGTTAGGAACATTTGCATCCCCTGAATTTCTTCTTGTGTTGCCATATATCCCTCATGTGCATGCTCTAAGAACTCAATTCTGCTTCCATTCTTCGCGTAGAAACCATTAGCTGCTGCCAGGATCGTGTACTTCTGATACCAGTGATAGAATCTTGTAGGATTCGTACGAATACTGAACAGGACTTATTTATTAATAAAACTCTGGGAATAATCCTTCCTTTTGAGTTGGTTCTGCATTGAAAACAAAAAATACAAATGAAATTGAAGGAGGAAAGGGAATTGCTGTGAACTTCCACAAACTGCTAGGAAACAAGGAGCCTAGCCTTTTCCAACCAACCAGTTACTAGTACAAAATAACGCTACCTGCTCTCCCTTACTCTATTTAAAACATACAACTAATTTAGAATAGGCCATTTCTATTGAGCCTGCACATAACATACACATTCCTAATAGTATGCCTACGAACATTCATTAAACGGATGCCTTTCAGCATGCTGATCTGAAGAGCATGGGGATTATGAAGCATTCCCCAACAAGCTTTAACTAATAGCATCATTGAAAGCTTTTTAATTTTCTAGCATTTATGACAATTTCAGCTAGTGATATGATATGAACTTCCTCTTGATTAATCAACACTTTTTCTCAGTTTTTTTCTTTTGGTAATTTTCTTGCAATTACTTTGTGCCAATTTACAGGAGATCAACGACATTGCAGATATCCAAGAATGAATGGTTCACCAACGTTGAGGGGTATTTGTTTCTAATGAATAGGTCACTCCAGATGCTTTGATTTGCCGTGCAATACAATTACAAAGCTCGCCATCAATTAGCTTTTCTATTTACTAGGAACCGAAAGGTTGAAGAAACAAATAACAATTTTTGGAAGCGCCACAGTGATGAAATAATTGTCTCTACTCACTTATTTGACCTTGTAGCTTTTTAGCTTTTAGGTAAAAGGCTTGATGCTGAGATAATGAATAAAAAAGTAAAAGTAATTGTTTTCTTTGATACTACATAGTCTCATCAATTGTTTACTGTACAACGAGTTGGAGCACAGAGCAGACATTTTTTCATCCTATTTAATTGGAGGTGTTATATTGGGCATTGACTTATTGTTATATACCAACGGTAAAACAAAATCTTACTGTTTGTACTTTTTCTTTCGTCTGATGTTGCGCACTCATTCATTCTATCAAACAACAACATAATCTGTGAACGAATGTTTAAGAACTGTTGCTGATTTCGGAATGGTTTCTTTTGAAACTCCTAGAGATTAACTGATGAAACAGTGTTTTGCTGGTTTATCATGCATAGACACTCACTTCAATTCACACCCACCTACTTAATGCTCTAGCCAAATTGTAGTTGTGTGGGAATGTTGAACTTGAGACTGGGTCAACAAAGCCAATCCTGTGTTATGATAAAAGTAGCTTACCCAGGTATGTTTGTTTGCATGTCTGGTTTTGTATTCTCGTGTTCCAATGTATAGTTATGTGTGAAACTACATTCTGTGGAGTGTGTTTTGATATATGAAGGCAGATACTAAAAAAAATGGAAACATATATGTATGGTATACGTATCAGATACTTCGCGGATACTTATAAGATACTTCCATGGATACATATCCTATAAAACATTAAGGTTAAAAAAGACGAGATCACAAGAATTTAGTGGAGATGTCGGTGGTTTAACCCAAGGTGTGAATCAATAATTTGTCCATTGGTAAATCAGATTTAAAATTTATGTTTTTTATAAATGATGGGATGAGAGAGAAGAGACTCCATCCGTCAAAATATTTTTATGATATTTTTGTTGAAATATAGTGAATAAACTTATTTTGCAAAATTAAATTTGCAATACAATTAATTATAAGGGAGCAATAACTCAAATTTTTTTTTTTTTAATGGAGGGTTTATTTAAAATTTCGTACAGTAGTTGGCGTGTAGAAATGAAATAAAGGAAAAAAAAAAAAAGAAATTGGTACGGGGAGGGTCGGGTCGGGTTTTAAAATGAAATTGGATGAAGAATAAGATAAGCTTTGCTGGTGCTGGTGTTGGTGTTGTGTTTCATTCTTCATTCTCTTCTCTCTCTTTGGAGATAGATAGATAACATATCGCATTCGAGCGTAGTGAAGTGATTCAATATGTCTATCATTTCCTCACCATTCTCCATTTCAATACCTTGTTCTAATTCTTCTTCTTCTTCTTCTTCTTCACTTTCCTTTTCAACTTCTTTTTCTACTCAATTTGTGAAATTGCAGCAGCAAAGAAAGAGAGGAGGAGCGATGGTGGTGAAGATGAGCTTAGAGGCTGGTGTTGGTGTGATGGGTACCAAATTGGGAATGATGAGCTTTTTCCAACCTAACGGTGAAGTTGTTCCCGTCACTGTTGTCGGTTTCAAAGAAGGTAACATCGTCACTCAAATCAAAACCGACGCCACTGACGGTTACAACGCCGTTCAAGTTGGTTACCGGAGGGTTAGAGACCGCAAATTGACCAAACCTGAATTGGGTCATCTTGAAAAGGCTGGAGCCATTCCTATGCGACATCTTCAGGAGTTTCGTCTTCAATCCGTTGATGGTTTTGAACCTAATCAGCGCCTTGTCTTTGATGAGCTTTTCAATGAGGGTGATCTTGTTGATGTCTCTGGCACTACTATCGGCAAGGGTTTCCAAGGTTTGCATTCCCTTCTAGTTGAGTTTATAATAATATCTTTCAATGGATGAACTTACTTACTTTGACTTGACCACGACAGGTGGTATCAAGCGTCATAACTTCAAAAGAGGACCAATGAGCCATGGTTCTAAGAGTCACAGACAACTTGGATCCATTGGTGCCGGAACTACACCTGGTCGCGTATACAAGGGAAAGAAGATGCCTGGTAGGATGGGTGGAACCAACAGGAAGACCAGAAAGCTTAAGATTGTTAAAATTGATAAAGATCTTAATGTTATCATGATCAAAGGTGCTCTTCCTGGTAAGCCCGGTAATCTTCTACGGATTGCCCCTGCCAAGATTGTTGGCAAGAACATTCCAAAGAATTAGTCTCTTCCTCTTTTCTAAATTTTTCTTGTCTTTCCTTAACTACTTGTCTGTAACTCTTGTATTCACCTGTTACTCCAAATCCATTGCATTGTCAAATTTATTTATACAAATAACAGTGAAAACATTTCTCAGTAGCTGAGATTGGATGCAACGTTATAATGTTTTACAATAAATCATGTCTTAGGCAGATCATTTTTTTTCCCTTATTGGTTGGTTTGCTATTTGATCAATTTGATGGTGCATGCATGAAGTTCATGGACATAGAGGAATTGGCCATTCTAAACTCTAAACCAGCAATGGAAGTTTTTAATCCTATTAACTTTTCCCTTAACCCTAGTTGAATTGATTTTTAATGCATCTCCAGTTGTTGCCATGGGCTTAGCAAGGAATATTCTTAAGTTCAGCCGATATATAATATATTGAAACTCTTGGATGTCTTCAACAACCACCAAGTTCCTGAGTTAAACCAAACTGTCTTGGAGACATAGCCTCTGTATATACTTTTTCCTATAAACGTTGCTCCATAGCCATACCTAATACCTCCAACAACAGACCAACTTTAGATGTTAATTGAGCTTGTAACTTGTCATGAAAAAGTAAACAACCTTCGCCCTCTAATGCCTCCTTTCTTTTTCCATTTCCACTTTCACTACCAGTCTACCAACATCACCATCACTCTTGAACCAAGGTGGTGTGATATGTCTTTGAGCTCCCTTTTCAATGGAGCTTGTGATAGAAGGAAGAAACATGGAGTTTGGACGAAGATAACTTTGGTGGGAGTAGAAAGTGAAGTTGTACTTGTCTTTTCCATGTTGCCATGTTGTTTTGAAACACATCTATGCATCAAAACACATGTCCTTGTATTGACCTCTCTAACATAATATCCACATTTTCAATTACTCTCTTATGAGTGCAGTATACTGCCTGATGTACTTAACTTGGTCCAAATTACACAGAAAATAGGGTTTTTTAAACTAATTGCCAGGAATCATACTTTAGAAGAGGAGTAATTTAGTTAATTTTTTTGGGGATTTTAAAGAACTTAGGGATGGAAAAGGAAGCTCTTAATACACGAATCTTAGGCAAGTCACCGATATACTAAATATCATGTTGTTAGCTAAAGCTCTAGAGAACTAACTTTTTGAGAGACTAACCTAAAAGTTCACTACCGTGGTTTGATTTGTGAACAATAATTAATGCGAAATGCTAATTTGTGTCTTGAGACACTATTTAAAAAACTAATATAGAAATATATTTTTTTGAACAAGCTAGATTAACCCACCTGAATCGGCACCGGAGATAATCGAACCTGAGACTTCGAGGAGGAGCACAAGTCTCAAGCCAATACCACCAGGTCAACCCAAGTGGGTTAACTAATATACTCCCTCCGTCCCATAATACTTGACACAATTGACCTTATTACGCATGCCAATGCATAATTTTGAGCTTAAATATCTTGAATAATATATTAGAAAAAATTATGAAAATTTGATATTTTGAAAATACTCATCGAGACGAATCTAACAACATCTTATATGATATTATTTATCTTTGTATATTAGTAGAAAAATATGGTCAAAGTAAGTTAGGTCAAAATTGTATATTTTCAAATGGATCATCTATTGCGGGACGGAGGGAGTATAAATATTGTATTGGGAAGTGTGGAAAAGTTGATATTCAACTTCTTGAAAGTCAAGAATGTGTTGTTTTCAATGAAAATTTTCTTTTTAACTGGCCCAGGAACATTAGATCCTTACAATGTCGTTAGTGGGTCACGGGCCGACTCGTTTAACCCGTCTTCCGTACATGCTAAAGTCCAATCTTGCTGATCCATTAATGTTTTTGTTTGCGTGAGTTAGATCACAGTTATGTGCGAGGATTCACGCATTGGTCCATAACATGTGTAGTTACACTTTTTCTTACTTTATACTCGCAAGTTAGAACATAAAGGTTTTATACTCGCAAGTTAGAACATAAAGGTTACGAGAAATGTTAGTGAGTGTCCAGGCACTCTTTAACACCTTTAAATAATATTTTTTTTTTATTAAATTTGCGTAATTAATGTATTAGAAACTGAAATATTTGACTTCCTTCGCCACCAAAAAAAAATAATCCCTACCAAAAGAAATATTTGACTTCCTTATTTTAGAATTCTTAAAGAGTGTTTTAAGGGCACTTGTTAACAAAACCAGTTAGTTATAAACAATGGTAGATTTTATTATTTTTATAAAGGAAATGTTAACATGTGCTATAAGGGCATGTGATAAGGTATCAAAGTAGAAATTATGAATTAGAAATTATACCAATTTTTTTCTCAAAAGGTTAAAAATTAAGTTTTTTAAATAAATATTTACTATTTGTGGAATCTTTAACATGTGACATATGTTAGCATGTCCCTTTTTATAATACTAATTTCCTTGTCGTTTTTTGACTTTTTACACACACACCAAGAAAACTGATAACTTTTTTTAATTTTTTTTTACTTTTGATACAATTATTTCTCTTTTAGATATAATACCCTTATATTCTCTTATACAAATTAGTAGGTATATTTATTATTATTATTATTATTCTAAACATACCCTTAATTAATATTACTAACTTGCATTGAAATATGAAAAGTCTATTTAAATACACATATAAACAAAGGACGATTTAGTAAAATTCACACACAAACAAGACAGGTTAACTACACTACCAACTTTTCTTTATAAATGTGAAATTTGTTAAAGGGGGCTTATAATAAGGGACGAACGAAGTATTTATTTCTAACAAATAATAAATGTTGCATTAAACTTTGAAAATGATGAGTAAATAGAAACAAATTCTTTCTATAAAAGCGACAAGTGATTAAGAATAATAGTTTTCTAGTTTTATTTAAAGGGTCTTTTTAACGAGTGTCCCCGGTGCACTCTTTAAACATTCTAAAGTAAGTAATTATTCTTTAAAAAGGTCATAGTTTTCAATTTTCAATACACTTTATTATACAAACTTTTATAAAATGTTATCATTTAAAGTCCTTAACTAGTATCTCAGAGACACTAATTAACATTTCCCTTATTTAAATAGTTTCTTTTCTTTTATTAAGAATGGATGGAGTAGATTTCTTTTAAATGATTATATAGTTTTCTAGTTTTATTTAAAAACTTAAGTTTTCTGGTAATTAGAAATGAATGTTTCTTTTGTTTTTAAAAGAAATATCTAATCCAACTAGAAAGTTTGCAAAAGTGTTGTAAAAAAATGTAAATACGAATAATAGTGTTGTAAAAAAATGTGATGTAGCAGAAGAGCGATACTCCGATAGGGTTTAGGTAGAAGAAGAGAAGAGAATGGAAGGGAAGAGAAGCGTGCGTATGTGCTGTTTATGCAATGAAAGAAGAGCTTCTCTCAAGAGACCTAAAACCCTTCAACAGATTTGCAGAGAATGTTTCTATCTTGCTTTCGAAGATGAGATTCATCAACTCATCGTCTATAACCGCCTCTTCAACCGCGGCGACCGAGTCGCCATTGGAGCTTCCGGCGGCAAAGACTCCACTGTCCTTGCTTACGTCTTATCCAAACTCAACCGCGTTCACGATTACGGCCTCCATCTCTTCCTCCTCTCCGTCGACGAGGGCATCACCGGCTACCGCGACGATTCTCTTGAAACTGTTCATAGAAATCAGATTGAGTACGGATTGCCTCTCAAAGTTGTATCCTACAAGGATTTGTATGGTTGGACGATGGACGAGATCGTGAAACTGATTGGTCTGAAGAACAATTGCACCTTCTGTGGAGTGTTCCGTCGGCAGGCACTGGATCGAGGAGCGGCATTCCTGAAAGCGGATAAAGTGGTGACTGGGCACAACGCGGACGACATAGCTGAGACGGTGCTGTTAAACATATTAAGAGGAGATATAGCTAGACTGAGCAGATGCAGTTCAATCATAACAGGTGAAGATGGACCCATCCCTAGATGCAAACCTTTCAAGTACACTTATGAAAAGGAAATTGTTATGTATGCTTATTTCAAGAAGCTTGACTACTTTTCCACTGAATGCATTTATTCTCCAAATGCTTATCGTGGTTTTGCCCGTGAGTTCATCAAGGATTTGGAGAGAATCAGGTTTGTTGCAACTTATTTTTTTGTTTTCGTTGTTATTCCATTGCTGTCAGCCTCATATTCATATTCAATAATGCAGACCCAGGGCAATTCTCGACATCATCAAATCAGGGGAGAATTTTAGAATTTCCACCACTACCAAAATGCCTGAACAGGGAATGTGTGAACGCTGTGGTTATATTTCTAGTCAGGTATTTTTCTCATTATCCATCCCTAAACTTGGTTTCATATTATACAATACAATGCTGCTTTCAATCCAAATTGAATAAGTCTTGCTTTCATACCACTATAAACAATTCTCAACATAAGCAGGCTTATGTCCTTTGTTTTTCAACTCAATATTCTGATTCATTTTAGAACAATTCTGCATCATTCACCTTTATTTTTTTGTTTTCTTTCGCCTCAATTGGCTGTACTGTAATTTGGGTGTTCTTAATCTTGAATCTCTTGTACGCTCTTTTTCTCCCTTTGATTTCAATCTTGGTTCATCATAACTACAGCATATGAGATACAACTACTTTTTCATGTACAGAAATGGTGTAAAGCTTGTGTTCTGCTTGATGGATTGAATCGAGGTTTGCCTAAATTGGGAATTGGACGGAGTCGGGTTGCCATTGGTTGCAAGGAAGAAAATGAAAGCCATGGAACAAAGAGCATTGAGAGCAAACAATGTGGATCTTTAGACTTCTGATTTTCTATGTAGGCATCGTATGAATGGCCGTGTTCTATGTACCCATTGATAATTAAAGGTACTTGCAGTTAATTTCTATCAGTGAGATTCAGGTCAGTTGGTGGAAATATTGATATCTGATGACAAAAGGCATAAGACTTGCAGCACGATTTTGCATATCAAGACATTGATCAAAACAATAAGTCTAGAATAGTTGCATTATTTGCAGATTTTGTTACTTCTCTATGTAGTTAGTTATACACCTCAAAACAATATTCTGTCACACAGTTATTTGTTTCCTGTTATACTCACAATTCGTCAATACAACTCAACGGTCTACCGTAGGATCCAACCTCAAGCATTGGCTGGGATATCCTTGAGACATACATCTTGAGTTTCCATATTGCAATCTTTTAACGTTCTTCTCTAGCAATGGCTTTCATTGAGGAATCTATGAATAATTTGGTACTGTATTCTTTTCTTTTTTGTCAAGATTTGGCATTGTATTCTACTCTATATTAATGTCAATTAGTTACATATGCTTGGTTGCACTTTCACACTTTGTACTTTATTGTGTTTATGATGTTTTCTATTTCGTTAGTTTTACCATTGAGCTACAAGACTTAGTGATATGGGATACCAATAAGGTGAATGTTAAGTTCTAGAAAAAGTAATTGTGTTATTATTCATAGCAGGGGGTTAATTGATTAATTCCTCAGCAATCTATGTGAGGAATTCTAAATTAAAAAACTGGAAGAAAAAAAAGCAGGGAAGGGATGAGTACAGTAGTCCAAATAATTTAAATATTGAAAGATAGAATCACGATTAATTCCAACTCTATCAAAATGACGAGATCCTTCTCTGCAATCTCTTCCTATTAGTTGAACACATCACACACTAACCTAGCTAACTAAAGGATTTGCTAATCTAGGGCTTACCTATGATGGATACATGAAAGAAGGGGTTAGAGATGGGTGGCCATGAATACATGATAATGGAGGAAAATACAGTGTGATAAGCTTATCAAGAGATGTTAAGCAACGAGAATCAACGACCAGATATTTTTATTTGGAATAGACTAGTTCCACAAAGGAGAACCTAATAGATTGAAGTACGTTGTCATTATCATACTGGAGAAGTTCTGGGTGTCAGGTAGGAGTAGAGTCTTTCGGTCATCTGTTTTTTTTAATGTTCTCTTTATGCTCAAGTTTGGAGATTATGTTTCCAGCGGGTGGTTGGGTATAACTTCTGTTTTGCACAATGATTACAGGAGTCCCTTTTTACAACTTCAAGTTTAAGGATTTTTGTATTGTCATAAGTAGTTTCGAGATGTCTTGCAGTTTGCAGTTATAGTTTCGAGATGTCTCGCAGTTTACAGTTATCTAGGCTACTTAGTGGTCTAGGAATCAAAAGGTATTCAATTCAGTGATTATGGATGTGCAGAAGATTTTTTAGGTTATACAATTGAAATTATGAAGTTGGCTAAGGGCAAGATTAGATGGTTTCAGCTACACAGTATCATCTCCGTTTATTAAGCAGTCATGTTATGAGGTGGTCGATTTTTGTGGCAAGTATGGAAGGGTAACATCTGTTTGAACGAGCTAGTATGTCTCGATATTATTTGTTTTTAGGGTTCTCTGTTTTTGGGGATGTTGTGGGTGGAAGTTTGTTGTCTCCCCAATTTTTTTGGGGTCTGTTAATATTTTGCACGTCTTCTGCAAATATTTTCCCATATAAAAAGAATCATGACACATTTACCCTTCAAATCAAATTGGATTGTCTATTTTAGTTTTGATATCCTTGCTTTTATTTAACGACCTTAACTTATATTAAGAGACTACTTTGCCAAATAGTCTATGGTGGATCATCAATCGAAAATGACTTGAATTACAAACGATGATTGATGTCCTCTGTAGAAGTAAAAGTTTAGGATCACCACTCCAGAATTAATATCCTACACATTCAACTTGGGATGCAGTAATTAATCTTGCTCATTCAATCTCAAATCAAAAGTGAAAGATAATTTGGTGAAGGTGTAATATAAGTTGATCAATGGGGATCCTAGTAATCCGGGATTGGACTTAAATAATGTCTGACCAAAAATTGCTTCCACCAGGTGTAATATATTACAAATGAATATAATGATATATTGTCACGGCAATAAATTTGTTTGAAAACATGTGACCTCACATACTTATTAAATAACATGACAACAAATCATTAAGCGTATGCGTAAAACCTCTTTTTAAACTGACAACATATACAAATTAAATCATTTTTCTTTGTACAAAAGATGACCAAAGCTGAAAAGGAAAAAACTAAACAACTAAGCAAACATTCCTAGATATGTCAGCCCCCAAAATATCATCAAAGAGAAAAGACTATTAAGGTCACTAGGAGGGGTCTCCAAACAAATTAAATCCTTTAAATATAAGATTCTTTATTTTATTTTATTTTATGAAAATGAATTAATTGCTATACAGTGTCATTTTTAAATAAAAAAAACGTTGGATCGTGAGAATAATTTTACTTCAGTCAACAAATCTAACTCGAAAGTCATACAAAGTACACCTTGTATATAGTGATTGTTTGACAATGTAAAATGAAAATAAAAAATCCTTTAACAGTACATGAAGATCAATCTGTTCTAAAAATATATGTACAAATTTGTTAGTAGAATGAAAGGGGACGAGTTTGAGAGACAAAATTAGGATGGATCAAGTGAAACAGAGATCAAATTTAAATGATGCACAACAAAAGACGTATCTAGGCAATTTCATACGGCCCTTTTTCACGAGTAAAGAGGATAAAGCATGATGTAGAATAGCTGGTCTAAGAGATATTCAAAAGATTTGGTTATATAGTCATTTGTCATCATACACTATCCAACAACTAACCCTTCACCATGAGGTGCATCTACAACTCCATTATATATAACTAACAACAAACAACGGAAGATATAATCACACAAGAAAGTACTTTCAATACATTGCCCAGTTAAGTAGGATTGTACCGGAGATGCTGCTCATAGAAATCGATCAGCTGCAAAATTCCAAAAATCATTAACTTCATGTGAGAAGAGGCCATATAAATATTTTGAAGACTTTCAAGAAATGAAAAATTAACAAGGAAATTATCCTTTCAATCTATCATTGCCAAGATATAGTGGATTACCAGTAGTGGATTGTTTGCCTTGAGATATTTGTTATCCACCATAACTTCTGTTCCATCAGACCTGGAAATTTAATCATGTATGCATCATGTGAAGAAGCATGCGATATGATTATTAAAAGTAATCTAGCTCACTTCAAGAGGTGGGAAAATACAAATTTTGCAACAAATCAAATAAGGCATTGAAGTCCTAAGCTCCCATAAATTCAAGAAAGGTATGGCAAAATCATTTTTCGCCTACTAGTTTTGTAGACTGATGGTATTTATATAAACTCGAAGCTTTGGCTTTGTTTCTTGTATTCAAAGTTTAGCAGCGATAATGAATTACAAGTATTATAATTGTATATAATCACAATGCTCAAATATTCACCAACTCATAATCTCTTTATATCTGACAACACACATGATCATTTAAGGCTTCCTCATGGTGTCTATCTACAGCTTCTTCCAGGGAATCTCTCTTGCAGATGTAGGACTAAACACTTAAATGTTTTTTTCTTCAAAATTTTGCGAAAGTTTTGTTTTTTTTCCTAATTCTTCCTTTGTTTCTACTTGTGTCCTTGCAGAGTATGCCTTCTTTTTCTATATTCATTCTTCTTCGAATAATAATTTTATAAACATCAAAAAAATTGTAGCAACTTCATAGTAGTAGCTGGAGCCCAATAAAAGTAATCTTGATGTGCACTCCAAGAACTAAAGTGACAAGGATTTACTTATTCTCAGGGGATTGTCAGGGATGTAAAGTCAATGACAATCTTTCCTAATAAGCTAGTATGAGTTTGCTCCTTGCCACCCGCATTCCTCTAAGGGTAAATTTCAGCACAAAAAAATATAGAGAACGTGTATTCTTCACTTCCGGACCATAAAACTAAGTATTATATGACCATTTTATAATGTAAAAGGTTTTTTTAAAATAAATTAAGTGTTTTTGAAGTATTATATGATCATTTATCATGTTGTTAATTCAATTTTCTAAAAATCATTTTATAATGTCCGTAATTTAAAA
>Ga0315915_1004193_pt1 | contig 18239 bp, 10 predicted proteins | sample MpolbnodulesMG_FD_207738 | JGI IMG/M metagenome (GOLD analysis project Ga0315915, IMG submission 207738) | Medicago polymorpha root nodule microbial communities from Los Angeles, California, United States - branched nodules | ecosystem: Host-associated > Plants > Roots > Nodule | place: USA...
AAAAGCTCATTACACAAAGACGAAAAACCAAAACAGATTTGTTTAGAGACGTCGAAATCATAAAAACAAACGAAAAAGACAGAAAATGTATGAAAAACAATTGTTTATCTAAAAAAGAAGAAGAAGCAAACACGTTTAAAAAGGTGATTTTAGGTTAAAATTGACCTTAAATCATCTTCTTTCAGTAGATTAAGAAGAAGAAAAATGACGACTACTAATGTTTGGGAAGAAAAAAGAGAGAAAGAGTTTTTTTTGGTTACAAAATGAGAAAAAGTTAAAGAAACTTAATTAACTCATAAAAACAAATAGAATAATTAGCTAAATAAAGTATTACCATTCTCTATATAAAAATTGTTAACCTTCTAACACAAGTTTTAGTTTTAAAAATGAAAACAATACAATATTATATTTTGTAAAAAAAATGAAAAACAATATGTTGATTTAATTGAAAAATTTTAAAAAATAATTTTTTTTAAGAATAAAAAATAGAATATATTAACAACGGTAGTGGTTCCTTTTTAGCATAAGATGTATTAAAAAGACCATCCAAAATACAAACAATGAGTCTTAAAAAATAAAATAAGTTTGTGTTTTGATTTACTTTTGAGATAGTTATATGTGATTGTGAAGACTTAATACATGTTTGATAATATATATTGTTTTTTTTTTGTTACAGATATTATATTATGTTTAATATACTATGATTCTCTTAAATTTATCGTGAAGTCAACGTACATTTAAAAATTGATATAATCATAATTTAAAATTGATTTTTTCTTGCGAATCAATCTTATGATAAAAGTAGAATTTATTTTAGCTTGTGATTTCAAAAATAAAAAAGCTTCTAAAAAATGTAAATTATTTGCCTATAAACTTCCTTTTAAATAAAAGCAATTTTTTTTTGTCTTAGATGAAGCGGTAAGTCACTGAAATTAAACCCACACACAATTATGAGGTTCTAAATTCGGAACCAGGTCACAACGTCGGACCTTGTAATTCCGGCATTTACTGGTCGAACTAGGACTTATAGACTAATTAAAATCAATTCTATAAATCAATTATCAGTAGTAATAAGAAAAAACCGCGGTCAAAGATAAAAAAATAAAATAAAAGGCAATGAGTTACTTTATTCTATTGTGTTCTACTTCTATGCAATTTTCTTGTAGAGAAAGAAGGAATCTGCGCAACGCAACCACTACAATGCCACACAATTCACAGTTCAATTAGATCATTTTCGGTGCCGATCGGGTCGACCCGACCGTTATTTCAATCTCTGGCGAGTTCTATCACAGATCGGAAATGCAATTGTCAAGAACAAAATGCGGTGGTTGTTCACAGCGAATCACCCAACTCCACCAACTCTTCCTCCGCCAACCTTTCACTTCCGCACCCCCTCCTCCACTTCACCACTCTTCAAAATTACTACCCACACCGCACCCTAAATCCCTCCTCTCTTCCTTCCTCCATTCACCCCCAATTTTCCACCCTCCCAGTCGTATCGGTGTTTTCAGATTCTTCTCTTCTAAGCCACCACTGAACCTCGGTTTCAAGGCCAAGAAGGTTCTGGAGAAACCTACTGCGGCGGTGACCTCTGCTTTCACGCGGTACCGTGAGGCCATGGTTTTGCAACTTGAGGCTTTCTTCAAAAGGAATAACCTTTTTCTGTTTGGTGCTGCTGGGGTTGTTCTTTGTGCTATTCTTTGGAGGATTATGTTTGGTATTGCTAATACTTTTGTTGTTCTTTCTGAAGGCATGGCTAAGTATGGCTTCTTATCCCTTTCTGCTGCTATTGTTGCTTTTACTGTAAGTTCCTTTCCTTCCTTTCCAATTTGGATAATTGGATGCAAAATTTTATGTGCATTAGCCTGTACACTAGTTCTAATTATTGATTATGATCCTGTTTGGATAAACAGCTCAATAATAATGCTATATACTAGTTTTGATTATAGATTATGACCCTGTTTGGATAAGCAACTTAACAATGCTATATACTAGTTCTGATCATAGGTTACGACACTATTTGGATAAACAACTTAGTTTAGCACTCATATATTTCTATAACAAAAGATAAAATAAAGTTAAATTGTTTTTATATAAGCTGTTTTTCATAAGCTATCTCAGAGAGCTTGTGGAAATAAGCTGAAAACAGCTTATGGATGTGTCATGGGCTGTTTTTGTAAGCTCTTCCAAACAGTCTCACAAGTGTTTATGCCAGTAGATTAGTTCAAATATGACAATCCAAACCATCTCTTTGACATTTTATGCGAATCATGATTCTGTTGGGATAAACAGCTTAATAAGGCTATACACTAGTTCTTATTATATATTATGACCCTGTTTGGATAAACAACTTAATTATGCCCTTGTACATAATGTATAAGCTATTTCTATAACAAAAGATAAAATAAAGTTAAATTCTTTTCATATAAGCTGTTTTCATCATCTATCCTAGAGTTTACATATATGAGCAGAGATCAGCTCATGGGCATGTATGAGCCGTTTTCATAAGCTCTTTTAAATTGTCTCACAAGTGCTTATGCTAGTAGATTAGTTCAAATAAGACAATCCAAACCGGCTGTATGACTATTTATGTGAACTGTGATAATATCTAGCTCAATAATGTTTTTTTAGATTGGGATGGAAATTTTGAATTTTTCTTTCGAGTTCTATGCAGATTGCTGTTGTTAGTGAATTCTGCATTGTTGTCTAATTATTTTATTTTTATCATCTTTTAAGGGTTTGTATATCCGCTCAAGGCACACGATCAACCCTGATAAAGTTTATAGAATGGCCATGACAAGACTTAACACATCTGCTCAGATTCTTGAAGTTATGGGTGCCCCCCTTACAGGAACTGATTTAAGAGCCTATGTGATGTCTGGGGGTGGCCTTACGTTAAAGAAAATCAAGCCAAGTCTTAGGAGCAAACGTTGTTTTCTCATTTTCCCCATAAAAGGTTCTGAGAGAAAGGGTCTAGTCAATGTTGAAGTCAAGAAAAAACAGGGCAAGGTAAATCAAGTCCCCTCTTGTTTATATAAATAATCGCCTGATAGAATTTATTTGTCTTAAACTGAAATTTGTAGTATCTTATATTCTGCTTCAGCGCCATCTTTCCATTCTGCGTCAAATTCTACTAATATTGTAAACTGAAGTACATCTTGTTTTATCCATGTCATGATATTTGTTAGCTAGCCCAAAGTTTGGTTTGTTGGAAGCATTCATATCTGGTGAATGGTTTTTCCTACTTCATCCGTATGATACGCCTTTCCAGAATTATGTCCTCCTAATTCTTAAAACAACAACATCAGATTGTGTTTAGTCTAGGAATAGTTGCGGGTAATAAACTTCATAACCCTAGGTATAGTAAGCATTCAAACGGGAATAGTGGTGAATAATAAACCTACTAACTCAAGATATATGTATGTAAGTATCCAAATGGTAACATACCTAATATCATGATCTGACAATGATGTGATGCTTGCACAAGTTACCTTTGGACTGGAAACATGGACACAGAATGCCCAAGCCTACAAGGTCTTGTGCTGAAGTTCACATTTTTATTTTAGATACCGGGGGGGAGCAAACTCTTCACCATATGTTCATTGAGGCTTTTGGTACCATGTTACAATCCAACTATTGTTGGTTGGGAGCACAATGATTTATATCTTATAATTTTGTTTAACAACATTTCCTTGACATATACAACGAGGCAATGTTATAAATCTCGGACCGCACCGGACAATGACTTGGTAAGGGTACTATGTCAACGGATCATTGGTCAAACTAGTGAGTCACATGAACCCCATTTATTCATACAATAAAGTTCCTCGCTTGAAAAAAAAATCATAAAATTTAACACCATGCTTTAAAAATTCACACTGTGCTTCAGTAGATGTTCATAATTTATTTTAACTTCATTGTTCTAATATAGAACATTACTTGTAATTATTATTAATTAAGAGAATATTAAACCACTTAACAAAATTAATAATTATTAGTAAATTTTGTAATTTCATTGGAATAATTTATAATTTTGTTTGCAATTGTATAAAGACATTGCAAACTCGTACAAATATTAAAGAAACAAAATTTTAAACTAGTCTTGTCACAAAAAAATTGACCGAGTCAAACCAGTTTTCACCGATTCACAAGCATTTTCGACCCGTACAGTGACTCAGATCAGTTATGTAACTGGTTTTCCGGTCGGTCCAGGCTGATATTAATAATATTGCTGAGGGATTGAACTACTTGGATTTGTTGATTCTATTTAAATTACTCATTCATTTTCCTTGTTTGTTAAGGAATATCATTGTCCAATAAATTGAGGTAGAGGAAGATTAAAGATAACTGCTGGTAACATTATTATGTGAAATTTAGAGTTAAATGGTATATTGTTTGGATAAACTAATGAAAGTGAGTAGAAGTAGTTAGGGTAGTTGGTTAATTAGAGGGAAGTCATGTATGGAGAAAGAAGGATAGCAAATATAATTCTGTACATTTGATATTGTGAATGAAAGGAGAACCCTTTGAAAAGACTGTTATTCTTCCTTTTTTTTTAGTTTATCAATAATACACTTCCTATTCTTTTATTGTTTATGTTTTTCCTCCATCTCAATTCTCTTGTGTTCCTAGATATGACGTTGAACTGATTTTGAGAAGGGAATTCTTTGGTTGTTTTATCTAACTAGCTGATCCCACCTTTTGGGTCGTGTTTGTAGGAATAGGCTTTGGTGGTAATTATTATTAAGGAGGATTCATTTGTTAGGCCTCTCATTAAGGAACAATTATGTGTGCAGTTTTTATTATATGCGACAGTTCTGTGTTTTATGAATTGCAATAAGTAGGAAGTTATAGAAAAGGGAGGGAAGTTGGTTAATTTGGAATAATGATAGGGAAGGAGAGATCCGAGACTCTGGAATTCTTGGAGGGACATGTACTTACCGATTCTTGTCATTCTAAGCTTTCCATATTGTACTGGTGTGGATTATTGACATAAATAAATTTAGTCTTCTGCTGTTTCAATATTGTGGTAGGATTCTTACTTATAATTCTGTTTTTCCATAGATACCAGTTCTAACATCCTTATCCTCCAAATTCCGTGTATTTGCCTCCTCCTCTCTTCCTCTGTGTGTGTGATATAAGTTAGAACATAGGAAAGAAATATATAATGCAAGAATAATTATTGTGTCAAATATTAGCAAAAATGATTCCCTAGAAGAAAAAGAAATGTACAATGCAGAGGGGAAATTCATGCTTCAAGGTTTGCTTACTTGGCTTTTGCTGTTATCTTCATATGCAGTATGATATGAAGCTGCTAGCCGTTGATGTTCCCATGGCTTCTGGCCCAGACCAGCGTTTGTATCTGATTGGAAATGAAAAAGAGTACACGGTTGGTGGGGGACTGATATCTGATCTAAGAGACCCTGTGGTGAAAGCAATGGCAGCAACCAAAGAATTTGATGATCTTGATGAGATTGAGGATGAGGAGGATGCCGAAAGAGAGCGTCAGGAGGTTGAACGAAAGCATCGAGAAGAAGTTGAGAAGGTTGAAAATAGTGGTACCAAGCAATGATCATTGATGATGTTTCTCTTCCTGTTTCTTCTCTTGTTAACTACAGGCTTTTTTTTTTAGAACACATTAATTTTGTACCGATTTGAGTTTTTGCCAAGGCTTACATACCTTGTTGTAACACAAGTTTCTGAGTTTATCTGAACCAAAACTGATAAAATAAAGTTGACAGACATCGACATACATCGGAATGGACTCAGTGTTTGTTGGTTTTGATGTTGTCTTGTCCTGAGTGTATAATCCTTGTCTATGATGTGGTTAAGTAGCAAGAAATAATAATCATGGGCGAATGCCCAATGTCAAGGACTGATTGGATAAAGTCTTGTTTTTTTGGGTCAAAAACTTATTTTTTCTGTCGCATATATAAAATGAAAATTGTCAGCTAACTTGGTTTAATCATCTCACTTGCACACGTGTCTCATACTGAAATCAAATTTTTGAGAGGCCATCCTTTTTCATGGAATATAGGCAAGAGGAAAACAACTCTATGTAACATATAATCACTAAGTGCCTGTTTGGTATGGTGGTGGGAGCATAAATATCACTTCCCAATGCCAACCTACCGTGATTTTTGGGAAGCTTAAAATTGTAGCTTTTGCCAAAACGTGGGTACAGGCCTGATCCACCGCTGTAACAAACAGAGGCTAACAATGTGAAACTAATGTTCTATTTACAAAATCCAAATCGAGACAGTGTTAATGATGGTTAATGTAGACATGATGAAATATATGTGACAGCCTACCTATATTATATGTCCAATAGCGATGACATAGTGAGGAAGGGAGAAAGGATTTCAAGTGGTTCTGTAACAGCCAACTACCTTCTTCGTGCTTATATGAATAACTCATTATAAGGCTGGCCCCATTATGGTTTAGTTTCTCTGACAAACCTAGCCAATATGTGCCAATTTTAAGTGTTCAGATTCTATTCAACACACCTGTTCATGACCTTGTCTTCTTATTTATTCCTCTCTAGTCAAACCATAATAACTAAATCAATCGGAAGTATCCAAGTTTAAATTTTAACGGAACAATTCATGATTAGACTTTATTTACCTCGATTGAACTCGGGATTATTGGGATTCATTTCTTCTAAAAACCAGAGGGTTAAGACAAAAAATCACCGGCTAACAGTTAGGAAGATGACAACTAAGTAGGCTTCAAAATATTTAACCAATGGACTATGTGATATGTGTTGAATATGTTGATATATGATAGTGATAGCTAGTCAACATAAATAGGTCTGCCTTGACATTTTAGCTAAACTAGTCTTTCATAAATAACAGACTATATATGGTCTACAAGATATGAATACAAGTCGGTGTGTACAATGTGATTACAATGTTGCGTTGGCCTCTTGGTTTTAATCCTCATGGGGGGACCATTGTGATGAATTTTGATGTAACATATGAAATCAACACACAATTATTGTCCTCTTTTTGAATCTGTAATTGTAATTACTCACTCTTTCATGAAAGTTTCCGGCTCCATCATAACCACTAGGACAGTTTTTCATGTAAGTTCTGACAGACCTATATATGACTCACTCACCAAACAGTTATAGTTTTACTATAAAAGAGTTAAAGCTTCAGTCTTGTTGAGTGCAATAATCTTGGGGTGACAATGGGTTGGTTTGGTTGGTCCCTCATTGACATGTCATCAAATTAATCCTCATTCATGCGCCTGTACTCTTGGTACTTCTTTTCCTACTATTAGATTAGATCCATGCACTGTTCTTTCCTTTTATGCCTGACTATTTTCAATAGCATGAGAGATGGACATTTATGCAGTGGTACCAGCTAGTTAGATAAAATACTTTGATGTTAAACTCCCTCTTTATTATTGCTGTCATTATAGTTAAAAATGATTCTTTTTTCTGAGTGAATTATTTAGCCACCAACTCCAACGGTTCAGTTATAGAAACCTGCCTTACTCTTATTGATATTGTTTTTCAAGTCATACAAGTGTTCAATGCACTAAAGTTAAGTCCTAATGTCCTATGACACTTTATACGTGAAGATGGTAGATAATTGTGCTTTTTGAAACTTGCTTTATTCTTCACCACAATGATATCTCCTTGCTCTTTTTTGTGATGTGATGCTTCACTCTATGATGTGTTCTTGGTATTCCAAAGGTGAATTTCTTACCAAGGTAAATATCTCACTGCCATCAAATTTTCAATTTGATTACTACCAGTCCCTAACTTGAACATTTACCTCTTTTGTTCACAGCTCTAAGTCACTATAGTTAGTCTTGGATCCTGATCCCTATGAAGTTTTTATCTCTGTGTGCGCGCATTTATATGTCGTGGCCTTGTAACTTTAAATGAATTATCTTATTTGGATGATAGATAAATCTTTTTTTGTTGCTTGCTTTCAATGGAATAAATAACCAACAAGTTGTCTTTGATGAAATGCTGGTTATATGATTGCTTTGAGTTGTTTAATGCAGTATCCCTTTAATAACTATCCTTTGTTTAATTATGTGTCTAATAAATTTGGTTCATCAAATAATCTTGAGTACTTCAAGATGACTTTTTCTGCAGTATTCACTGACCAGATATGTATGGTGGCAAAAATGAGAAATCAACACCAATGATTTATGTTGCTGATCTTTTTAAAATTAGGAGAATACAGTCCACTTTTGTTAAAGAATGCTTTTTCTTTATAAAGTACAAAGGAGAATCAAACTTTAGCTTTTTCTTTTTTAGTTCTGTTTTTCCTTGGATTCTCAATTATCACACCACTTTTTTTTTTTTTCCTTCTCCCTTCTTGGCTGTTGCTGAAACATATAAGCACCAATTTGTGAGATGATTTCTTTATTAACAATGAAAATTGAAAAGTGCACTTTAGTCCCCCATAATTTAAAGTTAACACTTAACAGCTAGACCTTTGGCTTTTTTCTTTATCTTTTTAAATGGAAGAGTCAGCATAACACTTCAAGCATTGAAATAATGAAAATGCCTAAACTTATGCATCTGAATTAAGGAACTCCCTTTCCTTACTTCAAAATCTGCTCAACGGTAAGCATGAATCAGACAGACTGTCTATTTTATTTTCTTTTTTGTTTCTCAACAAAGCTGCAATAAGTGATGTCATCTACATGAACAGCAACATTTTTTACTAAATTCAAATTTTCAGAGAAAAAGTTGGTTTACATTGTCTAGTATTAATTCTGTAAGATTTCTAAATTCATGGTCTATTGTTTGTTCCTATCCCTTTCATCCTCAAACTTACAAAACCATCGCTTTCTGTTTAAAATTTTGTTACACTTTAAAAATTGAAAAATATCACTGATCATAGTCTAGGACTCTAGGTCAGATTCATGCAATCATGCTTGGATCAAGTGGTTCTATACTTATCTGAAGAAAAACTAGTTAACATAAATTTTGTACATGTTAATGTTATACTTTCCTAGCTGCATGAATAATTGACAACTTGTTGTATCTTTCAAAACTAAACCAGGAAAGGATGAAGAACAGTTAAGCTTATAACTTGGAACAATCACTAGCCTTGATTTCTTACCAAACAAGACATGAAGTTGCAATTCTCTAATGTTTCTCTGGTTTTATTAATCTCCACACTGTCTCTCTTTGGCTTGATTATATCTGCTGCTGACTTGAACTCCGACCGACAAGCTCTATTGGAGTTTGCTTCTGCTGTTCCACATGCTCCAAGGCTCAACTGGAATGAATCTTCTTCAATCTGTACCTCATGGGTTGGTGTGACTTGCAACTCAAACCATACTCGTGTCGTAGGCATCCATCTTCCAGGCATTGGATTAACCGGTTCAATCCCGGAGAACACCATAGGAAAATTAGATGCTCTAAGAGTTCTTAGCCTTCATTCCAATGGTCTTGCAGGGAGTCTTCCTTCTAACATCCTTTCCATTCCTTCACTCCAATTTGTACACCTGCAGAAAAATAACTTCTCAGGTCTAATTCCTTCTTCTGTCTCTCCTAAACTAGTTGCATTGGATATTTCCTTTAACTCCTTCTCTGGAAGCATACCATCTGCATTTCAGAACCTTAGAAGACTCACTTGGTTTTATCTCCAAAACAATTCTATATCTGGACCTATCCCTGATTTCAACCTTCCAAGTCTCAAATACTTGAATTTGAGCAATAATAAATTGAATGGATCAATTCCAAATTCTATCAAAACATTCCCTTCAACTGCTTTTCTTGGAAACTCTTTCTTATGTGGTCCACCTCTTCTCAATAATTGCTCTTCAATCTCCCCTTCTCCATCTCCTTCCCCTGCATCCACACAAATCCAAAAAGCTACTGTCGCTCATAAAAAAAGCTTTAGCATAGCTGCTATACTTGCTTTAGTCATTGGAGGAATTGCATTCCTCTCTCTAATCGTTTTAGTGTTCTTTGTATGCTTTTTGAAGAAGAAAAACAATAAAAGAAGTGGCATACTGAAAGGAAAATCTTCATCTTGTGCTGGAAAAGCTGAAGTTTCAAAGAGTTTTGGGAGTGGAGTGCAAGCTGCTGAAAAGAACAAGTTGTTTTTCTTTGAAGGTTCCTCTTATACCTTTGACCTCGAAGATTTACTAAAGGCCTCAGCTGAAGTTCTTGGAAAAGGGAGCTATGGTACAGCCTACAAGGCTGTTTTGGAGGAGGGAGTGACAATGGTAGTTAAAAGGTTGAAGGAAGTTATGGTAGGAAAGAAGGAGTTTGAACAACAGTTGGATATTGTTGGGAGAATTGGACGCCATCCGAATGTTATGCCACTTCGAGCTTATTACTACTCCAAAGATGAGAAACTTTTGGTTTACAGTTACATGCCAGAAGGAAGCCTGTTTTTCTTGTTGCATGGTATGTTTTTCTAACTTCTAAGCTAGATCACTCTCTTTTCTATTTTGTGTTGACACATGCATGCATTCAACAATGTCATCTGTAATTTATGCTATAATAAGCCTATTTGTATTGGTTTATTTGAACTTATCTACTGGTATAAATATTTGTGAGACTGTTTAAGAGAGCTTATGACGAGTCCGTAAGTTGTTTCAAGCTTATTTTCATAAGCTCTCCCAGATAGCTTATGAAAACAGCTTAGAGCTTATATGAAAACAATTTGACTTTATTTTATTTTTTGTAATAGAAATATTTTATATATAAGCACTTATGCTATGCACACTTTATTTAGTAGTTTATCCAAACTTGACCAAAATTATCTTTGCCTAATTGTACTGTAATATCGCTCCAAACAATAGGAAACAAGGGTGCAGGAAGAACACCATTTGATTGGAATTCAAGAGTGAAGGTTGCACTTGGAGCAGCTAAAGGAATTGCTTTCATTCACACCGAAGGAGGTTCAAAATTTACACATGGAAACATCAAGTCAACCAATGTACTAATAACAGAAGAATTCGATAGCTGCATTTCTGATGTTGGATTACCACCTCTGATGAATGCACCAGCAACCATGTCAAGAACCAACGGATATAGAGCTCCAGAAGTAACCGATTCCAAGAAGATCACACAGAAGTCCGATGTATACAGCTTCGGTGTGCTGCTACTTGAAATGCTAACAGGAAAGGTTCCAATGAGATATCCTGGTTATGAGGATGTTGTTGATCTTCCAAGATGGGTTAGATCTGTTGTGAGAGAGGAATGGACCGCTGAAGTATTTGATGAAGAACTTCTTAGAGGACAATATGTTGAAGAGGAAATGGTGCAGATGCTTCAGATTGCACTTGCATGTGTGGCTAAGACACCAGATATGAGGCCTAGAATGGATGAAGCTGTTAGAATGATTGAGGAAATTAAACATCCTGAGTTTAAGAACAGAACATCCTCTGAATCTGAATATTCTAATGTGCCAACACCATAAGTTAACTCACTGTTTTGCCTCTGTCAACAGATATCTTCAAACAATAAGCACATTTCTTTGTAATATAGTACTAATCTATGTATTCATGTTGGATGTAAAAGTTTTCTTGTATCATTCTATTTGTTACCTTTTGAAGCTTTTGGCTAATTGCTGTTTAGTCAATGGAAATAATTCAAGTTTCATCATGCATTGCAGACCACAGAATCCTGATGACTGACATTTTTCCCCCCTTCAATCTCTGGAAATGAGTAATATCTGGAGCTTGAATACCACTTGAGAAAGAATGAACAAATCTAAAGTCACAACTTCAATATAGTACTCTCTCGCGTTTCGAATAAAATATGATTTTGATTCAAAATATAAGTAAGTTTTGTATATTTTCACTATATTGAATATAAATAGACATCATTTACAAAATTCATACTAGTATTAGTTAATTTAGATTTTTTCATCAACGCTTTTATTCTCTTAGAACAAATACTCATGCCGGTTTTGATAGAATCAGCTCCATCGAAGTTGAGCAGCCTGCATAATACTATGTATGTACTTTTAATTTTTCTGCATTTTTTCCATGAAAAAAAATGCCCTAACATGCTGCGTAGTGCATAGGTTGGTTTTTGTCTGCACAAAAATACAAAAAAATTGCTTAAATTTTGCCTAGAACCAGACCTTAGCACAATTTTGAGCATCAGAATTAAGGTTGGATAAAAAAAATGCATATAGATGTACACATGATTTTGGATGCACAGGTAAGGAGAAAATGTGAATTTTGTGTCGTCCGAAAGTACACTTACTAACAATATATTGTTCCAAAGTACACTTAGATAATATTTGTGGTTTTTTAGAAATGTAAGGGTGAAACAAGAACTCTAGACATAATGCATGAAGCCCATCTATTTCTACAACTTGAAACTTAACAAGATGTCCATGATAGCAGAAAGATGCGTAAACACTTTCCATCCCCTTATATGATCAAATCTGCCAAAATACACCATTGGATTCCAGTAGTTTATTTTCTGTCAAAATGCATTACCGGAAGTACGGTTCCGATAAGTCCTGTTTTTTGGAGGCTGATTGAAAATGTAGAGGTTTTTTTTACCTTTTTAAAAATAAAATGGTAACTACACTCAAAATATAGAAATTGTACAAAACACTCAATATAGATCGTTGTATAGCTATTCCTAGCTGAATATCTCATTTTGCCTCAGCATTAGTTACTAATTTGGTTACACATGCTTCTGATCATACGCATGTTCTTCTTCGACTTAGCGCTACAAAGGGAGAAGAAAACATTTTTCAAAGCCAATAATACATCCTGTCTTGGATATTATGGAATTTGTGGTTTAAAGATGGATATGTCTAAAGCCTATGATAGAATTTAGCCTTTCCTCAAAGTTGTCTTGGATATTATAGAATTTTCGCAACAGTGGGTTAAATTTATCATGAAATGTGTCTCGTCTATGTCATTTTTTGTGCTACTTAATGGAGGTTCTTGTCAAGTCTTCACCCGAAAAAGAGGACTGCCATAGGGTAATTCATTATCCCCTTGTCTTTTAGTTGTGTGTGAGGTTTTTCAGGTCACATTTCTAAAGCAAATGCGAATAATTCTCTTCATGAAATTCATATTACAGGAGGTGCAGATGTTAGCTGTTAAATGATAATTTGTAATTTTCCATAATCCTAGGTTCCTTAATGTATCTAGAAGTCTCTCCATGTATCTGTAAGTTACAGAAAATGTCATTTAATATTCCTAGGTGCATTCACTTATTTACTAGAACCTTCTATGCATCAATATAACTAGAGGTTCTATGTATTGACAAGGTACTGCAATGAAAAGAAACATTACTGCCAATCTATAACTTTCACGTTTTCTGTTCCTTTTATTCTCCTTCTCCAACATTAGCATCATCTTCTGCAGAGCACCAAACTCTGATGCAGTGTGTATCAAAATTCAAAAATATCCTTCAACTTTATCAAGACTCTCCTGAGCAGTTGGTGCATCTGGACAAGTCATGAATCTCTTTCAACCAAAATGTCCCTAATGATAGAATAAAATGATTTCCAAAGAAGGGTTCCTTTTAATAGAAGGGAGACACAATCAAGGTACTTGGGGACTCCCCTCCTTTGAACAGTGTTATATCCAACTATTGGACCATGGTAGAGGAATATACGATTATAACAAACAGTATTGTCCCAAATAGTACACAGGCGCCAAACAATTTGGGCACTCGAATGAGCCCCCCAATGAGGCTTTTATAGAAGGAAAATATAAATGTTGCAGGTCCAAATATCAATAGGTAGGGGTGTTGGAGCTGTTATTAGAGACGCGGAGGGACTTGTCCTAGCTGCGGCCTTGTGGTATTTTGAAGCCTTACCAGATTCTGATATTACCGAAGCTATTGGCTTTAGACTAGACTTGCAATTTTCTCTTGACATGAGATTCTTACATAACATGTGCAAGTTGAAAGTGATTCACTAAATATAGTTTGAGGATTATATTCATCGTATTTAAATCTGTCTTACTTTAGAGTTTAGAGTGGTGCTAATGTCAGGGCTCACCATTTAGCTAAATTTACTATTTCTTCTGTTGATTCTGTTTGGATTGAGGATTGTCTTTCTTATATTTCGGATTTTGTTGTAGCTGATTTAGCTGTCTAATTAAATTAAGAGCGCTGCTAGATGGCGCGACAAACATACACACGAATTTGCACGACCACACACACATTTACTTTTGTTGCAACTAGCAAGGTGTATTTTTACTGGTATATTTCTTTTTAAAAATCAAAGATAAACAAAATGGAAACAGCTACGTAATTGTTTATGTGGCATACTGGGTAGAAGGCATAGCCTTCTCATCATCTATACAAACAGCAAGCAATGTCGTTGTTGCTTTCAATTTCACTTTGTCTCCATCGTTGTTTGCCGCCACGATCACAACGCCGCTGGAGTGAGAATTGGTTGCTGACAACCACCTCTGCATAATCACCGTTAGCTGCTGCAAGCACTGTGTTTGTGGCATGTGAGGTGGAGAAAAATTGGGAAGGCACTTTAACCACCGTCAGAGTTAATATCAGTCACAATTTCATGTAACTTGTTATTTTCAATGAAGAAACAGGAGAGTTTTTTGACAAATAAAATAGTCCAATACAAATATGTCGTGCACTTCAGGATTTTCCTTAAATTAATTTCCAGTAAAAAAGGAATTTATTTTTTGTCAAAAATGCACATGTTAGGGAATGGGATTTTGACAGTAAGTAAGAAGCCTCATAGTGGCCCATTCCTTTGATTCGATGGCCAACACACCACATGGACTATGGATCTATTAGTACTTAGTAGTGAGCACTAAAATGAGGGAACATACTTTTTCTGTCAAAAATAAAAAGCTGAAGGAACATAGTACCGCACCAAAATAAAACTGTTTGAGTTTTACCTATTTCTTTTAGTTTGAAGACTGAGTGAAAAATATCAAGTCTAACAATCTTGACATTGTCAAATAAAAGAGGCTCAATTCTGTAGGATTATTTCATGTACAATTTTTGTAACATATGATTCCACTTTTACATTATGATACTTGGAAAACAAAACTCACCTTTGTAGTTTGTCATTTTTTGTTTGATATAATGAATTCATCCATCAATTTCAGTCACATAAATGGTCATACTCATACATGTGGCGTATAGAAAAAGAAATGTTCTCTTATCTAATGAGCTTGGAGCTTTAATTATAAAAGTTATGTACGATAGTCTGGATAGAGATGGACAATGATGATTTGCATAAGAAAAGCTATCTCATAGACACACCCATTTTATTCTACAACGACTCTTTTGATCTTCACATGATAAAATAAGAATAGCATTTGAGTTTCAGTTTCACAACTGCTTGTTGCTTTTCTTCTGTTGGATGCCAATCATTTCAGTTCAATTGCTGAATTTTATCCATGTGGTATTATTTAAAGGGTCGCAGTAACCACCATTATAAAGATATTGTTTAAGGAATTTATAAAATTAATTTGTGCTTTAAAAATACAAATCAAACTGTTTTTATAGTCACCACTATGTAATTTCTTACGTAAAAGTTGTTTTTTTCTACTCCGTAAACAATATCATAAAAACATTTATTAACATTTTTTATTTAAAAAATTAGATGCTAATTGAGTTCAACAAGAGCGGATCCTCTTATATGCCAAGAGAATCTATTAAAAGAAGAGAGAACGAGGATTAAAATAAAATAAGAGCGAAGAATTTAAGGGTAGAAAATGAGAGAACATGCATGAGATGAGAAGATTATAAATTGAACTGAACCTGACTTAATTATTATAACCTTTGCATTTAGATCTTATCGCACCACACTGTATTTGAACTCTATAGATCTTTGATATGTTTTGATATCATATTAAAATTTAGGTTGAGTTCAACTCATTTTTATAAAATCGGTTTGTAAGATGATAATTATATTCATTTATAAATCTCTCATATTCAATTCTTATGTCATTTAATACGAGACTTTTAACGGAGAGTAACATTCTTACATATTATATATTGTGGATTATTTTTATGACAACCACTTATATGTCTAGCAAGGAAACTAACACAATAAATGTTATTAGGTGAGGAACTGTGAGTTTGTCTAATTTGGAACTTAATTTGAAAGCCATCCAGACCACAACTAACATATCAAACATTTCTGAAGCCTTGTGCGAAACTAAACACACATATATATTTTATTTTTTTTTGTCAAGAAACACACATATTTATTCAAATGTCTTTCCGACTTCGTTATTTTAGGAGCTTCTATTTGTTCTTCATTTAATTTAATATGAAAATTGCATGATGTTACGAAATAATTCCATACAGTGTGCCACGAAAAAATATTTTTGGATATTGACGTACGCGTGGGATGTCGTGATATTTGTGACTCTTTTTTGTTTTTCTTTTACCAAGTCTTTTGTCTCTCCTAACATATAGCACTACTGTTTTAATATATCATTAAAACAATCTATAGGATCGAACTGATAGAATAACATTTGATGAATTATTCAATACGGCACAATCAATAGTGTTGACAAATTAATTACCAAATTAATTCCTAGCTCACACCACAAATTAATTTTTAGAGCAAAAAAAAAAAACAGGGTGACTGTGTTGACATCAACTAGTTGCATCCAACGTCAAAAGTTGCAGCTTTGACAAGCAAACCAAAGAGTAGAAATGGGGTAGAGAAGAAGGGACTATGGTCACTGTCCAATTCATACACACTACCTGGTGGCCACCTATTTATCATGGCTTCCTGTTGCTTTGGTTTCACTACATTGTCTTGCTTTGTCCTTATGTACACACGAGCCACCTTCTCCACTTCAACATTCTCTCTGAATTTTGCACTGGTTAATGCTAGTAATGGTCCTGGTCTCAACAACATTGCAGCCAGGGTTGAATCCTGAGGCATTATCAACATTTCTAACTGTATCATTGATAACAAACTAATACTTATAAATTTATGGTGCATTTGTAAGATATGAATGTCCTAAGCAGTAACAATTGTTGAATGTGATCAAATAATTTGGTGTCAGACACCAACGTGTATCAAACATCAAAACTAGTTGGAAGCAAGGGTTACCTAAATATGAGCGAAACCTAAAGTAAATTGGGCTAATGGATATTTTGTTGGCAAATGTGACATATTTTGTACTTTAGGTTGAGATTTTTTATCGGTATGTGTGGTATCTTTGCTTTATAAAATTTATAAGAATATTGTTTTTGAATTTATAGCTACAATTTTAGTGGCTTACCCATAATCTAGTCCTGCTTGCAAGCATATAAGCCCAGATTTTGTCTAGAATATTTGCGAAGTTAAAGTTGTTTTTATATGGGAGATTGGTGATTTTCATGGTTTTTTCCCCAAGAAAATTGCCACAAATGGTCCTACATGCGACAAAAGCAGAGGATGAAATGAAGCATAAACCAAAGCATTTGTCATGAGCCATGTGGGGTGTACCCTACGGTTGAACAGTTTTATGGAGATTTCATGCACATCATGTCCTTTTTTTCGGTACAAGTCCTTTTCTTTTTATTGGAGATATAAATAAAAATGAACTATAGTCAAATTCTTCTCTTCAATTTAGTCATAAAATATATAAAGTTAACAAGAAATCTATAAAGTATTGAAAACATATAGTCCAACTGAGAGATTATGTGTAAGGTCGATGTTCGAACTCCTCACACTTAAATTTTGTGAATCTAATCATTAAACTATTTGATCATAAGAGAAGAAAAAACATATCAATTTAGTCAATGCAAATAAAATGTTAGAGACTAAATTAACAATTTTTTTATTTTTTATTTTATATATTTTAGAGATTAAGTTTACTTATTCTTTTTTTAGAGATTAAGTTTACTTATTTCTATACTTTAGAAACTAAATTTTAAGAGAAATTGATACTTTAGGAGCTAAATTAATCTATATAGACTAAAGACAAATGTACCTCATGAGGGCTCAAATGATATATGATTTTGCGTTGAAGCTCTTTCTTGATCAAAGCACTTGTTGGAGGCTTATCTTGTCCCAATCCAAACCCCAGCTCATAGACATCACCAAACTCCGATAAGTCAGGTACTCCCTATTTGGCACAAAAGAGAAACAATTTTTAAGTACCATGATTATATTTGGGTAAAAAAAAAAGTATCATTATTATTCATTTATCTAATGATACTAAAAAAATACTCGTAGCTAGTATTATTTACTTTATTTTTACTTTTCAATCATTGGATTGGAGAAACATTGGTTTAGAGTAAATCTTTAATTTGTTCTTTAAACTGTCACTTTATCTCCTATTTG
>Ga0315915_1004203_pt1 | contig 18222 bp, 7 predicted proteins | sample MpolbnodulesMG_FD_207738 | JGI IMG/M metagenome (GOLD analysis project Ga0315915, IMG submission 207738) | Medicago polymorpha root nodule microbial communities from Los Angeles, California, United States - branched nodules | ecosystem: Host-associated > Plants > Roots > Nodule | place: USA...
CTCCCAATCTTCTGCAATGACAGGCGTGATTTAATCTTCATTTGAACAACATTTTGAAGTTCTTCAGTCTTCCAGCTTCTGATGATCTTCAGCTCCTGAAGAGGTGCTTCTGATGACGTCAGCTTCTTCATAACCGCTTGTCTTCAGAACCTCTTTTCTTTAGATGTTTCAAGCTTCTTTCTTGTTGATTTCATGCTCTCATTTGTTCTTCCAGAACCTATGCTTCAAAGAGACACTAAATTTTTGCCTATGGTCCTACATACTTGAACAAATATTAGCATATCCAATTGACACTTTTAATACCTTGTTATCATCAAAACTCAAAGGGTAATGTTAAACACATTTTGTTCCAACAATAATCACCATGAAGTTTAAGCATAATCAACAAGTTTATGACCAATTTCACATATTTAAATTTATCACATAAACACGAGCACGGAAATCATCATATAAACTCATAAAAATCAAAATTCTCAATTAATCACTTATGACCCATAATCACTTTTTGAAATAATAGCTTAATTTATAAAAGGAATATATCCCCCTTACCTCTAGGTCTTGAATTCAATAGTTTAAGCCTTAATCTCCCCCTATCTCTTCAAACCCCAAGCTTTCTCTAGCTTCCTCTTCTTTCCTCCTCTCCAAGTCTTGATCTACTTTCTCTATACCTCTCAAAATATTTTGTGAAGTCAATAATGAGTGATGTTAACCTAATTCTCTAAAGAGCCACCTATTTATATCACTACGTGGGCTAAGTTAACTTCTCATTCTAATTTGGCCTCAAAACTCTTACAAACTATTTCTAAAAGTTACTACTCATGAAACCGTTAAAACGTCGGATAACTACTATCTATAAATAATTACCCAAATTCACTAGTAACTTGATAAAAATAATAGTTCTCACTAAACACTAAAAATAATCCTTCTAATGAAATTACTAATTTACCTTTACTTGCCAAATGATCAAAATACCCTTGTCCTCCGCAATGACCAAAATGACCTTCTAGGCTAAAAGTCCACTAATTCCAACACAAATACACACAAAAGCAAATAAACACATATAAACATACATAGACATATATGAATAATAATAAAAATAATTCTAGCTAAAAACAGGTTGTTACAGGGAGCATGTATAAAATTTTGGCAAAATTGTTATATAATAGATTACGGATGGTCATTGGTGAAGTAGATAAAACAGTCATAAAGAAGGGGGGGTTTGAATTGTGACCCTTTAAAAATTATCCTGTAACTTAAAAAGTAATTCTCAAGTTGAAACTTGGAATGGTTAAGTTAGTAGCAGACTTCAGAACGTTCTGATGTCTGAGTACAAAAACAGTTTAATAAAGTAAATGTGTTTGTGTTTGCAGTAAGTAAAGAGTATAGGGAAGAGAGAATCAACACACAAAGATTTATAGTGGTTCACCCAATATGGGTTAGTCCACTCCTCACAATCTTGTGAGAGTTTCCACTATGATGCTTGAGATAACCTCTCAAATCTTGCACCTTACAATCTGTGCTCACCTGAACACTTACACCTCTGTATTCTCTAAGCCTCAGAAGGCTTGCACCCTGTTTCTAAGTTAACCACTTAGACTTATACAACTGTTGCTCAAACTAACACTTTAGTACCCCTACAGCTAGATGAGACTTTGATTACAGTTTGTGAGAAATTCGAATGTTTGAGAATCAAATAGAAGATGAGGAAGAAGAAGTTATCTTTAAAAGACATAACAAAGAGAATTTATTTAAACTAGAAAGAGGATAAAAAGAGTCTTCAGTGATGATCAATTTGAATGCAAGAGCTTCAAACAATTTCAGTTGTTTTCTTGTATGCTTTGCAATGGTGCAAGTAATGCTGAGCCTTTGATCTCTATTTATAAAGTTCTTGGGCTCATATAGCCATTGTAGGGTGTCCAATGGTGTTATGCCATGTGTCATGGGCCCCACATACTTGTACTTGAAAATCTGGGTGAACATTCTGACCATCAGAATGTTGTTGTGTTTTCCAGGATGAACATCAGAATGTTGTTGTGTTCTTCATCAGAATGTTGATGTTCAACATGATATTCATCTGAGCTCAACATATTTAAGTGTATGATGAGTTTTTGGGTGTGTTCAATGTGTGTCAGATGATTTGTTAGGTTTTATCCATAAAAAGTAACTTCTCCATATGCATCAAAAGTTGCTGGAAAAAGTAGGATAAAGTTTAACCAAATCTGCCTTGAACATTGTGCAGGAGAGAGATAGTGGATATGCAATCTTCAGGCCCATGCTTCTATGAGATATGCAGAGATACTGAACTGTATCTCATCTCATACATGTCCTTCTCTGATTGATCAATATCAGATCTCCATTTTGCTTGCTTTTTAACTTTTCACCTATTGTACTGTTCACAGTATGAAGCATGTGCAGAGCTGAACATTATGATCATCAGAATGTTCCATTTGTTTTCACTTAGGATGATTTGTAAGACTTGTACGTGATGTAATCAATCCTAAATAGTGAAAACATAACTGAAGTGCAGTGAATGCAACATCTAGGTTAATATTCTAATTGGAATATTCCTAGTACTTTAACGTTCATAGTCTTAGATGAACATTAAAGATCCTTTAGACATTTCTCTTGTAAATGCCTTAACTTCTTGATTGATCCATGCAAAGATGCTTTTCTGGACATACATTTATGTCACATTGTAGCTTGCATATTCTTGGCCATGTTCTTGACATTCTGGGTATGTTTAACACAATCTTCTGACCTCTGCTCGAACCTTTTGACCAACTCACTGATCAACATTCTGAACTTAACTTTCTGACCTCAGAGTTTAGTTCATAAACCAAATGTCCTTTGATTTATTGAATCTTGGTATAGATTTAAACCTTGTTCTTGTCTTAGTCAACACTCAAGAGCACAAGTTAAATACTAAGGAAATAATCAAAGTCCATTAATTCTTTAATCATAGTGGTTTATTATCTTTTAAATTAATTAGGGATTTTGCCTCAACAATCTCCCCCTATTTTGAAGATGATAAACCTATGATTTAGGATTGTGGATTTTGATTATATAATAAGAGTTTCAGAGCTTGAAATTTGTTTTTAATGCTCCCCCTCATTTTTATAATCTATTATGATGAGTTTTTAAGAACTATTAAAAAGTTCCCCCTCAATTTCATAATTCATTGCATATATAAAAATATGCACATTTGAACCAAAATCAATATTCATTCATTGAAGTTTAAACATGAAGTACAATTACATGATTTATATGGTTAAAAAACAAAAAAGAAATTCAAAGTACATGATCAAGCCTTACTTAGGGCCTAAACTCCAATACTATTGATCACTAGCCTTACTTAGGGCCTAAACTTAGAAAACTTAAGAACATAAAATCCTAAAGCTTCTCCCCCTTTAGTCATCTGCAAAAAGGATAGGGAGTAGGACCAAAAATGATTCAGGGAGTAGAGTCCCCAGAATCTGATGATGGTTCAAACTCGAAGATGGAAGGGTCAGCAAAAACAAGTGGTGGAATAGCGAAGCCAGGAGCATGGACCTTAACGGTCCAGTTTGCCAACACACAAACAATTTTGTGGGTCTTTGTAGAGACCCTGAGTGCCCTTGAGGCTAGCTTCTCAGCCCTTGAAGGCTTAGCAGGTGGAGCAGCACCAGAAGCTTCAACCTTTTCCTTAGAGGGACCTTCACCAGAGACAAAAGTGTCAAGAGACTCAAACAAATCAGGGATATCTGGATGCTTTTTGTTAGTTTTGGTGATTGGTGGAGGGGAAAGAGGAATGGTGTTAGGAGTAAGAAGAGGAGAAACTAGAAACTTGCTAATGCCAGCAGTTGACCCCATTGTTGAGGTTGACACATTAACATTTTAAGCAGTCTCCGCATCTTCAGTGGTTTGAGCAAGAAGCTGTACCTTAGCAGAGGGAAAAGATCCAGAAACCATAGGGTTGGGATCTGCTGACAGCTGTTCAACAGGCTCATTTGAAACAATTTGAGCTATAGATGTCTGAACATTCTGATCAGGATTTCCTTGAACATTTTGATCAGCATTCTCTTTGACAGTCTGGTCATCTTGTTGAATGTTCTCTTGTTGAATGTTCCCTTTACTCTTTATTTTTAGTATACACTACACACATATGTATATTTAAACTGTTTCTGCATAACTACTTCAGAACGTTCTGAAGTCAGTTCACTAACTTAACTATTCCAAGTCCAAAGCTTGAGAATCAATTTTAAGTTACAGGTTTAATTTTTAAAGGGTCACAATTCAAACCCCCCTTCCTTGTGACTATTTTATCCACTTTAGTAATTTGCCCATGATTTTTTTAAAGCCTAATTTGCCAAAGATAAAATCATTGAAATAGTTGTTATTAAATATTATGAAGTGGTAAACTAAAAATATGAAAAAATATTAAAAATAATCAAAGATTTCATCATTGATAAAGATGTCATTATGACTCCCGTGTATGAATTGTACAACTATATTATTTAGTGACTCATTTATCCTTTTTTCAATGTTTTTTATAGTCATATTTTTAAAATATATAATAATTAATAATCTACAACAATAAAATTATTTATTTTATAATATGACATGGTGGTATGACTTCTTTGATTCTATGTTGTTTCCATTGACATTTGCAGGTTTCAAAATGTCTTTTTTGCCTACACTCTGGTTCTTCAAGTTCGAAAGAGCTTTCATTCTTGCTTATTTGTTCAAGGAGTTGTTGACACTTGAATTTTGATACTGTGTTGACAGTCCATCCATTAATTGTAGTTGCGCCCGTATATAGGTTCGCTAGGCTGCACCCTTGATTAATAAATTTTTTTAGAATAGATTTGGGTCCATCTACTTGGTTTGATTTATCATATTGTATCCCCGGTTTGGGTTGTACCTGAGTCAAGTCTAATGTCCTTAGTCTCTTTATCCATTTCTTTTTATTTAATATAATTGTGTTTTTACTAGTCATTAACTTTCATAATTAGAGAAAGATAATTCCCTCAAAAAAAATAATTAGAGAAAGATAATAGATTTTAAATTGTTTTTAACTCTTTAAATATTTAGAAGTTGAATTATAGAAAAATCTGTTTTGATTGGGAGTAAGATTACGTTTGTTTGTTCTTTAAAAAATATTAAGTTAGTGTCTTTTATTGAGTGAGTGTGTTTTAATTTGTTTTTATGACAGAAAATATAGAGGGAGATTGAATCAAAAGCCACAAAAGTATATAATTTTGATAATGTGTGAAAAAATTAAGAAGGGATAAAATTGTAATTTTGTTAGACATTAAATTTTATAATTAGAGAATAGAAGTGAATTTTTTATTGAAAAAGCTATAACAAAATGCTCTTTATCTTTCCACTATTTCATTATCTATTTTGTTAACACAAAAAATAAACCTGAGTGTGTGAATTAAACAACAAGCAAACTATACCTATACTTCCACATATAATTATTATATTATCTTCTTTTCTGTCCATCGATAACAAAGTTAACAACCATGAAAACGAGGGCATGTATGAAGGGGAAACCATAATTATTATATGTTTGATAGTGTCTTACTTTTATGTTGTTAAAGAAAGGGAAACCTTTGTACCAAAAAAAAAAAAAAGGGAAACCTTTTATAGCATAGCAGTGACGATCCGCTTATCTTGTTCTCGAATCCTGATGTCCATGATCGTTCCTGGTGTCATACTTAGAGTGAACTCTGATTAATATGATAAGAATATTTTATATTTTTCTCTTTTTAATTTGTCTTTTTATTTAAATAAATGCATTTTAGTATATTTGATATTTTTTTGTGATTTTGTCGACATAGTGCAATGGCTTACTTTGTTCGTTGTCTTCACGCCACATTATTTTGTTTTTTCGTCTTACTTTGGATTTTGCTAGATTCATATTGAGAAATTAGCTTCGATCTGAGTTCAGCTTAAACAATAACTTTGACATAATTTTTAATTTGTTAACAACTAATATATTCTCTACAATTTGAATGAATGAACGTCGTTTTTTAACAACATATAGTAAACCGGAAAATACAATAGGGAATACAACCGGCTAACAAACAAACCCAAAAGAGGACCAAATATAGACACAAACACGCTGCAATAAAAAACACCAACAGCTGAATGAATGTCTTTATTTTAGTCAAAAACAAGAAAATTTGGCTTATTCTCTTTGGAACATTTTATACGTAATAATACATTTGAGAGTAGGGTTTTAACCTAATAAGTTAATGTTGTTATTTCTCTTGCACATAGTAGTTATGCACCTAATGGTAATTTGATTTAAGCACTGACAAAAGTTCTTCCTAAATCTGTGCTAATGTGAAAGATATAAGGACTTACGAAGTTCGAGAAGGGAAAATGGAAAGCTCAGAGATTAACGGTAACGACGGCTCTAATGGTTATTTGACATTTGTAAGACTTAATTAAATATCTGTCATCAAGATTATTATTGTAATTTTATGATCTCTTCAACAACAACCATGTGTAAGATTTCTGATAATTGTAATCTCCATATACATAGGAAAACTCATATTTGATGATTCTGTATTAAATTGATCACTGGATGAAGAGGTTTGAATTCAAAGGGTGGAGATTGAGTAGCTAATAATGTGATTTTAGTAAAAAAGCTATTCATCTTCTTTATGTTACAACAAAGTTTTTTATGTTCTAAGCAATTTTTTTCTCTAATCAGTCATAATATGGATCTTTGACTCCAATAGACATATGAAATATCCCCATGAGACCAATCATTGAGTTGGCACCAAGACATGCATCTATTTTTTTTTTATCAGGGTAGGATTACTTCTTAATTTGGCTATTTCAAAAATTAAACTCTGGTTCTTTTCCTTTCGAGCGTTATTTTGTCAACTCTCTCAACACCTTATAATGTTTTCAACAATTTATAATACATATTTTCTAAAGTTATCATGTTTTCAACAATTTATAATACATTTGTCAAATAAAATTTTTTTTTTATAATACATATATTTTTTAAAGTGAAATTGAAATTTTTATAATGGAAACAATTTCTTTGATATTACTAGCATGTAGGCACATACTTATATTAATACTAAAATTATAACAAGAATAGGTAATACTTTTCTTCAAATATTTTACAAGAATAAATACTTTTCGTAAAACAAAGAAAAAGTTGATACACAGTTAAACAAATTGAAAAGAGTAAATACTCTTATGAAGGAAGAAAAAATTGAAAAGAAAGAAAGATGAGGAAATTTTCCAATTGAGCACAAGCAAATAACAATTTAAATTACATACATTATGAGAAGAGACCCGATTATTAATACGACCGATTAGAATTTTCAACTCTTGCGCAAAAGGTTAAACTCCAAATATATTGGTGGTTCAAGTCGTGCTACATTTTGTTTGATTTTGATTACTCTGTTTGGAGGCAGAATCCACTTTCTTGTCTCAAAGCCATTGTATAATTGTTTGCCTTTTGACTTTTTGGCTGTTTGTGGTTGAACTTATTGTAACAGTTACTTTGTAGCTCTCTTAAGCACCCCTTGTGCTTGAGGAGTTGTCTGTTGTTTTAATATAATTTCTCTTAATTTCTTAAAAAAAAAAAAGAATTTTCAAGATGAACAACCAATTTAGTTGTTCCGATATACATAAGACAACCAATTCAAAACTAATGCAATATAAAAAAGTTAATAATATAGTCGGTGGCAGAGGATAGTATGGGCTGAGGTGGGCCACGGCCCACCCCCAAAATAATTCAAATTTTTTATAGGAACACTACTAATTTATTTCATTCATAAATGCAGTTATAAAATAATACAATGACATGTGCTCATGATCTTGGAAATAAGCATACGACAATACCACTTCTATAACAAATGAGCAACATTTTTGTTTGTCTCTAAACAAAACTTAACTCCAAGTTTCTTGTAGAACTAAGAGAAGTTTTAGAAAAAATTCAAATACAGAAAAATTGAAATTGAGAGTGAATATTCTCCGGATATTGTCAATCACCTGCCTTCAAGTGAAATCAACTTTCATCGCATCGTCATTTTTCACTCTATTATCTGAAATCTAAAATAAATAGAAAAAGAAAGAAAGAAAAAGTTAAAACTAATATACATTTCATCCATCATTTTTCTGTTTTATATTATGAATCATAACAAAAAAGGCGTGATTGTTGCACAATGCAGAAAAATACAACTGTAATATTAGTTCATTGCTGCATCAAACCAGAACAAAATCGATTTTCTGTTTATACAGTATCTATATACTATCATGATTCATGCACAAAGCCAACTTCTGTCAACAATAAATCAGTGCTCAAAGCATCTTAGCTGGGGCAAGCATAGTGTTAAATGCTAATACTATGGATTTGTTTGTTTCAAGTAACTTTTGTGCATTCCTACAAATAAAATGATAGAAATACGTATTGTCCATGAACTTGCAAACCACAAAGTCATCACCTGTTGCTCATTACCATTCCTGCAAATTGTTTTATCATTTGACGACAGTGCAGACTCAGTTCCCAGCTAGTTCAGTACTTTCAACAGCCCTACTCCCACAAACACATAAGTTCATATTTCGCAGAATAGCTACCTGTTTTATAACAAATTCCACACCATCACAGATATTTTTGGACGAACAACTTTGTTCAAAACAAACTTATTCTAAAAGGGTATTCGATGTGCGTTTCCCTTTTTAAAACCATATATGCTCCTTGGTCTTACATAGAATATACTCATCCAGCAACACCATTCCAGCTCCAATTTTCACATTCAGCCCCCTTGATCAAACCCTCCTCTTTATCACTCTCCGGCATGAAACTAATAAAGTCATTCTCACAATGAAAAAATTCCCATCTCTAGTTCCAATTCCAATTTTTCAGTTGTGATTAGAAATAACTTCTCAAACCTAGCCTTTAGTACTTACTACATTCTCAGCAACTCATGGATCTCTCCAAAACAATGTAATTATAATATTCAAGATTGCCTACTTCTCCTCCCGTGTGTGAATTGCTACAATTAGCCGTGCATTGAGGCTCGTTGTTTGTAATTATAATATTCAAGATAGGTTAATACACAGATACAAGCAATTAGAACACACCACTGATAGGAAAACCTTAATCCTTTTCATGTGATAGTCAAAACATTAATACACCATGAAAAGGCTGTTAAGTAAGGAATCATTTGAGAATACAACTACCTAGTTTAATCTTTGTCCATGCTAATGTTAAAGAATAAAGAAGGTACATGGCAAAAATGAGATACTAATTTACAATTGTACCTTTCTTTCTCTTATTTATTTTTTTGGAACAATTGCACTCTCCCTCTTACCATATGATTATGCATCAAATCAGAATTTAGCATACAACTACTTACAAATCAACGTCGATATGAAGTCATAAACAAATGAAAATAAAATTAGGTAAGCAAGTACTTGATGATTTTAGGAATACTTTTCGTCAATTTATGCACCAAAGACAAAGTTAATTAGCTAATTAAAAATGATAGAGTAACTAATACTTACATGGATCGTTGAAGAGGCCCTTGGAAATGAGGATAATTTTCTTTCTATTTCAGGTTGTCCACCATTCCAGATTTTCATGGTTTGTAAGACTATTGCATTCTTCAAAATATACCTCGCCACCATAAGCTCACATGGTAAGCCTGATAAATTAAAAAGATTGCAAGTTCTAGGGTGTAATGAAAGGCATTGCGGAACAACATCTGGGTCTACCCATTTTTAGTTGTCATCTCTAGTCCATGCTACGTCCGTCTGTTAATAATCCACAAAAAATAAATTAAAACACATAAAGGTGTGTGTTAAAAGTCCCACACTCGATGGGACTACAAAATTTATCAACTCATATGCTGATTTTATAGGGTTCAGTGAAGCCTAACGCAAATTTGAAGAGTGTGAATGAATAAATAAATCAGATATACCGGATCAAGGTCAGACTCTCATGATCCGGTATATCTATTTAGAGGATGACAACAGAGGATGACCAATTGAAAATCGAGAATGAAGAATGGCTGAAACGAACCAAACAAACGATGAATAAAGAAACTAGGTCAGACTCTCATGCTCTTTTTTTCATACGCCCTAACACCTTCTATTCCAAAAATACCCTTAATTTAACTTGAAAAAATATGGGAATTTTTTTCATTATCGCAATTTCTTCAACAAATTACACAACCAAAAAAAAAATTCTTCTACAAATTCATTAATTAATTCTAGGATGTTAATTTGATTCGCCAAATTCATATCTATCTATTCAATCCATCTACTAAATAAATTTGGATCCACTCACCTTGTTGTAAATGTCTGATCGATCACCTCGAATGATATACACATTTATGATAAAATAAAAATAATTTATTTCTAATATTAATTTAATAAAAAAACCGGTAAAGAACAAATTATAAAATTGTCTTAATATTTTTAATATTATTAAACCACCCTATTTTTAAACCAACTTGTCACGCCATCATTAATATCCTCCCTAGCATCAAATAAATCCTTCCACCACATTGATGCGTGCCACCCTCGTCTCCTAATACACCCATTCTCAACATCCTATTTTTCTGATAAAACTTTAAACCACAACCCTTCTTAATAAACATATAACCTCACACACCACTTGCCTAACAACGGTAGATTAAACTCCCTAAGTCTTTGAATTCTCAAACCACCATGTTCTTTAACAGAACAAACCTTGATTATCGCTCTTCCAGAAGGGTTTAATCTTGGCAAATGTCACATGAAACAATGTAGTGTCAGTTGCGTTGCCGAGGATGAACTCATGAGAATCCTCATAGTAGTGTAAAATTGTTGTGTTGACTTATTCCCTCTTGAAAGCTTATTCTTGAGTTTTCACTAGATTTCATTTAAACCTTTAAACCATTGTTATTCATATAGTAAGGGAGATACGACTTATTTTGTTGTTATCGGCTGCTTAAAATTGTTGCAATGGCAAACATGCATAAATAAGAGTTCTTGGAAGTGTGAGAATCTGCATGTGCATGTAAGAATCCGTTATGTGCAGTTTTATGTGAAGTCTCTTAAAAAATTCAGCAAGAGACCCGATTTAAAAAATATATATACTAGCGGAAAGACGAGAACTATATCGTGCCCGTCTGTCCGCTCTTTCTACTGCGCTAACGCATGTGATTATTTTATTATGTTTGTTTGTATAATTTTGATTAAAATTTTTAAATTTAAAAATATTAATGGAAATTATTGATATAGTGATTTATAAACAAACATAAGAAGAATCTCAAACTACAAGGTTAGAATATATATTTTTTATTGTACAGGGTCATTTTTCAGACATCACATATTTTACAATGTCAATTTAAACAATTAACCTGTTTGATTTATAATGTTGTATCCCTGTTTGGGATGTACGTGAGTCTGGTCTAATGCCCCCACTCTTTGTATCTCTTTCTTTCTATTTAATTTAATTTTCTTTTGACTAAAAAAAAGAAAAAAAGAAATAGATGTCTTAATAGAGCTTTACATGGTGCACTCCTTTTAGATATTACATTATGAGCTCTCAATAGTTTTTATACGGGATCAACATTTGGATATAAAATGATTGTGTAATCTTATACTCCCTGTGTCCCTATATGTAAATCCTCTTTGCTTTTTTCACATATTTTAAAAAAAGTTGTTAGTGTTCCTTCAAAAAAAAAAATTGTTAGCGTAATTAATGTGTCTATTTTGTGTGTTAATATTACCAAATTGTCCTTTGTTTGTATGTGTATTAAATTTGATTTTCATATTTCAAGGCAAGTTAGTAGTATTAATAAGGGGAATGTTTAGAAAAGAAATAATAAATGTATCTAGTAATTTGAAAAGAGGTTTACATTTAGAGACAAAAATAAAATCAAATAAGTGCTTAGATATAAGGACGGAGGGAGTAGTTGTTCTCTGCTTCGTGGTGATAAAGCAATAAGGGAGCTATACGTACAGACCAATCACTTCGTATTTCACAAATGATGAAGCAAGGCATCTTTTATCCCCCGAGAATGCAGCTGGCGTTTTCTTTTATTTTGATAAGACACTATTTTCAAGATATTTGATTGAACCATTTAGCTAAGACATTACTGAAATAGGGGAATATGTATTCAGAAAGTAAAATATGAATTGAGAGATAGAATAAAGCATAGTGAAGGAAACTAAGTTATTTTCGCAATGAATCTGTTACAATGGTGGTGAACACTATTTTTAAGCTAACACAAGTTTAAGCTAGTTAGCTTGAACTATTGTACTCTATCATAGCTCTTCTTACTATCATAACAGTTTTACATGCTTATGGCAAGTTAGTTAAATCTATGAGAGGTGACTTGTTCATCAAGTAATGTCTCCTCTTCTTCCATTTTCAACAGTCCCCCATAAGATCGTGCTTGATATATATCTACCATGCCTAGCTTGGATAATAAAGCAAAAAATGGCTAGGGATGCAGTGGCTTGATGAAGAAGTCAGCTGGTTGTTCTGCACTTGCAATAGAAAGAAGCTTCATTGTCCCATCTTGGACTTTGTCCTTCACAAAGTGACAATCTATTTCTAGGTGCTTGGTTCTCTCATGAAAAATTGGATTAGCTGCAATATGCAATGCACTCTGATTGTCACAACACATAACTGGAATGTTAGTATTCTTCAATTTTAAATCATTTAGCAAGTAGATTAGCCATTGTATTTCACAAGTTGCGGCTGATTGTGCTATCTATTATTTTTCACTAGAGGATATGGATACAATACTTTGATTTTTTTTGTGTGCCATGATATTAAAGATAAGCCAAGAAATAAACATAAACCAATAATATATCTTGTGTCCACACACCCTACCCAGTCAGCATAAGTGAAGCCTAAGAGTTGTATTGTGGATGATTTAGGAAAAAACAATCCTTTCCCAGGGCAAACCTCCAAGTATCTTATAACTCTACATGCAGCCTTATAATGGATATTTATTGGTGCAGATAAGAACCGACTGAGTTGATGAACCACAAAACAAATATGTTTCCTTGTATTAGTCAAATACAACAATCTTCCAATAAGCATGTGATATAAACAAATGTCTTCATATGATTTTTTTCCCACCATGGTGCTGCTTGATAGAAGGATCCATAGGAGCAGTAACAACTTTGGATACAAGTAAGCCAGAGTTAGTGAGTAAATCCAAGCAGTAATTTCTTTGACAAACAGAAATGCCAAGATTGGAATAAGCAACTTCAAGACCAAGGAAATATTTGAGCTTGACTAAACTGATTTAGGCAAGCTTTTGATTCTTGTAATTTTTGTAAGTGAATTCCCAGGTAATATAATATCATCAACATGCACAAGTAAAGCAGAGAATGTGTCATTTGATGTGTGAAAAAATAGAGTGTGCTCTGCAGATGCTTGGACAAAACCTTGCTGAATGAGAAATAAATCAAGTTTTTCATACCATTTTCTGATAGTCTGCCTCAAACTATACAAGTATTTCTTTAGTTTTCACACTTGATTTGATTTTTGAGGATGAACACCTTGTGGTACTTCCATATATAAATCTTCATGTAAGTCACAATTAAAAAATGCATTGTTGACATCTAAGTAATGGAGGAACCAATTGTTGATTGAAGCCAAAGCAAGTAACATTCTGACAGTTGTGATTTTGGCCACAAGGGAGAAAGTTTCAAAATAATCCAGCCCTTTAATTTGATTATAGCCCTTGGATACCAGTCTATCTTTATATCTTACTATGGTGCCATCTAATTGATAATTGATCTTAAAGACCCGTTTACAGTCTATAGGTTTGATCTTAGGAGGGAATCAACCTTTTGGATGTAAAATGCCTTTGGAATTGTAAAACTAAGAAACATCAAATTCAGGGCCATTATTACTTATGACAAATTTAACTTTGCTTGAACTTCAGATTTTGACTTTAACAAGATGATCCATATAAATCTACTGTAATAATCAACAACGTTAAAAACTAGCAATGACCATGAATAAATCTTGTAGACAAAGGACCCCAAATATCAAAATGCAAAATTTTAAATTTATTCATAGCTCTTTTGGTACTAATACAAATGGGAAGTTTCTTTTGCTTGGCATAATGACAAGTATAACAACTAAAGTTTTATCACTAGGCAAGAAAGGGAACTGCTTATTCATAATTAAGAGCCTAAAATGGGATAACTAGCCTAACCTTAAATGCCACAAAGCATTAGTTGGAATAGAACTGGAGTCTGAAACATAAATAGACAGCACTTTTGAGACATTGTCTTCAAACATACGTTTGTATAAACATTCACTAAGATCATCCAATCCAATCATCATGTGAGAGGGCATATCCTGCAATATACAATTGTTGGGATTTCAAGAGGGGTTTCTCAGAATTTTAATCCTCTTAGAGGGGTTTCAATCCCATTGAAATAGATCTTGATTAAATCATTAATCCTAAATCAAACACATACATAAAAACTTTAAGGATTCATGTGTTTACCTCATGAAGAACAGAACCTTTGTAGCAGAATTGTTTCTGATCATAGGCAAAGCAATGTAGCTATGCATCTACTCAGTCCACACAAACAGAACTTCTCTGATGACCGGTGCTAGCCGATTCCAACGGAGTTATAGAGAATAGGGTTTAGAGAATGGTGACTAGGTTTCTAACTTTTAGAATTAGGTTAAGCGTTTCAACCACTAATGCTTCAACACAAGGATTCTATTTATATAATCCCTTATGTGGTCAGCAAGCTAAACACTTATGTACACCTTATCTTATGGTGCACCATAATTCACTTAAACACAAAGTATCTTACGGTGGACTGTGCTTCTCTATTGTCAATTCATCCAAACAATTCGCGTTACTTATTTGGTTTGACAAAATTAAAATAAAAGAGTTGAAGGATAGAGATTGCAATTTTTATCTGTTTGCAACATAACAAGTTAGCTGATTTTGGTTGCAGAAAAGTAAGCAGCGGTCAAGATTCTTTGAATCCCTCATATTCATTTGTTGGAATTAAATAATATTCATATCGCGTTTAATTATCTTAAGTAGACTATCTAAGTGATGAGTCCGTTGGGACGTTCTAACCTAATCGGTCCGTCAAGTTGCACCTTCTGATCACAGGGTGATCCGTACGTGTGGGGCCTTACTCTCTAAGTTGATTTCGGTCTATCCCTCCAATGTTGAGTTGCGCCTTCTGGTCTACACTAATGTTATACGCATGCTACGATATAGGGTTATAAATCATATATGATCTGCCACCTTCATAAGGATTATTAGTGTGGGGGTCTTACTCCTTTAAAGGTAATTGAAACATAGACTTAAATTGGCATTCCTAAATTTCCAAAGGTATGGTGGCTAGTGTTCCTAAAGGGTTTTCCCATCTATGAATCTTAGGAGTTTCATGGCACACTCTCCCTCTCCATAGTTTTACAAATGGGCAGCCTTATAAGCATCTACCTTACCAAGGGTCAAGGAGAACGGTTCTACTAGGTTCGATTTAGATCTAGCGGTACTTGTTTCCTCAATTAATAACTAGTTACATCCTATGTTCAACAGATTTTACTCAATATCATAAATGTCACCTCCTAAATACTTACTATTAGGGTCAACTCGCTTTCGGTATTTTTCGTCTAGTTACTAACTAATTACTTCCTGTATAGATAGATATAAATATAAAGATATAAGCATCAATATTAGGCCATGTCACAACTTAAGTGCCTAAACTAGGGTTGCACTACAATACAAATAAATGAAACCTAATAAAATTAAATAGCGAACAAAAAACAACTAAATAATGATATAAAATTAAATAATTATCCAACAAAATAAATTAGAGGTTCGTCTAAGAACCCTAGCCTAAAAATATTTAGTTAATCATGGTAAGTAAACGACTAATTACAAAAGAAATAAAACTTACCCTAGAAACTTGGAGAGGAGAGAGAAACTCCTCCTAAAAGCTCCTAGAATCCACCTTTCTCTTGAACTGCTCTAGTTCTGAACGAGAAATAATGAATGACGAAGGCGGTATTTATAGGGAAAGTTTCCACCTGAACTTGGGCTAAAATCGCTGGCTTTAGGGGCAAAAACATCAAATAATTGTGACTTTTTTCAACAAGGCGGCATGCTCAGAGCGCACAAAGCATCTAAGGCGCATATGCCTACTAGCTAATCCACCATTAGGCGCCTGGAGCACCATATCATGCGCATGACAAATGTGCCCGGTTGCTCCATGTTCCAAGCGCCTAATTCGTGCTCGGTGCACATGTGCCTTGTTGCTCCGGGTGCCTGTAAGTGCTTGTTTCTTTGCCTGTGTAGGTGTTTGCTTCTACATAAGTTGTTTTGGAACATGGGAACCAAATTTCTCCCTTTTTAAAGTCTTCTGAGGCCTCGTGAATCTTCATTATTAATCTTCCCAAGGTTTTCACTAATCTTCGGTTGTTATTACTTTGCCGATTTGCATGATTTCTTCGTGAATTACGTCAAAAACATCCAAAAATTGCTATGTTTCAAGAAGAATAGAATTGCATACTCAAATATAGAAAACATAACAAATGTCCCAAAATCATAGACAATTGCTCTAATACTCCTCTGATTTGCTGGTAGAACCTACTGAAAATGACTGAAAAACATGCTAAGAATAACGTAAGATGATCTGTCATCACAACTCCAAACATAAATTGTTGTTTGTCCTCAAGTAACAAAAGAAAAAAAAACATTTTACTTTTTTGCATTTTTTCAAGAAAAACATGCCTTTCTGGAGTTGCGCTAATATCATCATTCATCTCATTTACATCATTGACTTACTTACCTCATTATACTCAAGCGGGACAGACTTGGAGAAGATAACTCATATCATCAACCACACTCGTTTCCATGATACACATATGTATCTCCTAAAGTCAGTAAGGTTGTTCCCGTCATTTTCCCACTTTAGTCATCACATGAATGTACCTTGCTATAAATTTGAGACAATTCTAAATAGACAGTCAAAATTAGATTATTCACACACTTTGAGGACTTTAAGGGTTATAACTTGGCTTAGGTTAAGGGTGGACATATTTTGGGAAAATTGGATAATAAAGAAACTTAGAGTTAGATTACTAACCTAGGTATTCCTACTAAACATTGATGTGCTGCCAACTTTCCTTCCTTAATTCAGACAACGTGGGTACTAAGTAGAACTATTTATCATTTTCAATAACATAAATAAATTTTGTTTAATCTTCATTCTTGATCTTCCCAAGGTTTTCACTAATCTTCGGATGTTCTTGCTTTGCCAATTTGCATGATTTCTTCATGAATTACATAAAAAATACCCAAAAATTGATATGTTTCGGGAAGAATAGAATTACAAACTCAAATATAGAAAACATTACAAATGTCTCGAAATCATATGCAATTGCTCTAATACTCATCTGTTTTGCCGGTAAAACCTACTGAAAATGTATGAAAAAATGCTAAGAATAACGTAAGATGACTTGTCATAAGTCCTACTTATTATTTTATAAAGAAGTCTTACTTATTTATTTCTCTCATCTATCTGTCTTTTTTGTGTGACTCCTATAGGTTCCCGTAACGTTGGTAATAATATTAAATCCTACATTTAATATTATAGACAACAATTGGCTCTAGCAATACGTCGCTGCCACCCAAGTGACAAGAATGTCCTGTGATATGACAAAACCTTTCCGTGATGATTATCATGTGTGAAGGTGAGAAAAACACAAGAATGGGGGGTTGAATTTTGTTTACTTTTTCTTTGTTTTCTCCTACTGAAATCACTGTTCAGAAGCAGATAGAGTTCAGCTTCTGAAGTGATAATCAGAATCTAAATGCAGCGGATAAAACAGAGAGAGAGAGAATAAAGACACAAAGCAATTATACAGGTTCCTTCCACAAACCGGAAGTAGTCCTGTCCCCCTTGCACTTCCAAGGAGAGTTCACTAAAAAATGTAATATCAAATTACAACTGCTGAATGCTACAACTAGCAAGAGACTTCAAATTACTCAAGTACAACTGCAAGAGATTTCTTATGCTCCTGAACACAGTCAAGAGACTTCCAATGCTTAAGCACAACTTCAAGAGACTTCTATTGCTCAAGCACACAAGCAATTATACAGGTTCCTTCCACAAACCGGAAGTAGTCCTGTCCCCCTTGCACTTCCAAGGAGAGTTCCACTAAAATGTAATGTCAAATTACAAGTTGCTCAATCACACAAGAAAGAGACT
>Ga0315915_1004206_pt1 | contig 18216 bp, 8 predicted proteins | sample MpolbnodulesMG_FD_207738 | JGI IMG/M metagenome (GOLD analysis project Ga0315915, IMG submission 207738) | Medicago polymorpha root nodule microbial communities from Los Angeles, California, United States - branched nodules | ecosystem: Host-associated > Plants > Roots > Nodule | place: USA...
TCACTTATTATTTCCAAGAACAAAAGATGATTTACAAACTAGATGGCTGCTCTATTTATAGTCTAACATTGACTTGAGCCCCAAGATTTAAATCACTAAAGTGTTGCACAAGAAAACATGGGCTCTAGGTCAGAAATACTAAAATAGGCAGCTTGTCGAAGAAGCAAAAGCAACAAAAGGGCAATATGGGGCGCGCCTATGCTATATTTTGGTACAAGATCTTCCAATTCTTTGCACAAGATATTTTTGTATAAGATCTTCATATTTTTTGCATGAATCAACTCCAATTCTCCTTTCTTTTGCTTCAAGACTCAATCTTTTGAATATTTGTTCCTGAAATAAAATAATTTGCAATTGAAGTAAAATAGCTCTAAAAGGAAATAAAAACATATTGAATCTAAATAAAATAAACTTAAATATTATATAAAAAACACTAATAATTGACTCATTATTGACTCATCAGGTGGGCCTGTGCATCAAGTCCTAAGGGCTCTTAACTTTTATGTAGGGGGTTTTGTTAGATATAAAATCATTCTCGAGTCTCCAATTAACGGCTTATGCTTTTACGAGAGTTATTTCATGATAATCCACAATTAACAACACCATTTCTCCAAAAGAAAAATAAAATAAAATAATGAAAACCCATTAAAACCACTATGAAGCTTTGGATCCTTCAAAAAGCATTTAAATAGATAAAGGGGACAACTTGGTGCAATAAAGCTCACGCCGTGGCAGGATCTAATAAAAGGTCAGATCGATTATTAGGCTGTTAAAGAAAGCCTTATATTGCATGGGCAAGATAGTAACTCCAACTGTTACGCCATGACCCTCCTTAGCATTTCAACTGGCAGAGAATGCTTCGCATGAGCCATGAATAACTCTTCATGTTCTTACAGATAAGCTAATTTCCAATAGCTTTTGGTTTTATAATCATACCTGTGGCTACCTTTTTTTATAGGTCAATGAAAATGAAGCTGCTTTCTTGTCCCTGTTGTCCTGTGAAAATGAGCTCTGGTAACTTTCTGTTCCTTCCTTTTCTGGCCATGTATGTTTTATTTAGCCATCAAATCTTAACCTCGTAGTTTAGATTTTAGATCACTATTTTTCTTATTCGCCTTTTCAAAACAAACTATCTTCATATTCGTTAAGTATTGGAAAAAATATTTCCACATAACACAACTTCTTATGACAAAAAACTGTCAAAGCAAATTTAATAGCTCCCATTAAAGAGAGCTCCAGACAACCCAAAGGCGGTCGCTGAATATGATAACTTCTCTACAAAAAATCTGTGACAAAATTAGATGTAATCTCATTAACGATTAGATTTTTGACACGTAAGAGGAACTTTCAAAATATTGCAGGATTCCAGAGTCTTTTCCTTGTCTTCATGATGAAGTTCTTGCAGCTGCAGTAGATGTTACAGTGAGCCTATCTCCAAACCAAAATAAAAAACAGGTACAGTTTGTTCAGGCTTGTTGTGCTTCTGTTTTTCCCATTTATTTTTTCAGGATCTGTGATTCAACTTATGTTTCCACAGGAAGCACCTTCTATCTTCCTTAATATAGCTAAGAATTTCAAATCAAGGAAAGCCGATCACGATACAAATCAAGCAGATCATAATAATTATTTGGAAAATTTAGAAAAATGTTTCTCCAGTCCTCCATTCTTAAAGCCTTCTCCAGGTACCGAAGATACGCAGGATGATTTTGAACTTGACATAGGTTTGTCCTTAACACCTACTGCCAGCTGTGCTTAACACCTACTACCAGTTATTCTTTATAATTTGAAAGTGTTTACATTCTCTTGCAGATGAAATTCAAATTGATGAGCCTATGGCTTTTTTATCGTCTCAGAAAATCAATATTAATATTGACAAGAAAGGTACATCTTTATTTTATTATATTTTTCTCCTTAAAAAGTATTTTAACTTTTTAACAATGAATGGTTACCTTGCAGAAAAAGCAGAAGGAACAGACAGACAGAAGTTACTTGAGGAGTCCTCCACTGACGCAAAACCAAGAGCTAGAACAACTGAAGAAATTAAGGCTAAATATAGAAAGACCGGGGTATATCTTAGAATTGAAAATTCTGTAATTTACTCATTTTAGCTTACAATGTCTTGACCTAATCACTTGCTTCAGGATGCCTCGGCGGCAGCTGCACTTGCAAGGGATAAGCTTGTAGAGCGGCAAGAAAAACTCCAGGTTAGACTGTTATTCTATTCCATTCTTCTTTACCTGAATCTTATCCTTCCACAATATCTAGGCCTCATCTCCTATTATTTAATGAATATGAAAACCTGAATCACCAAAAGACAAATCTCCATTTTTAAGAAGTTTCTAGACATAGATTTTTCATGTATAAGGTAAGTGGATGGCAGATTTGCGTTCCTCTTTATCATAACTGAGGTCCAATGGAAGTCCATAAATTATTGACTTATCAAGCTACATGAGTCAGAGTCATGACACATCTCTCTATTAAAAAAAATAATCCACTTTTTCACCCTTTAATGATAAAAGTTCTCGTGTTTTTAATTACAACTTTTAGTAGTAAGAAAAAAATATCATTCCAAATAACCAAAAACTGACCAGTTAACCACTTTGTGAAATCAAAGTAGTTTTTTTTCTTCTAATAAAGAATAGTAATTATTGAAACTTGGCTGGAATTCTCCAAATTTTGTTTATTAGGTTTCCATCTAACCATCTCTGTTCGTCATGTTTACCAGATGCTCAACGATCGTACTGAAGAGTTGCAGAATGGGGCACAAGATTTTGCTTCTATGGCAAGTGAACTTGCTAGACGAATGGAAAATCGTAAATGGTGGCAGCTATAAAGTTGCATAATTTCTTTATTCATTGACATGTTCCGTTGCAATCCTTTAGAAGTTGAAATTCTATCTACTCTTTAGCCTCACTTGTTTTGAAAGGTAGCTCTGATTCATTTGCTTCTTTAGGCAGGTTATGTCAGTGTAATTTTTTATCTTTAGTGTAGTTTTATTATTACTGTCATACTTTGTATAGCACATTATTTTGTATATATCAACCTCAATAAGTTGAGCATGTAAAGGTAATTTTTTTTAACGCAATGTAAAGATATAAGTTGGGATCTGTTTAAATCTTAATAATTACAAAGGACCGAGAATATCAGTAATATTTCTAAGGATAGACTATAATTAACAATCATTTATTGGTCAAATTATGGCCATGTTTCTTTTTTGGTAGTTTACATGAAAGTAAATTGTTGAGATACGAATTTTATGAATTTATCACATAGCAGAATGTTGAAATAACATATTCTGATTCGAAATATAAAATGATTCAATTGTTGAAATAAATCTCATTAACTAGATTTCGTACGATTTAGAATTATTTTATATTTTCCATGTCTTTTTTTTAGGTTAACCGAGACTAATCTTTCGATGTTTTTACATGATCATTAAGAAGATATAACGTAACTGAATGCATGTTTGCTTTAGACTGCAATAGAAGAGTTGAGTTAAGATCCTCTCCATTTATTATTCTTTCCATTTCATCCATTTTGAGAGATATAAACACAAGAATTTCGAAAAACTAAAAAGTAATTAATGATGGTGGGATCCACTTAATAGTAGGACTTATTATCTATTTTATGTGTCTATCTCTCTCCAAACTGCATCTTCCATTTATTATATTAAATGGAGAGGATCTTTACCCGCAATAGAATAGAAGCTCTTTCCCATAGGGTAGTTTTTTGTGGAGCTTTAGCCCTCTTTCATTTTAACGAAAATTTGCCATGAACTAAAACATAATGTCATTTTTTCTAAAGCAACCCAGTTGAGGCTCCTTCAACTAAATGAGATTCCAAGAGCTCCAAAATATAATACAAAAAAACAATTGAATTAAGGAATTTTGCATCTAATTTCAACTGATATCCACGGCTGGTCTAAGGGTCAAGCCACCCAAGCAAGGGTTTTAGGCCTTAAGATTTTGAGTTAAAAAAAGGCCTCAAAATAAATTAATTTAGTTATAAGCATGTAATATCACATATTAACAATCAATATTTGTTTAGCTTAGTTGGTAAATTTTAAGGCCTTAAATCCTTTTGGTTCTAAGGTCAAATCTTAGATTCAACAACAAAATTTGAATTATTATGCTTTTAATAAGCATTGTATTATTTTTTTAAAAATTTAGAAGGCCTCATTATAAAATTTGCTTTAGGCCTCTTGATATGTTGGGCTGACTCTGCTGATATCGATTCATACACATTCTCAAATGAGTTTAATGGCTTTGTCATTTCCTCTATAAAAAAAAAAATGAGTTTAATGGCATACAAGGTCATTGTAATATGAGTCATTTGTTTTATCACGTCATATAACTTGTAAACATTTCAAAATAATGACTTTTAAGATGTAGACATGTAGTTACAATTTTAGAGTGAGATGAGGCAAAATAATGAATTTTTCAAAATGTAAAACTAATATATACGGACATTGTATATTCTTTAAATTATTTTCAACCAAATCTGTAAAGATGACGCACACGATTACTGGTGACTTTGCCAAGATTAAGTTCTGGACCATTTTTTAAACTCTTTCATTTCAATTTACATTTATGACTTGTCTCCATCACTTCAGCGGATATTTTCCACACGTTATAAAACTGTCGGGTAGTAGAGAATGTTGATGTTTAAGAGAGAAAAAGAGAAGGGAAAGATGAAGGTGAGGTGGGGGTGTGGGGCTGGGGCAGATTGGATCGACAAAAAGTCATTTCTCCTAGACATTGTTTGGGGTCTGGCATATTATATGTATAATGGAGAAAAAAATATAAAACCAGAAGTTGTTAAGAGTAGAACGGCTTCGTCGAAGGTGTAGTCCGATGGTTAAAGGATCGTGAATTGAAGAAGTTTAAAAGCATGATTCAGTGTTCGATCTTTGCTGCTAACATTTTCTCCTCCTCTTTAACAATATATTAAGAATTAACCTTTGTCTATAAAAAAAAAAGGTTAAATACCTCCTTGGATTCTTTAAGTTTTGAGTTTGTTTCAGATAGGTTTTTTAAGTTTCTAAGATTTCAGATAGATCCTTTAAGTTTCTAAGGTTTCAGATAGGTCATATCTGAAAACAAACATGAAACTTAAAGGGGGAAATGCGAAAAATCTGTCAAAAAAGAACAAAGTATATAAGAAAAATGGTTGTTAGACACCTTGAAAGCAATATGCTTAATAGATTGACTATGTAATAAGAAGATAGAAACAAAGAGAAAATAAGATGTTGAATAAGTGTAGAGAATTTTAAAATGTTCAAATATAATTGTTATTGGTTGATACTTCAATCTCTTTATCATGTTGTTCATTGGTTAATACTTGAATATCTTAATCATGATTTAGAGTTTGCTTGATCGATGCGTATGAAAAAATATTTTAGTTACTTTAAATGATTAGCGATATGATTACATGGAAGATATCTTGATTCGTAAAAATAATAAATAATATGAATTGTTCATATAAAAAAAGGTTTTTTTTATCATATGCAAATTTGCACATGTTAAGAAATTTAAAATAGAAATTTTGTATTGAAACTTGTACACTTAATATTAAATATAAAATTTTTGAATAAATAATTGTTGTTTTCTAAAAAAAAATTGCTACTATTAGTTGTTTTAACATGTGCAAGCCAAGTTGCACATGTTAGACAAACCCATAAAAAAATTGAATAAGCTACTCATCATTGCCGGCGCGCATCCATTCACTCTAACGAAGTTTTTCTATTTTTGTTGTTGCATGTAACACTTTATTATATTTGTGTTTATATATAAAAACAGCACGAAACCTAATCATAACCACAAGGATTGCAATTAAACAAATTAGATTCCCAAAGAATACTTTCACAATAATGGATAACCACACAACAATATATTTTTAAAAAATGTGCTAATTAATCGATGACAATACTTTGTTCTCATGTGCTAAAGAAAATACATTGACCCACTAAAGAAAAGAGGGGCAATAAATTGTATAATAAACTAAAAAATTCAGCACGATTGTTTCATCCAATGTTTTTCCAAGTCATTCCTGATCAAGAAGTTGGAATTCTTCAAATCTGTGGAAGATTAACCTGAACTTTGTTCTTTTACTCAAGCTACACATTCAATATTTTTTTGCAAAATATAAAATAAGGGAAATGATTCAATTGTTGAAATAGATCTCATTAAGTAGATTTCGTCCGATTTTAGAATTATTTGATACTTTCTCATGTTTTTCTAATATATATGAATGTTTATTATTAAATTATTACATATTTTTGTACCATTTTTTTATTACATATCTATGAAACATGAATGCTCAAAGATTAGATCATTCACAATACAACACTCTATTTAGGTGTATAAATGGGTCTTGATAGTATGTGTTACTCGTTTTATAATTAATACTTAATAAACATTCAATATTTTTAATCTAACATCTCAAAAAAATTATTAAATGGGTCCTAACAGTGACTATATTTCATTAAATTTTATCTATCCATTCATAATTATCTAATTTTGAAATATTGAATTAATTTAATTAAAAGATAAAAAATAAACCATTTTTTAAAATTTTATTAATAATAAACCTACTTGGTTTGGTCCAGTGGTATTGGTTTGAGACCTTAGTGTGATTTGATTCTCTTCACTATCAATTTGAGTGGACTAATTTAACTCTCTCAAAAAAAAAATTATCTTAATTAACAAGTAATCTTGCCGACTATCTTAGATGTTAAGTATTTGTGTAATATTACACATGTTAGACAAACCCTAAAGATATAACCTAATTTAATGCATGTTTGTTTTAGATTGCAATAGAAGCTATTTCTTATGGGGTGCTTTTCTTCGGGCTTTACATCTCGTTTTTACTTTAAAAAGGTCAATTTAATTCTTAAATTATCATTATCTCAACAATTTAGTATACTATAAACTATTAAATCAAAAAAAAAATTGACAATAAATCAATTAAAAAGTTTTTTTTTTTTTTTACGCAGACTACGGAAAGTATATTAATTTAATTCCTAAACTATTATAAAAAAACAACCAATTTTGTTAATTTGAGAACTAATTGTTACTCGAGATGAGAAAACAATTTAGGGATATTTTAAGAGAAATGCTAGCAACACACCTTCTAACACACACTTTTCAACACACTCTCTTTGATTGGTTAAAATTCACATGAGATCCACAAAAAGTATATAGGACCCACATGATTTGGTGGGACCCATGTGAATTTTAACCAATCAAAGAAAATGTGTTAAAAAGTGTGTTAGAAAGTGTGTTGCTAGCATTCCTCATATTTTAATTGATTTTAAATAGTTTAAGGATTAAATTGACTAGAGTGAAAATTTATGAATAAACTTCTTTTAGGATCAAGGAATACTAGTGAAAGATGACTAGGAATACTAGTTTTAGGATTAACGTAAGCCATATTTGCATCAAATTTCAATTATTATTGGCTCGTATACTGGTGAAAGATGACATAGAAAAAGTTACTACACATTTACTGGTGGGGTAGCACTTAGGTGACATTATGGTTGGTGACATTGTGACATTGGTCAACCACAATGTCACAAGTGTCTTTTTTCTTTCTCTTTCACAATATTTTTTTGTTTCTTTACACACTTGTAACATTGTGGTTGATCAATGTTACCAATATCACCAACCACAATGTCACTCAAGTATTATCATGAGTAGTGACATTGCCAATGTTTAGTTACGTGTTACATTTCAATTTACAACTATGACTTGTCTCCATCACTTCTCCACATGTTATAAAACTGTCTGGTTGCAGAGAAGATTGATGGTAGAGAGATGGAAAGAGATGGGAAATATGAGGTTGGAATACTTGATAAAAAGGTGTAAGGTGGGACAGGAGCGGGGTTGTGGGGCTAGATAGGATCTAGGAAAAGTCATTCCTCTTGTATAAGACATTGTTTGGGGTCTATGGCACGCCTCTATGGCATGGACCTCTTATTTTAAACAGTTGCACGACTTGGCTACTGAAACATGCAACATCTAAGGTGTAAATTTAAATTGTAGTGACATAAATGATAGATACTTAGATTTCTTAACCATTTTGTCCAAGTTTGATCCCTGACCGATGTGTAATTTAAAACATTTCAATTATCTCAAAGATTAATTAGTCTATACAATTGCGCAAAAGATACTTTAATTTGCCAAAATTTAATATCCAAATTGTTATATAAGATTAAAATAGGAACAAGTTCTTATCAAGAAAAAAACATTAGAATAAGTTAGATTGAATACGTTACTCATCAATCATCATTGCCGGTGGGCATCTATTCAAACTAACTAAGTTTTTCTATTTTTGCTGTTGCATGTAACTACTTTTTTATTCCATTATGGTTGTGTTTGTATAAAAACAGCACAAATAGCCTAATCATAACCTTAAGGATTGCAATTAAACAAATATTATTAGATGCCCAAAGAATACTTTCACAATAATGGATAACCATGGACAACAATATAGTTTAAAAGACACAACAATATATTCTAAAAAAAAATGTGCTGATTAATCGATGACAAATACTTTGTTCTCTTGTGCTAAAGAAAATACATTGACCCACTAAAGAAAAGAGGGGCAATAAATTATATAATACAATAAAAAATTCAGCATGATTGCTTCATCCAATATTTCTCCAAGTCATTTCCTGATCTAGTGAAGTTGGAAATCTTCAAACTCTGGAATATTAACCTGAACTTTGTTCTTTGATTCTAACTATACTATATGTAAATGTTGGATAGTAATAACAGTTCAAATTAATTAATAAAATAAATAAATAAAACTTTGTCAGGAAAACCAAGAAGCTTTGACATGGCTGCATTTCACATTCATGCTACCATCTGCTCCTGCTCTTTGTACATCTGCTCCACCCATGGTGGAAGCACGTCTCGACTCAGATCATATTGCTGCAGCTGCCGCATATTCTCGGCACCATATATGCCTGAATTCTCAGATGGAACATCCTTAACCAATGAATTAACCCATGAAACATCAGGTTCAGCATGTTGGGATGCAGTTGGTGCTGCTGGTCCATTATTTCTGAAACCAAAAGAAGCAGATTTCCTCAGCTTGTTCAGCTCGTCACCGTTTACACCCCAATCAAGTTTCCCAGTGGGGGAACCCCAATCTGAAAGGCCGGACGACACCCTGCAGGAAGGGTTGGAAGGCGGAGAAAGTCCAAGATGGTGAGTTGCAGCGCCACGGTCAATGAAACTTTGGCTGCGCTGCTTTGCAAAGGCAGCAGACCTGGAATTCATCACGGCAGCTGCTACGGCGGCCGATGAATCAAATCCATATGGTGAGGGCTTCCTCACTGGAGAGGAAGGCATGTTGTTTGATGGATAACTTGCACGAAGGTGGTTCATGTTTTGGCCCATGTTCATGTTTTGGCGCATCTGCATTGCACTTGGAGAATGCATTTGCTGTGTGGGTGTTGAAGGTTGCATGGAAAGTCCATGTAGTTGAGATAGTAAGTTAGGATCAGCTGATGCTAATAGGTCATCAAGGTTAGTAGGATTCAAATCAGCAATCCTGTTGAATTCGCTGTTCCTGAAAGATGGGGAAGAGATTCTGGCAATCTCTTCAATCAATTGCTGTTGTTGTTGCTGCTGCTGTTGACGACGAGGACTATCCAGACCAAGCAGTTCCATCTCAAGATCGAGATCCCTTGCACTCAAAGCACTCTTCAACCGGCTACCTGGGAGCTGCAACGATGGTGGAGTGAGGTTTAATTTGTTCTGCCACATGTTTCCACTCTTGGGAGATGATGAACCTGCCAAGGGAGACATGGGTGGTGTTGAAACAGTTGACATAGGCAGAGATGAGGAGCTAAGAGACAACGGACTCATCGATGTCATGTCGATTCCACTAGCTGAATAGGACTTTGGTGAAGGCATAGCTGACCCAGTGGAAGCATACACAGGGCGCAGCTCTTCGGGTCTGTGAGCAAAGAAGCAGACTTTTCTATTGCAGCCAGTCTCGTCCTTGCAAAGCCTTGTTCGGTATTGTGCGGGATGTAGCCATGACTCGAAAACACCATGTGCATACTCGCAAGAATCCCCTTTCTGGCAAGACCCTTTGCGAAACTCTGGGCAGGGAACACAGCTGTAAGGGTATTTCCTTGGGTCTCTCCTCCTTGCATTCTCACCTGGATGAACGAAGGGACACTCGGTCCAATCGTGAGAGTAAGCCCTCGAGCATGGCTTCACCTTGAAACTGTACATCCTAAACTCATCTGATCCATATACACCATTGTTTATGTCCGGCAACGATATATCAATAGGAAACTCTTTCTTATCACCACCTTCTTTTTTCAACGAGAAAGGAGCATCCATTTCCCCTTGGATGAGTTCAGCACTTACCTCACCTCTCAAAAACATCTCCAAGACCTTCCTACGCGATTTGGACGACGAATTAAAGGCCGGTGCAATCAGATCAACCGGTTTGTTTCCACTTGCATCAAGACAATCAGCATCTGCTCCAGCATCAAGCAAGAGCTTGACAACCTCAAGCGAAAACTCAGAACCACCAGCAACAGCGCAATGAAGAGCAGTGGCCATATCCGAACCACAAACTCCGTTGACATCAACCTTCCCTGTCAAAACAATATACTCAACCACTCTAGTGCTTCCAAACAAGGAAGCAATCATGAGAGGAGTCCTCTTTTCGGATTCCATCTTCTTCGATCCAATTCTTCTACCATACCAAAAGCCTTCCTCATTCACATCCAAACCCTTCTCATCTACTTCTCTCTTGAAAGCATCAAAATCATCAGATGCAGACAATTCAAGCAAGATTGAGGAGTTGTGGATACCCTTTTGAAGCTTATCCTCCATGGCACAGTCTGCTGAAGAAAGTTTACTTTTTGAACCACTGCACATAATCCAAATCCTGCACAATAAACCAGCACATAATCAATACAACTTTCAACTCAAAAAATTTAATATTCACACAGCTCAACAAAAATAATCAAAATTTCCCACTTCCATCAATATCTAAAACAACAACCTTGCTTCAAATCCCAAAAATAATAGATCCATAATAATATTTTCAACTAACCAAGACAACACCTTGGTATTCCAAAACCAATCATGGTTACAAAACAAAATGAGTGCAAAAACAAGTAACAACCTAAATCTAAAACAAAAGTTTGAAACTTTGATCTACCTAAAAACAGACCCACAAAATATTTTTCTCAAAACCCATAAAAAACAACCTAAGATCAAACAAAAAAAAATCAAAAGATTGAAACTTTGATTTGCATAAGTAGCCCACAAAATAGTTTTCCTCAATCCCACCAAAAACAACCTAAGATCAGACAAAAACATAACTTTATAAGTTACTGAAACATGAAAAGATTAAAAAACATACCTTTAGATTAGTAGAGATGAAGTATAAGACAGCACTTGAATAAGCTTTTGTTTTTGTTGTTGATGTTTGAAGTGAGAGAGTATAGAAGAAAATGGAGAAGAGTTGGATTGAGAGAGATATGATGAATGAGTGAGAGAATGATGAGAAAGGGGTTTTTATTTGTAAGGTGAAGAGCAACAAAAGCAAAGGAAGAAGATAGGAAAGTGTGACTTTTCTTTCCTTCCTCTTTCTTTCTTTCTCTTTGGTCAAAGTCAATTATTCAATGCTAGTGGTAAAGAGTGGGACCCACAGGCAGCAGCGTTTGCTTAATGTCTCTATCTTCTTCCCAAATGAAATGTAAATCAAACTCAAATTCAGATTCAAATGCAAATGTTCATGTGGGCCCCACCCATCATTTTTCCATGGGAGCCTCAAGGCTCAACGGATGATTTTCGCACACTTGTCACATTTTTGCACGCAACTTTATAGATTAATATATCGAACTCAATGCTATTCTAATGAGTGGTAAAATTCTTTCTCGGATGTTTAATAATGTTGCATCCGTTGTTTGATCTTATATAAAGAAATGATATTTGTATAACAATTTTTATAATAACTCTATCTCATACTCATATATGTTTTTTTTTCCCTCTCTATCTTGCTTATGATAAAGGCTATATTAATATTAAGAGATTAAATATAATGATAAAATTGAGTTGTTAAAATACAAAGGCCTAATCCTAAAAAAAAAATAATACAAAGGCCTAATTGATAATAGGTGGTTAAATATATGCGTCGTTTAAGAGTTTAATAGAATTAAAAAAAAATTAAATTATTTTTAGTCTAAAGTATCTATTTGAAAATATCATATGATGCTTCGATTAGTTTGCTTGTTTTTTCCTTTCTTTTTTGAATTGATTTTTATTGTTAAACAAATACTCACTCTCCTTTTTTGACTAGAGCAAATTCTCACTCTTGGAAAGGTACTTCCAACCCTTTATGATAAAATTGATATTTTATTGATTTCTTTCTTGACAAAATTAATATTCTATTATGATATGTAAGAAATACTATATTTAATTCCCCTAAAAAAATACTATATTTAATATCCCTTGAAAAATACTATATTTAATAAAATATTCTTTCTTGAGTCAAAAAATAAAATAAAATATTATTTCTTAATTTTTCTCATTGATAGTTAAGATGCTTTATTTTTTTTTATAAGTGATTAACTTGCATTGATGGAAACAAAGAATTATGATTGATGATTTTCCCAAATGCATGTTTGTTCAACCTCAACTTTCAACATGTCATTTCTCTTTTTAGTCTACTTGAAGAGCATATGTTATGTGTTTCGTGAAGCTAATTTGCGTGTTGACATATTAGCCCATAATGATCACTATTTGAATGGTTTTGATTACATTTTAGTAGATTTAATTTTTTATATAGATAAATTTTAGTTGTTAGTTTATATGTTAGAGGCGAAGGGAAAATCTTAGCAGCAGGGATCGAACTTTAAACCTCCTTCTTAAACTCTTTTTATGTTTCAACCGTTGAATCATTAGACCACATATTCGAGGTCAATTTCATGTTTTGATATTCTTTTAGAAGACGATGTAGAAGATACTAATGTGCCTTATTTCCATATAATTTAATTGCACTCTCTGTCCTCAAAATGAGGGAGATTTCAAATTTCAAATATGTTTTTAAACTAAAAAATGTATAGTTGCATTCTTGGAACTTTTCAATAGTTCAATAATTATATTATTAGACTAAAACATTCTCAATCAAGTCTATAATACTTAAAATAATTTGTAAGTAGATCCTAAATGTAGGGACTCCGTACAAATTATTCAAAAGGACAAATTCTAAAAGTTTGCTTATTTGATTAAAAGAAATTAGTTCGACGGATTAATTAGAAATTACTGATGAACTTAGAGGTCCAAATTTATAAAAAGAAGGTAACCGAATGATGATTTATAAATATCTCCTTTGAGTAGATATATAAATCACATCATTCAGCTTTCTTGTGAGAAATTTAAATTACAATGTTCTAAAAAAAACTACTATTCCCTTATTGAAAGACAAATATGTACATTTTAGTCAATTGTAAAACAAACTAACTTTTAAAAATTGGTGAACGGTTACTCTTCGAAAAAAAAATTGGTGAACGATTATGAACTACTATATCTATAACTTATTTATGATAAAAAAAAATCTATGATTTATTTGACAGAAATATATCTATAACTTTTAGAAAAATAATTTTCGAACACTTTTTTGACAGAATTTGCATACATAAACTTTGTTATTATTCTATCTTTTTATAATAAAAAATGATTGCAAAGCCTGCAAACCAATTAAATGAGAAAACTAACATCTTAGAATAACAAAAGAAGGACTGAAGGGTATTTGAATTTGCACGGGTACATATTCTTGCATATGACCTAGATTTTTATTCGAATGACATATAATTTATCAAACAAATGAATAAAATGAGTACTCCAACCCAACAAAATAATATCCAAAAAAATTTAAAAAATTTATTTTGGGAAGAGTGAGGATAATAGGAAAATACCGTGGATCGCTTAGAATACTATTTGTTTACGAAAAGAGCATGGAGGTTTGGGGATGAGGCAGTTGAGGGAGTTAAATTTTGCATTGATAGGAAAGTGGTGTTGGAGGTTGTTGGTTGATAGAGGAGGTTTATGGTACAAGGTGTTGGTTGCGAGGTATGGCGAGGAGGCAGTGAAGTTGGAGGTTGGGGCTGGAGTGTTTCTTTTTGGTGGAGGGAAGATTAGGTATGTCGTAGGCGAGGTTGAGGGTGACCGGTTTTTAGAGAGAATGTCGCGAAAGGTAGGGGACGGAACATACACTTTATTTTGGTGTGATAGGTGGTTTGGTGAGGTCCCTTTTTGTAGGAGGTTTAGTCGCTTATTTGATTTAGCGGCAAATAAGTCGAGTACGGTGACAACTATGTTCTCTCTATGATGGGAGGAGGGGGCGAGGCATAGAGTTGGAGGAGAAGGTTGTGAGTTTGGGAGGAGGAGTTGGTACCAGAGTGTAGGCATTTACTTAACAATATTGTTTTGCAACCTAACGTATCTGACAAGTGGCAGTGACAGCTGACATTCAATGGGGTTATACAGTGTGTGGAGCTTATCAGCTTCTCACTTCTCATGTTTCTCCTATTGTTGATGTCACGGAAGACCTCATTTGGCATAAACAGGTACCCTTGAAGGCCTCTATTCTTGCTTGGAGATTGATGCATGACAGGCTGCCGACAAAAGTCAATTTATTGAACCGCAACATCATCTCAGCCGAGGCAAGCTTATGTGTGGCAGGTTGTGGGCAGGCCGAATCTGCATCTCATTTGTCTCTTCATTGCGACATGTCTGGCTCCTTGTGGCAGCATGTCAGGTCTTGGATTGGTGTTTCAGGAGTAGATCCTCATAGTCTTCGTGATCATTTTATTCAGTTTACTCATTATCTAGGTGGTTGGTTCGAAAGCTCAACGATCTTTTCTTCAACTTTTATGTCTGCTTTGCGTTTGACTAGTTTGGAATGAATGTAATAACAAGTTCTTTAATAATATTCAAACTCCCATCATAAAACTTATGGATAAAGTTAAGTATAATTCTTACTGGTGGTTGAAGGCTAATAACACCACTTTTGTGTATGGTTGTCAAAGATGACGGTCGGACCCATTTTATGGATAATTCTTATGGATAAAGTTAAGTATAATTTTTACTGGTGGTTGAAGGCTAATAATGCCACTTTTGTGTATGGTTGTCAAAGATGATGGTCGGGCCTATTGTTATGCTTGGGTATCGGCTAATCGTTGTTCTTGTAATTACATGATTGTATCTTGAAGATGTCTTTTTAGTACACTTTATGTTAAAGAGGTTCCACTGTCGTTGTTAATATATACCATTTTTTATTCTTAAAAAAATCCAAAAAAAATAAAATAAATGCTAACCACCTAGGCAAAAAGGAAAACGAAAAAAAGACGAGAGATTCCCAAAAATCTAAAAATCATGTAGAAAATTTATATTGAAACTAACCATTTTTAAACTTTTTTTTTTGCAATCTAAAATTTTGAGAAAGTTTAATACACACTTTCTAAAAGCACAATACTATATTGATTTTCTTAACTTATGTTTTTAAAAGCACAATACTATATTGATTTTCTTAACTTATGTCTTTAAAATCTTCGTTCACATTTTCCAAAATAAAAAGGTGAATACAAGAGAAAATGAAGTACCCTAAAAATAAACACATGTCCACACAAAAACGAAGAAGAGAGAGGTATCCACCAAAAGTCCAACAAATGCCACATGGAGATGATTTCACTATTCACTCATAAAAAGTACATGAGGGTCCCATGACTTGCCCAATAACCACTTTCAAAAGAATTATTTTTATAAGATTCATCGATTGCTCAACACCAGCTTCTTTCGTATTCCTTTTAGAATAAAATATAAACAAAAACAATAAGTGAAAAGTTGATGTATATGGACTAAATTTTTAACTATATGTATTGATTTTTCAACTACCACTTTTACTTATATTTTATTCCAATAAGAGTAAGATAACCTCATTTTGCAACCTCCAAAGTAACCAAACCACCGAATGTCAAACCATCGTCAATCCTTATTTTTGGATAGACCCCATCCAAAAAGAGCAAACATGGAGAACAAGTGAAACATATCCGATAAGTGAGCTTGATTTTGCAAGTGGAAGTTTGTGTTTGAAGTGAGTTTGATTTTACAATAACTACACTTTAGAGTTTCAATAAAATTACAATATTACCGTGATTTTGTCAAACTTATTGTAATTTCAAATATACACGAAGTGTCCAACAGTGAGGGTTGAAGATCTAAAATGAGTCGACCGAGACCCTCCCTAGGTTATCTCATGCCAATCTAAGCATCAAGCTTAGTTTGAAAGATCCATCAATGTTGGTTTTGAAATAATTTCCATAAAGGATGATCAAGATATATATCCAAATATATTTCTTATTTACTTTCTTGATGAATATTATTGAATGAGCGAATCAACGAATATGTATTAATTTTCAATTGGCTCTAATATAGATAAAAATCGTGTATCTTCCTTATACTCCCACTGTCCATAATTATAAACCTCATTTGGAGAAAAAATAAATTGCTTCTAAATGAGGAGAGTCTAATTTTTTAATTTCAAAAACTGATTTCATTTCATAAATTTAGAGAACTAAATTACTGAACCAATAAAATGTCAAAGATTAAAGTGGTGATTCACTTCAGCATTTATACATGCATAAATCATAGTAATATGTAAAAGTCTAGCAGGTATACGGTGCAATAGAATAGAATATAGTTATACTGGCTTTAGCAAGAAAGTTAACATCCTGAAGAAAATAAAATTCTGAATTTGTGTTGTCATGAAATATTTGTGTGAAAATGACTGGTGTTTTCCCTTCCTTTTTAAACAGAACAAGTAACTACTTTTTTTTCTACACCAACAGAACAAGTAAAGTAACCACTTTCTAATTTCGTCACAAAAATAAGTAAGTACTGTCCACTGCTGCATTTCATTATAGAGATTTTTACTACTCTCATTTAATTTACTAAAAATAGTTTTGGAACTATTTAGGGAAACAATAGTTAACATTAAGTATAAAACATTTGAGAGAAATATTTCTTTAAAAAAAAACCATTTGAGAGAAATATTTGCCGCCAATTAGTGGAGTAGCTTCACATGATTTTGTAGGAGGACCAAAACAAATTATTTGAATGAGTCAAAATTGGTCAAGTGGTGAACACTAGCAAGGAAATATAAAGAAGTTACAAAATATATCAACTCAAACTCATCGCCATGCTCTTCATTCTAAACATAGCATGTCACTTTGTTAATTTTTTTTTAGCATTTCACTATGACAATGTGTAAAATTTGTCACATGATACAATATTGATAGACTGGATGGGGCGCGGCCCTCCAAAGTTCCTTAAGCTCTGCCACTACGTCGAAATGTAGTCTTATTCAACTCGAAGAATCATTGTGTGTCAATGATATCTGATTCATAACAAAAAAAATGGTTGTAAAGAGAAACACCATCATAAGTTCCCTAAAAAAACACCGTCACAAGTGTGGATTGTTTATGTTAATATCCCTACCCCTTAGCTTTTAAACATTATTTAACTCGTTGCATTTATTCATTTAAAATTGAACATTTTTTAACCATATTATTGAAGTGAAATATCTAACAACTTTGTCGGTGACTAATCTCTATAAAAAAATCTAGTTGGCCGCATTTAGTCAGTTCTCTTCTCCTAACAAAATTGAGTATTCCAAATGAAGTAATTAAATTTTGATAGTTGATTTTTTCCCAAGTCAAGTTTGATAGTTGATAAAAAAAATTGATACATTCATAAGCTTTTTATGTTTGTTCATATAAAATTAAAAATTTCTCACTAAGGATAATTTGGTGAGGAGAGATATCTCATAATCGAAATGGTAACATGCGTGTAATGGGTGTAGTGCGAAAGAAAATGTTTTATGTCTACTTTATTTTTGTCCATTTTAGTTTTAGTAGAAATGCATTCCCTGATGTTGATTTGGCTCATGCTCATCAATTTGAAGGTTTGTGTTTGCATGGAAAGAACGTTTTTGAAAAGTTAGTAAATTTAATTCGGGGCACTGTGATTTAAATTAGCGATAGGTACACCATCCTAGTGTCTACTCTAGGGTGCTTAGGAGTTTTGTTGATTTTTTTTTGGGGGGTTTTATTGTATTTTGCACTTGTTTGGACTTTGGACTTTTAAATATGTTTTTAATTTCAGTAAATATATCAATTTT
>Ga0315915_1004207_pt1 | contig 18212 bp, 8 predicted proteins | sample MpolbnodulesMG_FD_207738 | JGI IMG/M metagenome (GOLD analysis project Ga0315915, IMG submission 207738) | Medicago polymorpha root nodule microbial communities from Los Angeles, California, United States - branched nodules | ecosystem: Host-associated > Plants > Roots > Nodule | place: USA...
CTTAGATTTTTATATCTTTATTTATATTTTCCTCTCAAGATTTATCCAACCAGATACTGTGTATTCCCCGTTATCTTCTTGTTCCTTTTCCATCTCAAACCCAAATTGAAATGCAAGTTAGAGAGGTATGTTTTGAAATGCTTTCATAACATGGTTTTAAAGAAAGAATAAATCGGAAGAATAATTGGCAACTGAAACTGAAAACTGATTGAATCTCTTAATATTTATTAATTTAATTGGTTTTAAAAGAAAGAATAAATCTCTGTCGTTGGTTACAACTTACGCCACATGTCGTTCCGCGAGCCAACGAAATGTCGATCCGCATTTCCTTTGGAAATGGAGAGGATCCGGAAGCGACAAATTGTGTGTGAAAAAGTATAAATGCTCTCATATTTATTTTGAATGAATCTGGTTCCTTGATCAAATCCAACTGTATTTGCTTCGTGGTCCACCGGTGAGGGACTTAATTGGACCCTCATCGTAGAATCCTAATATTTCTTTTGTTGAAAACTTTGTTATTTTAGAATCATTTATTTTTGCTTAGGTTCAAAGCAAATTTTAAAACCACCACCTTCCCTCATAGTAAAGTAGCAGAAATGGAAAATAGAGCAAAGAAGGAGGGCATAATAGTCAACACAGAAGTTGTACCTGCTCAACCTTGCAAATGAAGACTCTACCAACTAGAGAGTGAAAGTGGAGAGAGAAACGAAACAATTCTAGTTGATCTTCTTCTTCTTTCTATGCTTGGCACTTTCGCTTTCCTTCAAGATTTCTAGAAGATTCTGTTATGGCAGTTCCCGTTGAAGAAGCCATTGCAGCTCTCTCCACATTCTCGCTTGAGGTATCAAATTTCTGCTACATTTTTCTCATTTCATTTGCTACCAAATTTCAAATGCGCTTTGGGATCGTTCCTTTTTCTTTGCAACGGTTTGGTCTGATTCGGTCAATTATTCCCTAAATTCGCGTTAATTCTAATTATAGAAATGTTTAGTAATCTAATTATTATTATTATTAAGTGTAAATTCATAGATTTGAAAGAACTTTTGAATGAGACTGTTTGGAAGAACTTATGAAAATAAGTTATGACATTTTCATAATCTATTTTCAGCTTATTCTCGTAAGCTCTCTTGGATAGATTACGAGAACAGCTTAAAAGGTTTAGCTTATTCTCATAATCTATTTCTTTAATCCGCGTTAATTCTAATTATTGAAATGTTTAGTAATCTAATAATCATTTAGGATTGAATACTAACGTAAGCATTTGAAAATGCTTGGATTATGAAATAGGTTATGACATTTTCATAATCTATTTCAGTTTATTTCCGTAAGCTCTTCAGGATAGCATATGAAAACAACTTATAGCTTATAAGAAAACATTTTGACTTTATTTTATCTTTTTATTAAAGAAATAGCTTATACATAAGCACTTATATGGTAAGTGTTTGTTCTTTAAGCTGCAAAATAAACTGTTTATCCAAATTTTATGATAAGCGTTATCCTTCATTTGCTACCAATTATGAAATGAGCTTATTATGGATCACTTTTTATTCTTTGCCACTGTTTTGTCTTCGGTCAATTAGTCCCGAAATCCAAATTAATTCTAATTACAGAAATGTTTAGTAATCTAATAATCACTTAGGATTGCGTAATGGCATAAGCACTTTTGAGGTAAGGGAGGTTTGGTCACTGTTTTTAGGCTGTTTGTTTGTGTCCTGCTGCGGTTTGCCTCTTTGGTTCCTTTTTGTCCGTTTTGGTGCTGGGCAGTCAATCGCTTGGATATGCAGCGACTACTTGTTGGAAGCCTGCTGCCACTTTCGTTCCTGCAGCTGCTATGTTGTTCTGCGGTGCTGGGCAGTAGGTCTTTAGAAGGTTTTTCTTCTCTGTGTTCTCACCCGCATGTTGGGTGTGGGTGGTTTTATCTTTTGGTGTTAGGTGGTTCCTTGGGAGGGTGTTTTTTGGGGTTCCTCATATATACGGTGGAGGTCTCACCTATAGGTGATCCGCATATATACAGCACCTTGTATTTATCGCTTTTCCGTCCTAGTTTGTGATTTCTTTTTACATTCTAGGCTTAATAAATTTGGCTGATTCAAAAAAAGACTGCTTGGAAGAACTTATGAAAATAAGTTATGAAATTTTCATAATCTATTTTCAGCTTATTTTCATAAGCTCTCCATGATAGATTATGAAAATAGCTTAAAGGTTATACCAAAACATTTTGACTTTATTTTATCTTCTATTACAAAAATAGCTTATACATAAGCGCTTATATGATAAGCACTTATGCTCTAAGCTGCAAAATAAGTTGTGTATCCAAACAGTCTGTATTTGCAAAATAACGCATTGCAAGAACTTGAAGTTCTTATTTTGGTATATGCGAGTTAATTTTTCATGTGATTCGTATTTTGTTCATTAATTATGTAGGACGAGCAACCAGAGGTGCAAGGACCTGGAGTGTGGGTATCAACTGAGAGAGGTGCAACAGAGAGTCCAATAGGTAACTTCTTATTCCATAGTTCAACTATTATTCTCTGGATATGTCGCTAATTTGAGATTGCGCTGTAAATTTACTTGAAAATAATGTCAGAGTCTTTTGTGTTTTGCTTGAAAGATGCATAGAGTTATTGGTAATTGCTATCTAATGCCGTTTTTTTTGTAGAATTTTGTGATGTTGCGGCATACAGACTATCTCTGTCAGAGGATACGAAAGCTCTCAATCAGCTGGTATGATGCTTGCTTTTGGGATATTTTTGTTGTTTAACCCCGTCTGTTGTAAATTTTAACTGCTTTTGCTAATACAAAATGCAGAATTCTCTTACCCAAGAGGGAAAGGAGATGGCATCGGTGCTTTACACATATCGTAGTTGTGTCAAAGCACTTCCTCAGGTAATATTTCTATCATCTATCGGTAGTTAAAGCCAGTCAATGGACATAAAGTATGCTGTTTTACTGGTTAATGAGGAAATATTTTCAGAAGGGAAAGGGTTACTTTTTAGACATGAAGTACATATTATATTTGAATTTTCCTGGCACTAAATCTGAAGTTACCGCGATTGTATGCTAGTTTCACATGAAATGTCTACCTTGCATTTTGCTAAGGCAAATTTTTTACAGTGCAAGAACGCAACAATATCACCAGTTTTTTTTTTGTTGGATAGTCCATTCACAAAGTTCTAATGTCAAACCTAGATTTTTGGGACAGTGAATGAAATCAAGTAGTTGAAGCTTCATAAGTAAATGATAGCTTTGCTTTATGCAAGTATGCAACATGATATCTTGCATGCATTCATTTTCAAAATCAATTTTTGGTCTGTTGATATATTTGATAATATTAAAATGACCCTATCAGAAATACATTTTCATTCCCTAAAAAAAAAAGAAATCCATTTTCATATGTTTATAGTTTCTCCTTTAACTTGTGCATTTTGCCACAATGGGACAGCTTCCTGATTCTATGAAGCAAAGCCAAGCTGACTTATATTTGGAAACATATCAAGTTCTGGATTTGGAAATGAGTCGTTTGCGTGAAATTCAGCGATGGCAAGCATCGGCTTCCTCAAAAGTACGGGTTGTGCTTTACATATTGTATGATCCTCTTTTTTATTTTTCAGAAACTTAATTTGATTCAGAGATTTAGCATGTTAAGTAAATTCATTCATGTCTTTTTTTATGCAGTTAGCGACTGACATGCAACGTTTTTCTAGACCTGAGCGGCGCATTAATGGGCCTACAATATCTCATCTTTGGTGTGTTATAATGCTTATTTTGTTGTTTTTGTCACTGTTATTTATTTATTTAATAGCTTTATTCTTGACTCTAGGTCTATGTTGAAGTTGTTTGATGTTCTGGTGCAACTTGACCATCTTAAAAATGCTAAGGCAAGCATACCTAATGACTTTTCATGGTACAAAAGGTATGCATTTAGTTTCTGCCTATGTTACTTTATCTTCATGTAGAGGATCTTCAACTTTACTTTCAGGTTCTGTTTGTTATGTCTTTCTTTTGTTCCTTCTTTGAATCCCTTTATATTAATGGTGCTTTTAGGAGTCTGTAGTTTAACATGTAAATTAATGAGCAGAGATTTTCTCCATTTATCAATGTTGTTCTTGAATTTAACTTCTGTAGTACATTCGATCCAATGCTTTGTTGATTGGAACACCTACTTCAAATTGAGGCACTTTAGGGATCTAACTTTTTGCCTCACCTAAAATGTTAAATATTATATACTATAGGAATAACCAGCTAGTGTTGACTACGAGATTTCCTGACGGAAGTGTCTGATTGGGTACTATGTGGTGACCAAAATGTGATTGAAGAAACTAAATGGGCATACAGTTGATAATATCACCTTCTTATAAAACAGCATGACTGAGAGTGCATGAGGGTTGCATGACATTCCTAGCTACTTTAGTTTGACATACTACATGAAAAGTATTAGGCATCCACATTCTCCAGTAAAGTTACACTGTTTTGTTAAATTCAGTTTCTTTCAGTTTTCTTTGTACTTTAAGATGATGGATTAATTCTGTGTTTGGTTTGAGAGAATGAAAATAAGGAAGACATAAATTTTGTTACACTGTTTTGTTAAATTCAGTTTCTTTCAGTTTTTCTCTGTACTTTAAGATAATAAAGTAGTTCTGTGTTTGGTTTGAGAGATTGAAAACAAGGAAGACAAATTTTGAATATTTTAAATTTTCTCCTTTACTTAATGAAGTTTCTCATGCATTCATGTTGGTTCTCCCCACTTTGTCAGGACTTTCACACAAGTTAGTGGTCAGTGGCAAGACACTGATTCAATGAGGGAGGAATTAGACGATTTACAGGTGCATAATCGTTGAAATTTGCCAGTGTTTGAAATTCAGAAATATGTACATTTATTATTTATTGTTTGATTTCCATAATCTTCATCATTTACATTTTATTTTGATTGAAAATCCTGGCAAAAATGGATTATTGACCTTTCTTTATCATTGCATGTGCAGATTTTCTTGAGCACTAGATGGGCTATTTTGTTGAATTTGCATGTTGAGATGTTCCGTGTAAATAAGTATCCTGAATATCTACTTCACATTTTTTCCCTTTCCACACGACTACCATCATTTCCACTTTTCTGGTTTAATTGTAATTGTTTGTCTATGCTTAGGATGATCGTGGGAACTGATTCCATCTGACAGATAAAATGGTCTATTGAGAAGAAGATTTGAGTGCTAGTTTATGTTGAAATTTTAGTTACGAGAAAGAGTTTAGGATATCAACGGACTTTCTCCTTAATGCATATATACTTTCATTCAAAAGAAACAAGCAGATTTGGTTCGAGTCTCAGCTAGGAAATGAAGAAACTGTTCTATTCAAGTTTTCAATCTAAACCAAGTTGGAGGAAATCTAGCTGATTAGAATAATTTTTAATCTAAATTTTACTTCTTGGGTTTTGTCTTTGAATACTGTCTGTGCAAATAATCCTGTTGTTTTATCACACCCCGACTAAATTTTTACTTGTATGTGTATCACCATTTTTAACTTTAATGTTTGTATACCCCCTCTTCTATTTTTTATTCAATTCCTTGACCTGAATTAGTGTAGAAGACATTCTTCAAGTTCTTATAGTATTTGCTGTAGAGTCCTTGGAATTGGACTTTGCACTTCTCTTTCCAGAGCGCCACATTCTTTTGCGTGTTTTGCCTGTTCTTGTTGTCCTAGTGACATCTTCAGAAAAAGACAGTGAGTCTCTGTACAAGAGGGTAAAAATCAACAGACTGATCAATATATTTAAGGTACTGTTACATACATACACCACACACACACTCATATATATATATGCTTAGTGATAAATTATAATTTATATCTACTGGGTTCAGAAAAGATGGTGCTATTGAATTACCTGAAGAACTTTACATTTCATGCACTGAATTCTTCTCTGTTGACTGGAAATTGAGATCTGTTTATCTTATACAGAATGAAGCAGTTATTCCTGCTTTTCCAGATCTGCATCTCTCTCCAGCTGCAATAATGAAGGAATTATCAACATACTTCCCAAAATTTTCTTCCCAAACTCGCCTTCTCACCCTTCCAGCACCTCACGAGCTTCCACCTCGTGAAGCACAAGAATATCCTCTAAATTGGTTTTTGTTTTAACTGATAATTTGATGCTAATATTTGTTATTATTGAGCCAATATTTCATTTCCTTGACCTTTGTCATGAACAAATATTACTTGTTACCACTTTCACCTCAAATAGATGGATTGTGACTGTGACATATACTTTAGGATAACAAATTGCATGCTTTCTGTTCTTTCGAGTTAAACAATGCAAGGAGGGTGCTCTGTAGTTCTTTCAATTTCTGGTTGATGAACTCTGTTCGAAATGAGAATGAGAAAGTGAAGAAAAATAATAGAAAATGAAGATGTAAAGAGAGATGAGACAGAACGAGCTTTAATATGAAACAACCTCAAGATAAAGTTCTCATATATGCACATTCGGTTTAGCAGAATCTAGCAATAAATTAACTGCCTGATTATGTATATATAGAGGGGAACTAAAACATTGATCATTGAAACTTTTATTATTTTGTATTTTAGCCAGAATTGAAAAATACATTTGTTGAAAACCGTATCGGTTGTCTCAGCATTGAAAATTTGCTGCAATAGTTTTTCTCTTCCTGCATAATTTTGTGCTTTTCGTGGTTATATAGTGCGGAAAACTTGATAGGTTTAATATATGCTCTCACAACACATGATGTATTTGGATAATTAGATTAATTTATAGTTAAATTTAATTATGGAATTTCGATTATTGAGAAATCCTTTACTTCTGAAGCTTTTAATTTGTATCAATGTATGAAGCATCTTCCTTCTGTGTCTTAAGAAAGTAACCTTGACATGAGTCACGTATCAGAGACATTATCTAATTGTCAATCATATTGGAGCCGTTCGTGCTGAGCATGATGATTTCACAATTCGTTTTGCTTCAGCAATGAATCAGGTAATGCCCCCTGCTCTGCATTGGAAAAGCTCTCCCTGAAAGCTTATTTGTATTGTTTCATGCCATTTAAAGCCTGCGTGAGTTTGTTATCTAACACTGTTTTTGCAGCTGTTGTTGTTGAAGTCCACCGATGGTTCTGATGTTGATTGGAGCAAAGAGGTCAAAGGGAACATGTATGATATGATTGTTGAAGGTTTTCAATTATTAAGCAGATGGACTGCACGCATTTGGGAACAATGTGCATGGAAGTTTTCTCGACCATGCAAGGATGCATCGCCATCTTTCTCTGACTATGAAAAGGTAAGGAATGATCAAATTTTCTAATTATTTTCATCCTCTATTATCTTGTGCTTTTTTCTTCTCATTCTTTTCACTGGCTGTGATGTTTAATCAGTGTTCTAATCTGGTACAGGCACTGCGGTGCTGCTTTGCCTTTTTTTTTTTATTTGTATAAAATAATTTACTATTCGTGTCAAAGAGCAATTCTGACATTGCAATTTGTATTTATAGTGGTGTTGATACTGCCTGTAACTTTTCCCCATCAAACTTAAATCAACTGAATTTGTATTTATTTCCATTGCCCCCATCAAATTAGGTATTCTAATATTAACCAATATTTCCATCACTTTTTATTCGTATGGAACAATTAACTGTTCATGTTAAAAGAGTACTTCTAAAATAGAACGTGCTGATTTTGATACTCCTTGTCACTTCAATCATGTTAAACTTGAATTATCCATTTGCGTTTCCACATCAACCGCATGAATCTGAACCATGTATCACTTAAACCCATCTGAACCCACTTGGGTTGGTCGGGTGGTGTTGGCTTGGGACCTTGGAGTGTGCTCCTCGGAAGGTCTCAGGTTCGATTCTCTCCCGGTGCCAATTTCGGTGTGCTAGTTTGGCTTCTTCAAAAAAAGAATTATGCACAAACATGAACTAGGTTGATTGTTGCTTGGTTTTATTTAATTAAAAGTTGCCACTGTACCACTTGTGTACCTTGAATTGTTTCTTATTAAAATATTGAAATATATTATATAATAACATAAATACTATTTTTTGCTTGTAGGTAGTACGATATAATTACAGCGCAGAAGAAAGGAAAGCACTGGTCGAACTTGTGAGCTACATAAAGAGTGTTGGTTCTATGATGCAGCGGTGTGATACACTGGTTGCCGATGCTTTATGGGAAACAATACATGCTGAGGTCCAAGATTTTGTCCAAAACACATTAGCTTCTATGTTGCGGACAACCTTCAGAAAGAAGAAAGATCTCTCTAGGTAGGATTCTAATTTCAGTTGTGTGGTATGAACTTGTTAATTTTGTAACTTGCTATGCTCCTTGGACAAATGATTGATAGAGGTTTCGAAGATGTGCTCTTTGACTGTGTCATGAGAACATAATTCTTCTCGAGCAGAATCAAATGTAAAATATCTTCATAATGCAAATTGATGATAGTTGACTTCAAAATACAATTTCACTTTTGTAGAACTGGGATTTAAAGAGAAAACCCTTTCTGTTGAAACTACACAAGTGAATAATTCCTTATGTTTCATCTTATTTATCTAAATGTGTGGACTATGTAGACTGTAGAGCCTGTAGTACAATCTTGTGTAAATAAAACAACATAAATAAGACAACTAGCATTAATCTGCCACTGTTTTAGCAATACAGGCAAAATTTAGTGTTTGGATTGGCCTATTTTATTTCTAGAATTTTTATAATCGAAGAGTTTCAGCCTGCAAGGAGCTTTATGCAGAAAAGTTGTTTGTGTAAAAATTTAGCCAAAATGTGCAGTCATTATAATCTGTTAGTTCTTTTGATATCTGTGAACAAAGAAGATTGAATGATTGGAGCGAGTGTCCTTTCAATAAAAGGGGTGTGCTTTGTTTTTAGTATGAAACTGAAATAAACATTCGGAAAGACTTAACAGATCCAGGAGAGTTTCAGTTTTAAATAATCAAATGCTCGTTTGAGCTGATGTAAGTTGCATGCTACTTGCACTTGCACATACGTGAACAGATTATTCCTTTTATGTGAAGTGATTGTAATGAATTTTGTTGATCATGTAAACCTTTTCTCTCTCTTATGTAGATTTAATGAGTATGGGTAGATTTTGTTAGTGTTATTTTTTTTTTATTGGAAGAGTAATTAGTGTTATTGGTTTCACCTTTTTGGTAAAGGTTGAGTTTTATTTTTAAACACCATATTCAATCCTTTTTTGAATTAACTAAGTTCCTTAACTTCTGGATAAAGTTTTTAGGTTGCATTTTATTTCTTCAATTAAATGATGAGGAAAATTCCAGTAAAGCAGCTCAACGACTGAATGTCTGCATCATATAGTACTGGTTTTCCTCTGATACCAGTTCATAGAAGAACTAGGGGGAGTCTTGGCGCAACGGTAAAGTTGTTATCATGTGACTGAAAGGTCATGGGTTCAAGTCCTGGAAACAGACTCTTGTGTAAATTACAGGGTAAGACTGCGTACAGTACACCAAATGGTGGGACCCCTTTCTGGACCATGCGTATGCGGGAGGTCTGTGCACCGGCTGCCCTACCAGTTCATAGAACTAGGACCAGGGAATTATCAAGAACAATGGCACAGTAGGGAATTCCCCTTTGTGCTAGATTGGAAATTTGTTGCATAGCAGTGTGAACTATTTACATATTATTTTAGGAACCTGAAACCTCCCAATTCACTTCTGTTCGACAAAAGTAATTATTCTACAAACAACTCTGCTATTTATAGGATTACTCCCCCTAACTACCTTCCTAACTAACTATTTCTGTTATAGTACCAACAGTTACAAACTTCCCTACTTTATTCCCTTGTTAGACTTCCTCCTTACATATACTTGATTGATATGGGGTCGCTGAACTTTATCTTTTTTGCCTCAACTCTTTTAGATTGCACCTATCAATTACCCAAATGTGGATTTTCAGGATTCTTTCTGATATGAGGACCCTTTCAGCTGATTGGATGGCTAATACAAGTAAGTCAGAATCTGAGTTACAGTCCTCACAGCATGGAGGTGAAGAAAGCAAAGCAAACATATTTTATCCAAGGGCAGTTGCCCCAACTGCTGCTCAGGTCTGCATTATTTCTGTTCTCTTTTTGTTGTGTTGTAGTAACTTGTTACCATTGGTATGCTTAGAAGTGAATTGATAAGAGCTCAAAGCGTCAAAGCTATTTATTGTACTGTGCCATTTGTGTAGATGTTTTGTTAAACTAGCACATGAGCTTACTATGCTTTGATAGAAAATAGGCCAAATTACACCATGGGTCCTTTAAGTTTGAGGTTTTTAACACATAGGTCCTTTAAGTTATTTTTTTCCCACAGCAGTCCTTGAAGTGTATAAAAGTTTGCAGCGTCACCCTTCAATTAACTTGCTGTTACAAAAAATCTGAATTGGCTGTTAAGTTGGTGACATGGCATGACAAGGCAGTTATAGTGTAGATTTGGCTGTACATATCATCAAATTGATTTTTTTTAATGAAAAAAATTTAGAATAATCTATCTTCATCATCTTCAATTCTTCATGATCTTGTTCATAACTTCATCATCTTCATCGTCATGTTCATATGAATCCAGAAAAAGGAACAAAAAAAAACACCAATTCATCACAAAAGATATAGAGATACTACCAATCTCAAATTTGAAAACCCAATAACGTGGATGGTCGACAAAACAACTAGATGGACAACCTACACAAACTCAGAAAATACACAAAGCATTACATTACATTACCAGTAACACCTCCTTCATGTATAGATTTAAGAGGCAAAACATTACCAACAACAAGAGTAGTTTTCGAGAAAAGAAAAAAGCAAAGCTTTCTCGCATAATCAATGATCATGGTGTGATAATGGTTTTTTTTTTTTTTTTTTTAAATTAAGACATTTTCACATCTACATCGAATTGTTTTTTCTACTTTTTTCTCAATCTTTTTTAACCGTATGAAATTGTGAAAGGGAAGAAATGGAAGGAATTCCTTTGTTTGAATCTAATTAATTAGTAAACCCTTTGTTTGAATTTTATTAGGAAAGGAAAGAAGGGGATAGGAAAATGCCCAATTTATAATGAAAATTAGTTCTCTAATGGTTTATATCCCCTTAAAAAATTCACGTGTTTTCATGAAATTGATTGAGGGCTTCTCTTAATTGATGTCTAACGATCTTATATCCTAAAAATCTCAGTAAAATCTTGCATGTACAAAGAGATCAAGTCGGGTCGTAAAACCCATTTGCAATGTGCAGGCGAAGATGAATCTTCTTTGATTTTTTTGTTCCTTCTGGTTTTTAATAAAAAAATCATTTTTTTTTATTTACTGTTTTATAGCGCCACATCAGCACTATAACTGCCATGTCACCAACTTAACGGCCAAGTCAGCTTTTTTGTTAATGTCAAATTAACAGAAGGGTAACAATGCAAACGTTTATATACTTAAAGGAGTGATGTGAAACAAAAATAACTTAAAGGACCTATGTGTTACAAACCTCAAACTTAAAGGACCTCTGGTGTAATTTAGCCTAGAAAATAAATATGCATAAAGAGGTTCACGCATGCTTTTGGTCTGAAATGTTGAACCAACATTGTTTATGGTGGGCATGCATGTAGGTAGACATGCACGTATGATTATGAAAAAACATTTTCTTTTGTTTTTGTAATTACTTTTTTCAAACTCAGGTCTTTTGAACAAATTTTCTTGTGTATTCACCTTCATTGTACTCTGATGATCTAGAGGGCCTTCCCTGATGATCTTTTATTGCCTTAGAGGGCCTTCCCTGATGATTTTTTACGGGAAAGCTTATAAAAAATTGTTGGCAAAGATTTGACATATTTAGGCTTGAGTTGCTTTATGAATTATTTCCGTTAATATGTATAAATTTGTGGTTTGTACTTCCCACATTATAATTGCTTAACTAATGTCTTCAATACAGGTGCACTGTCTGCAGTTCTTAATATATGAGGTGGTTTCCGGTGGTAACCTTAGGAGACCAGGCGGACTTTTTGGCAATAGTGGCTCAGAAGTCCCGGCTAATGATTTAAAACAGCTGGAGACATTTTTTTACAAGCTTGGTTTTTTCCTGCATATTTTAGACTACTCAGGTAATGATGTCTTAGATTGACCCTAGCATCAATTTTACTCCAAAAATTTGTCCTTTGGGATCATTCTCCATTTATAGATTAAATATCTTCACTGACAGCCCCCTCCTCTGTCTTGATATCCACTTCCACTATCAGTAGTTCCTCTCCTATATTAGTGAGCTAGTTTGGAATCATTACATTGTGTTATATCTGTGTTGGTGATTAATATTTGGTCCCCAAAATATACATGGCTTCACAGCGAGCTTCTTCCAACAGGGCTTTTCTACCCTCTTTTTTTTTTCCTTCTTTTTATCTGATTTAATGAATGGGTTGCTAGTCGAACACCCTGGAATTGAAATGGTACATACATGCAGCCGGGCTGACAGATGCCTAATATCATTTATGTGTTTATGAAATCCTTCGATTTTTACCAATGTTAAAACATCCAATACAAAACTATAAACCATTGGGTTGAGAGGGCAAATGGATGTTTAAAGAATAGTGGAATGCAACATTAAGATGACATCTCACTTTCTTAATTAGGAAAATGAATGAACAAGGTTATGCTTTTTGGGCGCATTCTAATAATTCCAGTTATGAAAAATTATAGGCCTCCCTCAAATTTTTTTGCTCCTTCCATGAGTACTAGAAAATTAAGATTGTTCGTTTTAAAGCATCCAAACAAATTTTGTGCTTGTGATTTTACAGTCACATTACATTATATATTCACCGATTATTATACTGAGGTCTACCAAATGAGAGGCCATAATGTCACCGATTCTTTTAAAAAGTATCCCAGAAGATTTTATTTCCTCTAACTAGAGAAGAAATGTATTAGAATGAAGGAAATCCTGAAAGATTTGTACTCTCTACCATTTAAAACAATTAAATAATATAGAGTGCTTTGCACCATTGCTTTTTTGCATCCTCCGGGGTAATTGACTTGGGTGGTGATGCTTGCAGTGACTGTTGCCACATTGACAGATCTTGGTTTCTTATGGTTTAGAGAATTTTATTTAGAGTCTTCACGAGTCATTCAGGTAACACTTATTACTTATTACCACACAATTATTTGAATTTGAAAATCCATATTGTGACCAAAGAATTCTTCTAAATAGGAGCAGCTGCAAATTTCCTAGATACTTGCAACATATTGCATTGCATTTCGACCTTTCACTTTTAGTTGCAATTGGTTCAAACCATGAAATTATGATAGGCTAAAATTAATTAATTTGTTCCCTGCAGTTTCCCATTGAATGCTCTCTTCCCTGGATGTTGGTGGATTGTGTACTCGAGTCGCCAAACTCTGGTCTTCTTGAAAGTGTTCTGATGCCATTTGACATCTATAATGATTCAGCTCAGCAAGCCTTGGTGTTGCTGAAGCAACGGTTTCTCTATGATGAAATTGAGGCTGAGGTATTACACACTCTGAACTTAGTGCTAGATGATTGCATGGTGAATTTCACGAAGCAGTATAATGTCTGATTCGGAAGGAAGTAGGACCCCTCAAGAGATCATTTTTATGTCTCTGCTTTCATTTAATTTTCTAATTAACAATTACTTATAAATCCTACCTTGCGTAAAAAAATAATAATCCTACCTTCTCTTTTTGATATCAGTTTATATCAGTGGCAGAGTGAACTTTAATGTTAATACAATTTCAGCTCTGAATACTTGTTTCCTATCATGGACTCTCTATTGATCAAATGTTCTGTTTACCTTTTTTTATAGGTGGATCATTGTTTTGACATATTTGTTTCCAGATTGTGCGAAACCATTTTCACATATTACAAAAGTTGGGCAGCAAGGTCTGTCATTTTTCTGTCTTATCAAGCTTTTCTTTTGATACTCCTCGTACTAACCTTTTCTATTGATGGATGCCGCAATCATGCAGTGAATTGCTTGATCCTACCTTTCTCTTTGCCTCAGAAAATGCAGAAAAGTACGCTGTGCAGCCTATGAGGCTCAATATGCTGCTAAAAATGACCAGGGTGAAGGTAAGTGGATTACATTATAAAAAGGACCAAAAGAAAGTCTCAGATTGTCTCTTATAAAAAGAACCGGAAGGAGTACCATTTTAGCATTTGCTAGGGTGTTACCAATGGAAAAGGATAAGTTGTTCAAACATTCTTTCGCAAAAATGTAATATTATACTGATGCTTATCAGTTAGTTTTGTTAAAATCTTTTGGTTACTGTTGCTTGTTGGTTAGAGTGGCAATGTCTTAGATTTGGAGTCCTGTGAATTGAGAAAAAACAGGCATGGATGTAGTTTTATTACCCCAAGTAGGCCCATCTAGCCTATCTTGGACTATCCAAGGCTCGAAGTTGTTTCTAGATATCTAGGATCTCAAATGGTATCTGAGAGAAGAAATATGTTTTTTTCATTGGTTGAGTTTTAAATATTGTTTCCATTGTAACTCCAGTATCTTGAGTTGATAAAGTTCTGGTGTTAGAAGCATGAAAAGCACGTTATGTCATCACAAAGTCCAGATGCAACCTGCCGCACACTAATGGAGACTGTTTAAGAAAATGCTTATGAATACTATGATTAAGATTGATACTTAACATTATTTATGAACTAATAGTTTCACGGTGTACTCTCCTTTCATTTATAAGATCTCCGTGTGTCAATATTTCTCTTTCACACAAGTTCTGCTGGATATCATTATTAGAATTTAAGTGAGTTACAATTACTCTCCCATGGGATTAATTGTTTTGTTGTTGATGTGCAGCTACTTGGAAGGATGATCAACTTGCGAAGTTTGATAACTGAACGGATAAATAAAATTTTCCGTGAAAATATTGAGTTTCTGTTTGATCGTTTTGAGTGTCAAGATCTGTGTGCCATAGTGGTTAGTTAGTGATTTTACCTTTGCTAATTCCTTTGCATGAATTTTTTATTGTGTTTTTTCAGTATTTGTCAAACTAAAATAATACTCTGACTATTTATTTCAGGAATTAGAGAAGTTGTTGGATGTCTTAAAACATACCCATGAACTACTGTCAAGAGATCTTTCTGTAGACTCTTTTAGTCTCATGTTGAATGAGATGCAAGAGAACATCTCCCTTGTGTCATTTTCTAGCCGACTGGCCTCACAGGTTTTTCCTTTTGAACTCTAAACGTGTGCTTCAATTTGATGTCTCTCTTTGTTCTCTGCTCAGTAGCATTGCACAACATCTTGTATTGAAATTAAATTTATGTTATTTTGTATTAAATGCTCACATCAAACCCACTAGTTGAATGATTATTGATAATAAAATGACTTGATCTGTATTCTGCAATTTCATTGATCAACTTTTGTGTATGCTAGATTTGGTCTGAGATGCAAAGTGACTTTTTGCCAAATTTCATCCTCTGCAATACTACTCAACGTTTTATCAGATCATCAAAGACAGTTCCTGTTCAAAAGCCCTCCATACCCTCTGCTAAGCCTAGTTTTTATTGTGGTACTCAAGTAAGCATCCTTTTACTGCCATTTTCCAATCTTTGTAAAATGCATTGCAAATAGTGTTAATGGTTTACTTAGTCATATGTGTGATAATAAACATATTACATACACATATTACAATTTTAGACCATATGTATCTGTACACTGTTAGGACCCAGGCTAGTCAGTGATAAGTAATAGGCAAGAGTGCCAAGTCAAATCAATTTATAAGTGGTGAATAAAAGTATTGTTCTAAAGGGGTTGTATTTTAATTATGAACTCACCAAGTAGTCGCTATCTGAATCTGAACTCTGATTTGGAAATTGAAAAGAATGAAAGAATTCGCATTTTAAAGAATTAAGTACAAAATTACTGTAATGAATTCAAAGAATCAACATACAAAATGGTGATGGTTAGAATGCTTTCAATCTTCATTTACATTTCGATTCAACTATTTATTCTAGAGAAATCCATTAATTGAAGATCAAATTCACAATTCAGGCTAGCACCAATTTCTCGATTTTTAATTCTTTTCTTTAAAATCAAAGACCCTAATTCCTGAGGCATTTCTGATTCGAACAAGCATTAAGCTTGGGAATTTATAAGTTCACACAATGATGAAGTCTTATTCCTAGGATCTCAACAATTGTGGTGATTTGCCTCAAGTACCAATTTTCCAATTGAGCATAAGATAAATTTTTAGGTGGCCGACCCAATAAGAGAATTAAGCATAAAACAGCCACTCAATTTAGATAGGTAAATTTGAATTGAGGTAAAAGATGGAGACATTAGAATCAGATTCATACTTCTCTAAATAGAGATACAGTTACAAATGCTAAAAGAAAAGAAAATAACAAGAGAAGATGAGATTTGAAGGAATTTCTATTAGCATTTGATGAATCTTGTGATTTCACGTTGAAGCTCCCCAAACCCTAGCAGCATAGGGAAGAGAGTGCTGGGGAGGAGAGAGAGCGGAGGCTATTTAGGTTTCATGCGTGGTTTTGTTTTTTTCCGTCCATTTGTAGTGAGAGAGAGATGAATTTGTGTGTATATGTATGTTATTGTTTTCTGGGTAAATACAAAGTTCTCGAATCTCATTAGCTCACTATATGTAATAATAGGATTTAAATTCTGCACATCAAAGTTTTGCGCGACTGCATAGCGGATTCTTTGGAATACCTCATATGTTTTCTATCGTTCGACTTTTGGGATCCCGCTCATTACCTTGGCTTATTAGAGCCCTTCTTGATCATATATCAAACAAGGTATACTATCATTTATCTTTATTTTTTTTTTATTTTTTTGACAAATATCTTAAATCGTTAATAAGTTTATTGCATGATATTTTGTTTTCTTTGAAAACCTCCTAAACAGTATAATATGTTAAAATATGTGATAATATCTTTGATTTTATTTTAGAGTAATGTAGATAATCTGAAAATTGTTTTCCATATTTCCTTATATATCTCGGTTTGTTTCTTTGTTTAAGGATTGGTATATTATCTTCTTTATTAGCATCTAACATACCATTGTTGTTGGTATCAATATTCTTTGAATTTGGGCTTAAGCCTAAGTCATCCTCACAAAATTGGTTTAATAGGCAAGGAATGCCTGAACCTTATAAGCACTTCCAAAGCCATATCTTTAGTAGATTTGGGACTGTCAAAATACTGCATCAGATTCATGATTGAATATCTGAAGTATGGACTAATGTGGGTGGAATAATAAGGATCTCAATGCCCCCTCACGCCCAGGACTAGACGTCTGGAGAGTGAATTAGTGCTGGTAGATTTACAGAGATCTTGGCTTAGTAACGCTTACTAGATATCCTGAGGCTTTTCTAATAACAAGTTACTTAGTGCAATGTTGTTTGAGCTTAGTAGAACTTATGAAAATAAATCAGAAGCAATGAGAAGATTGTGGCAAGTTTTTATTGAACAAATATTGAAGTGACAAAACTTTTCAGGATATGAATGAATGTGAAAGCTTAACCATACTGCAATGTCTAATGTGTTGGTCAATTCACACATATGCTAATAATATGAGAAATGAGTGAGGATACACTGCATGAATTTTCAGATATATAGATTCCACAATGATGTTAACTAAAAGTTCTAACTTTTTTAACGATATTGGGCAACTAATTTTCATCTAGAGAATGGCAGCCATACTGGTTGCATATAGTTTGCGCATGTCTATTTTTGTTGATTTTATAATAAAAATAGTTGTGCTTTCTAACAATGTAAGGTGTGTTATTCCTAGATTACTTTGCTTGAACCAATGATAACAGGATTACAAGAATCCATGCCAAAATCAATTGGCCTTCTTCCTTTTGATGGAGGAGTGACAGGTGCATGCCATTTTTCCTTTCACTTTTTTTAACCTTTATTCTGAAATTTACATATGTCCGAATGCTTACAAGTGTAGCTTATTATAAATAAGATTACAAGGACATTTAGTTCTACCATATTACTCGCTCCGTTTCAAAATGAATGTCGTTTAAGGTTTTTACACACATATTAAGAAATGCATTAATTAGAAGAAAGAGAGATGTTATTTTACCAAATTATTCTAATCAACTATTGGTTTTTTTTTCATTAAAGAAAAAATAATACTTTGGAAGTAGTGTATATAGTATTAATTGAAGGGTACAATTGAAAAGAAAAAGTTATTATTGCATTGGAAACTGAAAGTGACATTCATTTTGAAACAA